>Ga0179938_1077420_pt1 | contig 7935 bp, 6 predicted proteins | sample AD_UKC030_sludge_FD_136001 | JGI IMG/M metagenome (GOLD analysis project Ga0179938, IMG submission 136001) | Active sludge microbial communities of municipal wastewater-treating anaerobic digesters from Illinois, USA - AD_UKC030_MetaT... | ecosystem: Engineered > Bioreactor > Anaerobic > Digestate... | reverse complement strand
GTGGATGTTGAGCAAACATGGATTGGCCAGGTTTCTAAATAAATATGCAAAATAGTGAACTTAATCCTTTATCAAATAAAGAATTGCGACAAAATTATATTTACCTTGGGCTTTTCATTATGATTTGCTTGCTTTTGTGCACCAACATTGCTTTAATAATCGTGGCCCGGCATCAAAACGCAAAACTTCAACAATGCTACCAAGAAAAAAAAGAGCGTGCCGCTGCCTTAAAAAGTCAAATGATGTCGCAAATCGCAGATTGGCAACGAGAATTGAGTATTTATCCACACCTGGAGGCAGCATTGGAAGAAATTTTGTTGGGCAATGTTGTAAAAACAGAAGAAATGTTGCAATATATTACCATAGAAGGCCATACTTCGCCCATTGCTTTGTATTTTAGAGGAATGATCCATCACCAGTTAGGAAACTATTCTATTGCTTTGGAAGAGTTGAACTTGTATTTAGCCCAAGTACCGCATTCTGCGTATGCTCGTTGGCGTAGAAGTCTGCTGCTTTTAAAAGAAAACCGCATTGCAGAAGCAATCTTAGACTTACAAGAATTGCTGGAATATAGTCCTGATTTTCCAGGAGCAGCGGAGCAACTTAAAAAACTTCAAGAAAAATAAAATTTGGAGAAATTTTTATGTGCAATTCGCAAACTTGCTGTTCTGAGCCTCAAACTTGTTGTCCTAAATTCAACCCAGAAGGCTGGGACGATAAAGAAATTTCTTGGGATCAAAAAAAGTTCATCAAAGATCGTGTTCGCAGCTTCTTCCACATTCCACTCAACTTTGGCGCAGTGATGCAAAGAAATATGGCAAAGATTCAAGCCAGCCAAGCACACGATAAGCCTATGGAAATGTTGGTATTGAGTGATGAAAATTCGCTTTGGGGTGCTGATGTGTATCTCGAAGTGAACAAAGATGTCCCAGGCGCTTGCATGACCACAATCAGTGGCACATTCATTGCCAAAGTCTTTGAAGGTCCATATAAAGATGTGCCTAAGTGGATGGCCACCATGCAAGAACATATCAAAGCAAAGGGTAAAGAGCTGAAAAAAATCTATACCTACTACACCACATGCCCTAAGTGTGCCAAATTGTATGGCAAAAATTATGTTGTTTTATTAGCGCAAGTTTAAAGAATAAGAGAATTAGCCTGGCCCAAGTCATGGGCCAGGCGCAACTGCAGAATTCATCAACTTGGAAATTTTATGACCACTTCATTTCAATTCACTGTCACAGGAACCGATTCGTCAGGAACTCGTGCTCGCACAGGCAAAGTTGAAACCGCGCATGGTTCTTTTGAAACTCCTGTATTCATGCCAGTAGGGACACGGGCTGTTGTTAAGACTATGTCCCCAAGAGATTTAAAAGATACTGGAACAAAGATATTGTTGGGCAACACATACCATTTAGCAGTTCGCCCCGGCGAAAAACATATCGAAAAGTTTGGCAAACTCCATAAATTTATGGCTTGGGATGGCCCTATTTTAACAGATAGCGGAGGCTTCCAAGTTTTTTCGCTGGCTGACCTTCGTAAACTCAATGATGATGGTGTTACGTTCCGCTCGCACGTGAATGGGGATATTTATACTTTTACGCCAGAAAGAGTCTTGGAAATCCAGCAATCATTGGGTTCTGATATCATGATGCCCCTAGATCAATGCTTGGGCTGGCCATGTACATACGAGGATGCTCAGGCTGCTGCAGTTCGCAGCTTAGCATGGCTCAAACGCTCTGTTCAGGTGCCTCTTCCTCCTGATCAGGCCTTGTTTGGAATTGTCCAAGGCAGTGTGTATCCAGATTTACGAAAAATGTATGCTGAGGAAATGTTGCCTTTGAATTTAGCAGGTCATTCTATTGGAGGACTTGCGGTTGGAGAACCTAAGGAAGCAATGTTTGAGATGATTTCCTTGGTGAATGAAATTTTGCCTTGGCACAAACCCCGGTATCTTATGGGCGTAGGATCGCCTCAAGATATCGTGATGGCTGTGAGCCGTGGAGTGGATATGTTTGACTGTGTGATGCCCACCAGGAATGCACGAAGTGGTGGAGTATTCACTTGGGATGGGAAGATGCAAATCAGAAATTCGCGCCATAGTGAAAGTTTAGAACCATTGGATCAACGTTGTTCCTGCTATTGCTGTCGTACATTCACCCGTGGCTATTTGCATCATCTCTTTTCAAAAAAAGTAGAAGAAATTTTAGGTTTGACTTTACTGACTTTGCATAACATTACTTTTTACCATAGTTTGACAAAAACTATACGTGAAACCATTCAAAATGGGCAATTCACAGAATTTAGTCGTGATTTTTTAGAGCGATATCGAAAGGCATCCGAGACTGAAGAAGAGTAGCCCTGTTTTGAAGTGTTTTGCTCAATGATATGTCTTTTTGGAATGATCTTCCTTCGTATGCGGACGTAGTGGCGGCCAACCCGGTCGTCCATAGCTTCCTCAAAACTAGCAACTTGGATAAATGGTAGTTCTCATGGTTGTTTATTTAGCACTCGAAGCAATCAATGATAAATTTAGCGAACACAATGTTCCGGCACAAATTCCAATCACAAAAAATTATATCACCATTGGAAATGTAGCCAGTAATGATGTTCGCTTGCCTTTGGATGATCCTAGTCCTAAGTACCTAACAATATCCAAAGGGAATGACAATGTGTATTGCCTGAATGGTTATCAAATTGAGCTGTTTGTGAATGATCGCCCAATTCATGAACCAACGCGGCTTAAAAACAGAGATCGAATCCGGATTGGAGATGCTTATGTTTTTTCCTTTACCCAACTGCTGCCTTTGTCATCTCCCAGCAAACAAATTACAGTAAAACTTGCACCTCCACCTAAAAATGCAGAAAAAACCACCGCATTATTTCAATCCATGCGAAGGAATAAAGAAGAGAAACTGCCTAAGCCAGGTCCTTCTAGGCTCTCTGAATCTGAAACAGCTAAAATTAGCCCACCATCAGGAGATGCAACAAAAACGCCTTCATCATCAGATACAGTGAAAATTGTCGGCATGCGACCACGAGGGGCAACACCTACTTCCATCACCCAAATTCAGCCACAGGGTATTTCTGCTGGGAAAAAAACACCCTTACCATCGGATTCGATGCAAACAGAAAAAATAGTCAGGACTGCATTTGAAAAACGTGGGCCAAGCATTTCCCAAGAACCTCAAAGTCTAGGGACTTCAACGAAGCCCAAGCCACGTGATGCTCCAAAAGATGATAGTGATCTGCCAGTAGAATCTGAGATGACATTATTATGGCAATCAACGCCAGAAGAAGAGCAGAATGTTCCTCAATTAATTGCGCCTGCGAATGGGCAAATTGTATCCCTCAATCGTGCGAAGTTTATTGTGGGGCGATCTGCGGTTTGTGATCTTTGTTTAGTGGATGACTATATCTCACGCCAGCAACTCGAATTTTCCAAAGTTCCATTGGGCTTTTTGCTCAAAAATATTGGCAAAAATGATGTGATTGTTGAAAAAAAAGGCCCACAGGCACAGCACCCGGATAGCAAGATTATCTTAGAAGAAAAGACACTGAAGCCAGGAGATAGCACACTGCTTTTGCAAGAAGCAACGATTATTTTGGGAAAGCAAATTTTGTACTTTTTCAACATTCGGGAAGATCAGCAAGCGCATTTGGAAACATCAGCCAGAGATCGAAAATATCATTTCTATAAAACTTTGGCAAGCCAAAAAGCTGAATTGCTTGATGCAGCCCAGCTTCAAAAATTGCTCACCCCGCCTCGGATCATTTTGGAAGATTTACAAATTGGAATTTGGTTTAAATATTTAGCCATCAATGATCTTTCTGGAGACTTTTTTTTATACCATAAAATCAAAGACATGCTTTATCTTTGTTTGGGAGATGTGAGTGGACACGGAGCGGCTGCTGCCTTGCTAGCAAGCCAGATATCTGGAATCTTCAAAATATTGGCTGAGCAGCAAAAAAGCGCGGAAGAAATTGTTCAATCCATCAACCAGCATTTGCTTTATATGAAAAATCAAAAGCCCAAACAAAGTCTATATGCTTTGATTGATGTCTTGCAAGTCACGCAGCATGGCATTGAGCTATGCATTGCTGGCAATTCTGTGCCACCGCTATATTACAGATCACAGGAGAAAAAATTGATCTCTTTGGACACTCCGGCTACACCAATAGGATTGTTTGAAGGCGACCGTTTTCAAGTTTATTGGGATGCGCTCCAATTTGCAGGAAAAGATCGCTTGTTGTTTTTCACCGATGGAGTGACAGAAGCTGAAATGAATGATGACTCGCTTTTGGAATATAGCCGGGTTCAAAAACAAATGCAAACGCAATTACTCCAAGAAACTCCTTGCGAAGATTTTTTAGACATTTTTCTAAACTGGCTTCGGGGCCAAAGTGAAATACGTGATGATCTAAGTATAGTGCTTATGGCCAAGCTATAGAAAGGGATTGCATGACCATTGATAATGACTTGCCAGTCTTATCCACAGAAGAAGCAAAGCTCAAATTAGAAAAAGGGGAACCTATTGAAGGTGTGCACATCGAAAGATTGGCATTTAATAAAAAACAGCTTCAAGTCCCCGTGAGTATCGTAGAATGCAAGATTGATATGCTGGATTTCAACAACTCGACTTTTACGGAAGATGTTGTGATTCGCCGTTGCGATATACAAACTCTGGTACTCAGCGAAGCTGTGTTTGAAAAAAAATGCGATTTCAAAAAAACCACAATCCATCGTGGAAGAATCCAACGTGCAACCTTCAAAGGTAAAGCAGCATTTGATGAAGCTAAAATATGCTATACATCATTTTATCAAAGTGTGTTTGAAGGAGAGGCAGATTTTAGCAGGACTTCATACTTTGGGGAAGCCACATTCAATGAAGCAATTTTTAAAGGCGATGCGTCCTTTATCCATGCTGACTTCCCTGATAAAGCTCTCTATAAAAAGACGCAATGGTTTGGAGAAACCGATTTTAAGAATATTGAAATCCAAAATGATATTGATTTCCAAGAGGCTTACTTTCACAGCAATGTTTATTTTACCAATTCTGTTTTTCGTTTAAGCATGGATTTTACGTGCACGACATTTTCTGGCCGAACCGATTTTGCGCATGTTAGTGTTGGGAGAAGCATCATTCTCCACAATCTTACCCTTGGTCCTGATCAAGGTTTCAGGTTCAAAAATGCCTGCATTGCTTCAATTTTATTTGACCGAGAAACTGTGGAAGGCCACATTTTCCCAGAACACGAAGCACATAAAGCGAATGTGGAACATCCACACGGTTTTTATCTAGAAGCATCTCGTGAATACGCATTCCTGCGCACTGCATTCCAGCAAATCAATCGGTTTGATGATGAAGATTGGGCCTATTACCAATTCAAAAAATGTGAGCGCAAAGGCCAACCATGGTCATATCGTCCCATCAAATTGCTAAAACGCGCGGTAGATTTCTTCTTCCTTGATCTAGGTTGTGGCTATGGCACAAAGCCCTTTAGAACATTTGCAGTAAGCCTTGTGATGGTTGCTGTATTTGCTATGTTCTACTTTATTGATTTGCAGCCAGCGCAATGCAAGGTCTATATTCAAGATGCTGCCTTTGCCAACCAATGCTTGTATGCTTTGGATATTAGTGTGATGGCCTTGAGTGGTGGATATAGTGCACTGCCAAGCGAATTGCCTGGCAGTATGAGGCTTGCTGCCATGCTAGAATATTTTGTAGGCATGGTATTATTAGGTTTATTTGTAGTCGCATTCAGCCGCAAAGTCATTCGCTAGCCTAAGGATTTGTGTTAGAGAAATAGAGATCAAAGCGAATCCAACTAGGAATTTTTTATGAAACTCAACAAAGATCAAGTACTCGATGTCCCAGTCATGGTTGCCGGAGCCATCTCTTCCAAGATCCGGTATAGCGTTAAAATCCTTGATTGTGTTGCTCAAGGTGAACATTTCTTTGTATATCTAGGCGAAGATGCTCATGGAACCAATGTTTGCCTAAAGACCATTCGATATCGCAGCGAAAAAAAAGAATTATTTAGCTCTGCTGCAGATTATATTGTATATCGAAGAAAAAAATTTGCTCCTCGAGCAGCAAGTCTTAACATTGTCTCATCCGGGCTTACCAGAACCATTGGCTATGCTAGTGTTAGAGAATGACTGTGCTGAAGATCAAAAGTTGTTTCGTAGAATTCCAGAATGGGAACGCTTACGTCAAGAAGAATTGATTTTAGTAGAGGAATTTTTTTCTGGTTTGCCCTTGCATCAGTTGACAGAACAACTTAAGTTTTTTTCATTGGATCGTCGTTTAGGGATTGTTCTGAAAATAGCTCGAATGTGCAGGTACTGCAATGAAAATGGCTTTATCATCCAAAATTTGCATCCTAGCCAAATCATGATGTCGCCGGAAAATGATGACAATGTCTATTTAGTTGGCTTGCACAATGGCTGCCCAATTCCCATGCGCCGCAATCCATACAACTTAGTAGATCGTAAGAATGCAGCCTTAGATACGCAAGAATATCGGCATCGCAGTGATCTTGCACAATTTGGCATGCTTTTGTATTTTCTGATCACATTGCATGATCCTGGCCAAACTGCGTGGCATGAAATTGCAGAAGGCTGTATTTGGGAGCATTTGCAACCGCGAGTAGAAAAAGCATTGAAGAATTTTCCTTTATCTAGCCGTTGGCTTTTGGATTTGATGCACGAATTGCTGGAACCAATCCCTGAATTTCGGGTCCCAGATTGGGAAACTGTGCTGAGTTATTTTGATAAACCGCCGTATGCAAAGCTTTCTTACAAAATCCAAAGTGCAACACCCAACGAAATTCGTCTAGAAATTGACGATGATCCTGCTTATTTAGAAGCGATTCAGGTGCAATTAGAAATCCCAGACGATCAAGTCGTGAATTATCGCAGACCCTATAATGCTGTTTTGAAATTACCTGGTTTAGGCATTGGTGAAATAATCTGCGCCGTGGCAGGTATCGGCAGAGATGAGAGACTCACGTGGTGGCAGCATCAAAAAATCCAGATTTTTCCCGAGCTTCAGATCACTGCCATGGATGATTTAGCACCTGATAAATTTGGATTTCGCTGGCAATCGCCTCAATCCCTTGCTTATGTTCAATTTCACGTCTTAGATAGCCAGGACACTGTCTTAGATTTAGGTCAATGCAGTGGTACAGAGATTGTATTGCCGCCTGCCAATGTAGTTTTGCCATTTTATAAGAAGTTTCGCGTGAGGATTACGCCCTATTATCAAAGTGCAAAAAGCATGTTGGCTGGCCCTATTGTGATGTATGAAATTGAGCTTTTCCCGCCGATTCCAGAGCCTGTTTGGCAATATGTATCTGAAGGAATCCAATTTATTTTACAATTGCCTAAACGTCAGGCAAAGATGTATGAAGAAGGTGAGCTTTTGCATAATGATTGGCCACTGAGCATCAAGCCTGAGATCATCACCAAGGCTACGGAAACCTGGATGTCCTTTTTATTGCAAGAAGATTTGGATGTGTTTGAGCAACATTCTTTTGCCTTTCGTGTGCTTCTTAATAGATTTGGCTGGCGCACTGGACCAAAGATTGTTGTTCCAGCAACTGTTCCTAGTGTCCAAGACTTAGTCGGCTATGAAGAAGAATGGGGATCTATCCACTTAAAGTGGCGAGCCATTCAACATAGCCAATTGATTTGCTATCAGATTGCTTGCAATGGAGAAGTTTTAGAGCGTGTGACTGAGCCATTCTTTGGTTTTCCATTGCCATTGCCCATAGCTTTGACAAAAGACCAGGTTGAGGTCTCAATCACCGCGATTTATTCTAATGGCATTAAAGAAAGAACTTCGCCGGCTAGCAGTACAACTATTCAAATCATGCATAGCAAGAAGCTTTTGAGCAAAACTGTGCAAAGTCAAGTGACTCCATTTTCTG
>Ga0179938_1026997_pt1 | contig 8066 bp, 12 predicted proteins | sample AD_UKC030_sludge_FD_136001 | JGI IMG/M metagenome (GOLD analysis project Ga0179938, IMG submission 136001) | Active sludge microbial communities of municipal wastewater-treating anaerobic digesters from Illinois, USA - AD_UKC030_MetaT... | ecosystem: Engineered > Bioreactor > Anaerobic >... | reverse complement strand
ACGGGACCGCGGCGAACTGACGCCAGCGTTGTTGGAGGGTATCGAACATGGGCTAAGGCTCCACGGGATGGGTGAAAGAATCGTTAGACAACCACAGGGCGCGTTCCCGGCTCTCGTCCGGAGTCGTGCGGGGTTCGGCAGCGGTCGGGGCGAGCCGACCGGCGCGGGCCTCCTGTCGTTCCATTCCGCTAATTCGCCTTCCCCGCCCCCCGGAACAGGAACACCCGCACCGAGATGACCACCGCCGCCAGCATCCCGGCGAAGAGGTACAGTTCCGTATCGCCGGTGCCGATGGCCAGGTAGCGCGCCCCGACCACCGAGGACCTGGTCGCCCAGGCCCACGCTCAGCGCCAGGGCATCCCCTACGAGACCGGCGAGCAGTGGCTGGAACGCCTGCCCGAGCGGTTGCGCGCCCTGGCTGACCTCGTTTTGAGCGGTAAGGCAAGAACCGGCGACGTGGCCTATGCTCTCGCCGCGCTGATCGATAGCATCGAGAACGCCACGGCTGACGACCGCCGAGCGCATTGAATGCGCCGACTCAGAATTGCGCTTGAATCGATTCGATCACCAGCCGAAACGGACCGGCCTGGCGGTCGGCGATCAGAAACCCGAAAACCCGGATACGGGCGGGATCGAGGGCCGGCGCATCCGTCACCACGCGACCGCGAAACGTCGGCTGAAAATCGGTGATCGGCAACACCACATCAAGTCATTCCCCGGCCCGCGTTGAAAAGCGTGCTTGATACTGGACGCCATCAAAAGCGTCATCGGTGCGGATGCCGAACTTGTAGACTTAGCCATCGCCCTGGACGCGCAGGATGAACGCGGTCGCCCCGGCCAGGCCGTACTCGCGAGGTTGGGCGCGGATCGAGGCGAAGCCGCCGTTGTGGGCCAGCGAGACCACTCCACAGAACACCAGGCCCTCCGGCGTCATCTCAACCCGACTGGCCGATACGCCGCCCATCACGCGGTCATCGACCGCAGACCAAGCCGGTGCATGAGCCAGGTCGCGAAAATCCAGTACGGGACGCAGGACCGTCGCGTTCATCGCCGTCGCTACTCCAAGGGTTGCGAGGAGGAATCCTAAAGTGAACAAAAAACTGCTCGTGAGTGGATGCATCGGGTTCGCTGTGCTGATCGTGATTCAGGGGTGTTCGGGCGGGCGACCGCCGTTGAACCTGGGGATCAATGAGGGCCAGCTCGCGCCCTGCCCGGCTTCTCCCAACTGCGTTTCCTCCGAGGCGACTGCGGCGAATCAGCGCGTGGAGCCGCTGCGCTACGCAGACGATGCCCCGCAGGCCCGCGCCCGGTTGCTGGACGTGCTGAACGGCATGGCGCGGATACGCATCGTCCAATCCACGGACGACTATCTTCATGCCGAATTCCGGTCAGCGCTTTGGGGATTCGTGGATGACCTGGAATGCTATTTTAACCCACCAGGAACGATCCAGGTGCGTTCGGCTTCCCGCACCGGATACTATGATTTCGGCGTCAATCGCGAACGGTTGGAAACGATTCGCTCGCAGTTCTCGACAACCCCAGTGGCGCCATAGGCGACCACCATGCTCCGCCATCGCCCCATCGCGTTCATCGTTCTTCCACGTGAAGCAGGGGGCAGCGTGGGTGTACCGGCAGTTTGCCAGGGATCGATCGCTGCTGACGCTGGAAGCGGAGGCCAGGGCCGCCCAGCGGGGGCTGTGGGGACTGCCGGAAACGGAGCGCTGCCCGCCCTGGGACTGGCGGCGGGGGACTTGCAACACTGCACCCGCGCCGGTTTCAAGTGCGCCGACTGCCACGACCGCCAGCGGCGGTTTCACCTGCGCCGGCAAGCGGTACTGCCGGGAGATGACGAGCTACGAGGAAGCGAAGTTTTACCTGACGCAATGCGGTGTCCGCTCCCTCGATGGAAACCATGACGGCGTACCCTGCGAGACGCTGTGCCGATGAACTGCTGGCGCGTCATGGGCTACGACACCTTCGCCCGCGAACCCTATTGCGTGGACTTGAATTTAGGCTTGGTAACTGTTTTGTGGTCAGCCCCGTTGTCTGTCCGAGTCAGGTCAAGGAGAATCAGGCGGTTACGTCAGCCGCAAAACGAACACCTTAAACAGTCATGCTTGCCGAGCCGGCGACCACCCCCGATAGTGAAAATTAGATAAAGCGATTTTCACGGTAAAAGGGCTGTTTTATTGGCACATAATGGGTAATCAACGGAACAACAGAAGGAGACGGTCATGATCGATAATTTGAAGCAGTTTGCCAAACCTGCCGGAGAACATGTTTCATTAGGCAGGACGCTGCGAGGCGTTATTTTTGTCATACCTACCGCAATGGTTGCGTTGTTATTCTCTCCGTCAACCATCCACTCGTTAGAAATCCACGAGGGGGGGATACAGTCCCTCAGTATAATGGTTGTTGGTGCGTTTCTTTGGTATGTGATAGTGTCAGGTCTTCGTGTGGCGGCAGAATGGGAACGCGGTGTGGTGCTTCGCTTGGGCAAGTTTCAGACAGTCAAAGGACCAGGTCTGCTTTACATTATACCCATTCTTGAGAGTGTTTTTTTTCTCGACACACGGGTACTCGTTATTAATATCCCCAGACAAAAAGTCATCACCAAAGATAATGTGCCGGCAGAAATTGATGCCGCCTTGTTTTTCATGATTGAAGACAGCGAGAAGGCGGTCATCACCATCCAAGACTTCAAATTTGCGGTCGCGCAATATGCTCAGGCTGCACTACGCGATATTATCGGCGGTTTAACGTTAGACGAACTGCTTTCAGAAAGGGAACAGATACAGATTCGTATCAAGGAACATGTTGAAGAGCGAGTCAAGGAATGGGGACTCCGAGTGGATTCACTTCGATTGCAGGATATCGAACTGCCTGAAGATTTAAAGAGGATGATGTCTCGTCAAGCCTCCGCCGAACGCGAGAAACGTGCCACCATCACCAAAGCGGAAGGGGATAAACTGGCGGCCACGAATCTTGCAGAGGCCGCAAAGATTATGTCGGATAGCCCCATTACGCTCCAACTGCGCACGTTGCAAACGATAGATGGACTGGGTTCCAGTCCATCCAACACCGTCATCCTTTTTCCTGCCCAAATTGGAGAATTTTTACAACATCTGACAAGCAAATCGACGAAAGAATAGCTTCTACAAGAAGGGGTCTACTACCAATGGTTTCTGGTCTCTTTGTTCAACCACCATGATCTTTTTATGCTGGCGGTTTTCATTTTTCAGCAGTCTATGTCGCAACTTGTCGCTGATGAGAGGCTATGCGCCTGAATTTTGCAACAGAGTATCCAAGAGTCGGCAAGCCGCCGCATACACTCCGGGGCGTTTGCTCTCGCGGGGGCCGGCGACGTTCAGCACGGCGATCGGGTGTGCATCCAGCCACTCCTGGAAGGCGATCGGTTCGATGCCGTCCTCCAGCGCTACCATCAGACACGGCTTACCCATCTGCCGGGCGAGTTTCACAGTCAGCGCCGTTCCCCCGTCCAGCGTGCCCAAGTTCAGAATCAGCGTCCCGTCCGAATCTTCGACATTGCGGCAGGTGCGAGTGTCATAGTCGTGCTCCGGGGTTTCCAGCAGCGGGTAGCGGTCAGGAATCACCCCGTCCTCGGCTCGCCGACCTTTGGGACACCAGCCGCCCACGGCCAAACCCAACGCCAGCCCGACATTGAGGGCCGCCCGATCCACGCCAGTCTGGCCACCGCTGATGATTTTCAACCGCCTGATTTCAGCATTCATCGGTAAAACACCGCCAGCCAAATCGCCGGGCGCGAGGTGAACGTCACCCGGTGACGGGTGTGGGCCAGCAGGTTCAGCGCATCGCCTCGCCTCAAGTAAACCGGTTCGCCGTCGGCCAATTCGATCCCGGCTTCCCCTTCCAACAGCAATATCCATTCATGCTCGTTCTGGTCATACCAGAAGCCGTCCGGCGAGGCGTGGCCGTTGGAAACGATGCGCTCAATCCGCAACCGGCCCTGCCGGACCAGTTCGGTGAATACTTCCTCATTGAGGTCATCAGGTAACGGATAGAGCAGGTTCATGACTCGCCTCCCCACCCCTGCAAGCGGCCTTCCTTGCACAAATAACCGGTCTGTCCGGCAAAATCCACAGACCGCGCATCATGCGGCCATGAAGTCCAGAACCGTCCGGTCACGGGGCGGCCGTGACCCTACCGGTCCTCGGAGGAATCGCCGCTGCATCGCCCAATGCCCATAGCGCCACCGAGCGGGCATGAAGGCCAGTCGTGTCGAACAGCGGCACTGGCGCATCGTCCGGCCCCACCAGCAGAGCGATCTCGGTACAGCCCAGGATGATGCCTTCGGCCCCGGCCTCGACCAGCCGCTGTAGAATCTTCCGGTACTGCGCCCGCGACTCGGCCCGGAGGTCGCCCTGACAGAGTTCCTCATAAATGACGCGGTGAACGATCGCCCGATCCGCCGCGTCGGGAACGATCACTACCAGGCCGTGCCGGTCGGTCAGCCGGCTCCGGTAGAAGTCCTGTTCCATGGTAAACCGGGTGCCGAGCAGACCGACTACGTGCAGGCCCGCCGCTTTCACCGCCGCCGCCGTGGGATCGGCGATATGCAGCAGCGGAATATCCACCGCGCTTTCAATCGCCGGTGCGACCTTGTGCATGGTGTTCGTGCAGAGCGCCAGCCCCTCGGCTCCAGCGGCTTCCAAAGCACGGGCCGCGTCCGCTAGGATCGTCCCGGCTTCATCCCACGCCCCGGCCTGTTGCAGCCGCTCGATGTCGTGGAAATCGACGCTGTAGAGGATCAGCCGGGCGGAATGCAGCCCGCCTAGCTGTTCCCGCACGGTTTCGTTGATGATCCGGTAGTACGGGATAGTGGATTCCCAGCTCATCCCGCCGATTAAACCCAAAGTTTTCATCATGGCGCTCCAGGCCCGCAGGGCTGTTGGTGACTCAATAACACCCGCTCCCAATACACGACGCCCGGCAACGGATTGGCGTAGTAAGGCGTTCGGCGCTGAAACCCCATTGCGGCGTACATCCGCATGGCGCTGTCGAGCGTATCCAGCGTATCCAGCCGCATGATGGCATAGCCCAGGGCTGTTGCTTCGTTGACGATCTGCATCGCCAGTCGATATCCAAGCCCTTGCCCACGATACGCCGGGCGAACAAACAGCCGCTTCATCTCGCAGACGCCTTCCTCTTCCAACGGGCGCAGCGCCACGCAGCCCGCCGCGTGCGCTCCATCCCGCGCCAGCAATAACCGACCCCTCGGCGGTGCGTAGCGACCCGGCAGGGTGGCGAGTTCCTCCTCGAAGCCCTGAAAATCCAGATCGACGCCCAAGAACCGCTGGTATTCGCGGAACAGCGCCCGGGCTGTTTCGACATCGCCCACCGTTTGGGCCGGAACGAGGTTCACGGTTCGCGCCCCCCCGAGGCCGACTTCGCCGCCAGCCCCGCCAAGTGGACCCGCCGCGCCGCGGTCTTGCGCGCCCGTTCCCGCTGGCGACAGGCACGACAGCGCACCGCCGTGGTCCACACCTCCCCTTGGGCGACTTCGTACCACCAGCGTTGTTGCGCCGCCGTCCAGACTTCATCGACTCCACAGTCCTTGCAGCGAAAGGGTCGATCCTGGTAGTAGCCGCGCTGGACGAAATCGGGGATGCCGTAACTGGTTGTGGGCCGCAGCAAGGCGGGCGTGACCGCCATCGTACCGACGGGGCGATCCACCGGCCGAGCGTTGACTCGGCAAGCCTGGCGTGCGGCTTGTTGTAGGCGGCGGGCCTTGATTTCCTGGCGGCGCTGTTTGTTGCTTTTCATGACGTCGAAAGAAGCCAAGCGCGGTTACTTGCCCTTCTTAACTGTCTGTTGATACGTCGTTTTCGGGTTTTTCTTCACCGTCTTGTCCGACACGAACCGGCCCGTTTCGGCGCTTTTGTTGACGGTACGATCACCACTGGAACGCTGATCTTTTGCCATGGAGCACCTCGCAAGGTTACTGAAAATAGAGCTTGGCACATCTTAAATTACAGCGTACCATGGTTTACAAATTTTAATATATCAAATTTTTGTAAATAACAAGGTTGCTCTACCCATGTTTGGCGAACGCCTCAAACTGGCGCGCAAGCGGGCCGGGCTGTCCCTCCGCGATCTGGAGGAGCGCCTGAACCGGCAGGTCAGCGCCCAAGCCATCGGCAAGTACGAACGCGGCGAAATGATGCCGGGTTCGCCCGTGCTGATTGCCTTGGCGCGGGCGCTGGAAGTGTCCATCGGCTACCTGATGAGTCCGATGCGGGCCAGTCTGGATAGCGTGGAGTTCCGCAAGAAAGCGGGGACGACCGCGAAGGACCGCGCCCGCGTGGAAACCGAGGTCCTGGAGCAGGTGGAACGCTATCTGATGATCGAGGCGATTCTCGAACTGGATAGCGCCTGCTGGAATCATCCATCGCCCGACCCGCAACGCCGGGTCATCCGCGACTTGGCGGAGTGTGAGGCGCTGGCGGAACAGGTCCGAGCGCAATGGAACCTGGGGCTGGACCCGATTCCCAATCTGACCCAACTGCTGGAACAGCACGGGATCAAGGTCTTACTTCTCCCGCTGCCCGCAGGCGTGTACGGGCTGACCTGTCTGGTGCAGCGCCCGGAACGGGAGGCGGTGCCGTGCATCGTGGTCAATCGTGCTGTGACCCTGGAGCGCCGTCGGCTGACGCTGGCCCATGAACTCGGTCACCGGTTGATCGACGACGCCTCGCCGGTGGGTGCGGAAGCCGCCGCCAAACACTTTGCCAGCGCCTTCCTGATGCCCGCCGCTTCCGTCCGACAGGATTTCGGCAATCACCGCCACGCGATCAGTCCCCCGGAATTGATGCCAGTGAAACGCGGCTATCGGGTCAGCGCCGCCGCCCTGCTGGTGCGCTGCGAGCGGTTGGGTATCCTCTCGCATTCCGCCCTGGCCTACGCCTTCCAGACCTTCGCCAGGGGCTGGCGCACGGCGGAACCGGAACCGCTGGAATCGCTGGAACCGCTGGAGCAATCGGGGACGCTGGAAGCGCCGGAACGGTTTGAACAGTTATGCTACCGGGCGCTGGCTGAGGGATTGATTGGCTTGCCCAAGGCGGCGGAATTGCTGCGCCAGCCGGTCGATGTGATTGCAGCAGCGATTGAAGGGCCAGGGACGGCGAATGCGGATCATCATTAACGACTCTTCGGCGCTGATCGATCTGGCGAAAACCCGGTTGCTGGAATGCCTGCCGCGACTGCCCTACCGGTTCGTCATCCCGGATGTGCTGTATGCCGATGAACTCATCACCTTGCACCACTACCGCCGGGAACAGTTGCTCGACATCGGCTTTGTGCTGGGCGAACTGGACGGGATGCAGGTCGGGAAAGCTGGCGAATACAACCAGCGTTATCCCGCCCTAAGCCTCAATGATTGCTTTGCCTTGGTCATGGCGGAAACCACGGAGAACGCCGTTTTGCTGACGGGCGACCAGCGATTACGCCGCGTGGCGGAACAGCATCGGGTAGAAACACACGGGATTCTGTGGATACTCGATCAAGCCTACGAGGGCGGAACGGTTGATGCCGTTACCCTTCATACTGCGCTGTCCGTGCTGGCTAATGATCCGTTGATACGATTGCCCGGCAAGGAATTGCAACGGCGGATGCAGAATTTAACCAAACCACTTCGGACTTAAAATGATGGATATAAAATCTTTGGAGGCAATAGCAGATATGATATGTGGTGATGATCCGGATAAATACCCTGTTTATCGTAGTAGTAGCACATTAACGAATTTCTTTCACAGTATTGGGTTGGGACGATTTAGACATGATGGTTCAACTAGAAAATCATGTAGTCTACCTAATAGTAATCCCTACATGATCGAGGAACTAAGTTATAGATAAATTGTCTGAATTGCTGTGATTCGGATTGATAGGCCACTATAAAATATGAGGATACTATCATGAAAGCTGAATGGTTATTTGATGCACGTAGAATCCCTGATGAAGTCATGAATTACCTGAGGCGAATTGCGGTGCAAGCCATAGAAGAAAAGCACTATAGTCCCGAATTAGTT
>Ga0179938_1201938_pt1 | contig 8123 bp, 7 predicted proteins | sample AD_UKC030_sludge_FD_136001 | JGI IMG/M metagenome (GOLD analysis project Ga0179938, IMG submission 136001) | Active sludge microbial communities of municipal wastewater-treating anaerobic digesters from Illinois, USA - AD_UKC030_MetaT... | ecosystem: Engineered > Bioreactor > Anaerobic > Digestate... | reverse complement strand
CCTCATAGCAATGTAGAAGCCAGCCAATTAGCCTCTGCGTTGCTGAGTTAATGTTTTTTTCTGAATAGTTGGTAAGCACGCGCTAATAAAGGAGTCCGATTATGTTTAGCTTTTGCCCATACGATGGTACTCCATTACAAGCTCAATTTCAATTTTGTCCCAAGTGTGGAAAAAATTTAGCCGAGCTATTTCCAACTCCACAGCCCACTACAACTCCAGGAGCTTCTCAAAATCTAAATGATGTAGCAAGCAGCAAAGCAGCGCAATCCCAAGAGAACCGTTCTCCTTTTGTGTTCGAGGTAACTTGGGAGAATGATTCTTATCCTGAAAACACACCATTGTTAGCTCGCTGCCTCTGCACCATCAAAGCAAAGGATGCACAAAGTGCTCCTAATTTTCAGCAAACTCATTTAGTCATGGTACTCGATATCAGCGGGTCCATGAACATAGCAGCCAAATATCCGTTCTTACGCCAGGCAATGGAATTGATGATGAGCAATCTAGAGGACGGAATTTTTTTAAGTGTGGTACTCTTTTCTACTGAATCGCATCTTCTTTGCAATGCTTTACCTGCCGCAGAAATACGTAAAAATGCCGCTAACATTGTTTCTTGGATGGATACCTGTCCAATTCGATTCCAAGAAACCTGTTTGAGCAAAGGCTTAAAAATTGCTATGCAGGTAGCTCAGGAATTTCGACAAAAAGAACCATTCACCATTCCACGCATTTATATTTTAACCGATGGGCAACTGACTGATCCTGAAGCTTGCTTTCAATTGACTCCAGAACTTGAATCATCCAAAATGGAATTCCATTCTTTTGGATTTGGCAATGATTTTGCATTTGACAGCATGCGTCGTTTATTTGGAAAATCATTGGGTGGTACCATCAAACACATTGCTCAGACCAATGATATTATGGAAAGATTCCAAAGAGTGGTGCAAGTAAGCTCCCAGATTATTGCGTCGCAAGCAAAGATCACGTTGCAATTCAGCGATAAAATCATGCCTGGGGATTTTTTTTCACATCGGCCTAAACCTTACTTATGGCCTGCATCTCAGTTTAATCCAATGCAAGGTCCTGTATTCGAGGTTGGCTATCTAGAAGCCCAAAGGGAATATATTTGGGCATTAGAGGCTCATTTACCTCCCAAGATCGCAACAAGCTATGAAATTGCAAATTTTCAATTTAGTTTTACTCAAGGACAGTCTGCAAAACAAGTGAGTTGGCCTATTCTGGTTCCTATATCCGGGCAACAGCTTGGCACTCAACAAAGCAATATCACAGAAGTTTTTGATTCATTGGAAGAACTGAGAAATTCCTCTCAGGATGCTTTGATTCGAGCCTATGAAGCACGCATATCTATCTTTCATCGAGAAAAGCGCGATCCACAACATATTCAGGCTTTGCAAGCGCTGTTAGCTAAACTCAAAGAAGGGAATGCAAAACAAGAAATTGATGAATCCTTGGTGACCGAAGCAGAGCTTGACCCAATCTCAACAGAATTAGCGATAGTAGAAGAAATTCCTCCGCCTGTGGCTGACCACAAGGATGAAGATACTGGTTGCTAGTGACAAGGAACGTGGCAAGATATGGGTATGATACTTAACTTTTTTTTCTTTATAAGAACTAGCAACTCGGGTAGGATATAGAATCTTGATGCAAATCCAAAATTAGATTTGGAGAACGATTTGCATTTTGAAAAAGGCTGTTATTTTTAATATTTTTCAAATAAGCTTTGATTTTATGTTTTTGAAAGATGCTTCAAAAATTATTTTCCATGAATCCCAAAAGGAGAGCGGCTTGTTTTAACGTATGGCCGCTAAAATTTATGAGACAACATATAGTTTTCTCTATTCTTTTTTTGCTTTTAGCGATCTTTAGTATAGCGGAAACCACAGACTTAGTGCTGGCAAGGGTTGAAGTGACCCCTAATCTAGCCAATGCTAAAATGCCAATTTATGCACAACTTCTGGATGCCAGCCGGCGAGAATATGCGCTCGTCATGACCACAACCTCTGCCCTGGATCAGGCACAGTTGCAGTATCAAATCATAGATTATTGCAGCCAAAAGCCTGCTGAAGAGAGCTATTTCCTGGCCATCGAACGCACCCATGGTGCTCGTCAAACAGCCATGAATTTTGCAGCAGTTCTAGCAGATGATGGCAAGCAGATTATCGTGCGAACCACACCTGCGAAAGCTGAAGTATTGGCTGAAAATGGCTTTGAAATTGCTGGGCTAGAAACTCCAGTCGCCTATCGTGAAGTAGAATTGCCCGTTCGCCCTGAAGTTGTGTATGAAAGCTCTGTCGCCGACATGATCAATGCAGTCAAGCAAGACACTCTTTTCAACTATGTTGGCAACCTAAGTGGTGAAAATACAGTGAATGTAGGTGGCTCTTCGTACAAGATTGTGTCCAGATATACCAAATCTGGCGAACCAATCCAAAAAGCAACCCAATATGTGTATGAATTCATGCAAAACTTAGGGCTTACTGTTGCATACCATGATTGGAGTTCTTGGTCTGTCTCCAATCGCAATGTCATTGGCACCAAATTAGGCACCACCAAGCCACAAGAAATCGTGCTCATCACAGCCCATTTGGATTGCATGCCTTCATCTTCAAGCTTCAGCCCTGGGGCAGATGATAATGCCAGTGGTTCTGTGGGTGTTATGATCGTTGCCGAAATATTAACTAAGTATCAATGGGCCAGGACATTACGTTTTGTCTTCTTCACGGGCGAAGAACAAGGCCTCTATGGCAGCAAAGCTTATGCAACCAAGGCATCCCAAGATGGCGATAAAATCGTGGCTGTGTATAATATGGACATGATTTCTTGGGACAGCAAACCAGGGACTGCCCTACGACTCCACACCCGTACCACAGGTAGCTCTGGCTATAGCGCAGACAAAGCAGTTGCAGACCTTTTTATCAACATCGCCAAGACGTACAGCCTAAACCTCAGCCCAATCATTGATGCAGATGGCATCCAATACAGTGACCATGCTTCTCTATGGGCCAAAGGGTATCCTGGCATTCTTGCCATTGAAGACGATGCGGACGATTTCTGCGCCAATTATCATACCTCTAAAGACACACGTGCTACATTGAATTTTACCTATTTTACCAATTACGTAAAAGCGACCGTTGGAACCATTGCCGAACTTGCAAAATAGTTCATTTTAAATTTTGAAAAATATAAAATTTAGATTTTAACTATCTGCAAAATATAAAATTAGAACTATCCTAAAAATATACCATAAAAAATTTGATTGTTCATATTTTTTATGGTATATTTAATCAAGATTTTGGATCGGAAAATTCTATCTTAAAATAGATTCTTTATTTGAAAGGATTCTAAATTATGAAAAACTATATTTTTTTACTATTTTTGCTTGCTGTTACAATGCCATGTTTTGCAGTAACAGTTTGTGGTATCACTTTTGCAGACAATGCTTTTGCAGATGATATTGGCACCTATTCCACAGGATGGAATTCGACAGATATTGCGACTCTAAAGGCCACTTTATGCGGTACCACAGTTGGAGACTCAATATATTCAACCAACTCAGCAGATTGGATGAACATCTTGTTCACCGATAATTATATTCAAAATGGTGCTGGATATGATCTTGTGCTCTTCGAAGAAAGTGGCAGTGGTTCACCTGGGTCAATTGGATGCACCATGGGTCTAACCCTCAATGGCATCACAAAAAATTATGCGCCAACATGGATTTCTGGCAGTACTTATGTCTCGTATGTCGAACTCAGTGATTTTGGTATTGCTTCCAATACGTTGCTTTCTTCTATCCAAATTCGAGGCTACACTGGTAGCTGCCCGGATTACACCGCATTCGGAGCGCTCAACAGTGTAACTGTTCCTGTTCCAGAGCCTGCCAGTGCAATTTTGCTTGGTTTGTTTGGTTTAGGATTTATTTTGTTCCGTCGAATCCATGCCTAAACAAATGAGAAAGGAGCAATCATTATGAAAAATTATCTATTATGTCTATTTTTACTTTTGGCCTTGGCTCTGCCTTCTTGGGCAGTGACGGTTTGCGGAATCACATTTGCCGATGATGCTTTTGCCGATGATATTGGTACCTATGCTGGAAGCTGGGGGGCCACAGGCACTGCTCTAAGAGATATTTTAGTTGGAACTACAGTCGGTGACTCTGTTTGCTCAGGTACTGCAACAGATTATGTGAATATTTTGTTCACTGATAATTATATCAAGAATGGCACTGGTGTTGACTTTGCTGCATTTGAAGAAAGCGGCACTGGAACCAGTGGTACACCTGGCTGCACACTCACATTTACAATCAATAGCGTTACTAAGCAATACGTACCGTATTGGGTTTCTGGCACAACTTATGTGACTTACATTGATCTTGCAGATTTTGGCGTTGCGACCAATGCACTCATTTCTAGTATTCAAATTCGAGGCGGTGGTGATCCAGATTATACTGCATTTGGAGCCATCAACAACGTATCTGTTGTCATTCCAGAACCTGCAAGCCTTATTTTGCTTAGTTTGGTTGGCTTGGGATTTATTTTGTTCCGTCGAATCCATGCTTAAGCAAATGAAAAAGGAGCAAACATTATGAAAAATTATCTATTATGTTTATTTTTACTTTTGGCCCTGGCGCTGCCTTCTTGGGCAGTGACGGTTTGCGGAATCACATTTGCCGATTATGCCTTTGCGGATGATATTGGCACTTATTCCGGAAGCTGGGGAGCTACAGGCACTGCATTAAGAGACCTCTTAATCGGTACCACAGTAGGCGATTCTGCAATGTCTACTGATACAGCAGCTTATGTAAATATTTTATTTATAAATAATGCCATTAAAAATGGCACCGGCGCTGACTTAGCTATTTTTGAGGAAAGCGGTACCGGATCTTCTGGTGCTGCTGGGTGCCAATTAAGCATCACCATCAATGGAATTAACAAGGCATATATCCCATATTGGGTTTCAGGTACCACTTATGTGGCCTATATTGACCTTACAGATTTTAGTGTTGCGACCAATGCACTCATTTCGACCCTTCAAATTCGTGGTGCTGCAAGCGACCCAGAATACACTGCCTTTGGAGCTATCAATACTGTATTCATTCCAGAGCCTGCCAGTTTAATTTTGCTGGGTATTGCTGGCCTATTCCTGACTTTTGGCCGTAAGTTTGTTCGCTAAACAAAAGCCACTGCTGCTGGCAATGGCTTTGGCAATCTTGTTCAAAGCCATGCTTGCTGTATGAAATTTTATGAGATACATTTGCACCAATTGTGGTTATCTTTATAATCCCCAAACTGGCGATCCTGAGCATGGAATTGTACCTGGCACTGAATTTAAGCATTTGCCTGAACATTGGCAATGTCCGGTTTGCTATGTAGGTAAAGAGAAATTTGACTTATTTGATTGAGGAGGCTGCGATTGCTCGCGGCCTTGATTGTTTTTGCTGGTTCTTTCTTTGATTTGCAAAATAAAGATTAAAAAAATTTCTTAAACTTTATGGAGGGCGGATTTTAACCGCTTTAAGATTATGGGTCGTGAACCAATATGCTATTGTTTCCAAGTCTATAGAGAAGAAATCGTTGCGGCTATTCGAGAGCATCAACCAAAAACAGTTGAAGAACTTCAGAAATATTGCAAAGCCTCTATGGGTTGTGGATCATGCCGGCCAGATGTTGAAAAGATCATTGCTGAAGAATTGACTAAATTGAAGAAAAAATAACCAAATCGTTCTCATTTCATTCATTTCATTATGATTGGATCATAGAACCATGGGAAATATTGAACAGACAAAAACTGGGTTGGATATCATGGGAATTCCCACGCTGCTGCAAAGCATTGCAGACGAGCGCAAAACCGGGAATTTAAAAATTCAAAGCACTGTAGGGGAAAAATACATTTTTTTCCGTGGGGGCAATATTGTCCAAGTCTCTTCTTCACAGAATCCGTCTATTCTTGCGGAAGGATTGCGTCGTCATCCAGAAATTGATGAAGAATCATATAATGCTCTGTGTGAGCAACAAAAACGAACAGGCCAGTCTTTGGCTGCATTGCTACTCTCCGACGAAAACGAAGGTTTGGCATTGGTCAATGCGATCTGCAGATTCCAAATTTTGGAAGAAATATGCGAGCTTTTTACCTGGGAAGATGCCCACGCAGAATTCACTGGCCCTGATCCTGACCCCATGCTCTTTGATCTGGAATTGATGAACATTGAACCTATGCAGACCAGCATGGTGCTGTTGGAGGCTGCCCGTCGCATTGATGAATGGCGATATACCTTACAAATTCTTTCATCTAAAAAAGACATTCCGTACAAAGCCAACTCCATTCCAGAAGAATCGCGGTCAGAAATCAAGGTGATTTATGAAGCTGTGGATGGATTTAAAAATATTGAAGAAATTGTAGCTTCAGTACGTTTAAGTATATTTGCAGCCATGAATGCGCTGGCAGAAATGATCAAAAACGAAATTTTAGGTCTCAAAAATGCCAAAGAATTATTGCAATTGGCACGCTTAGATATATTGCGGGAAAATATTACAAAGCGCATTCAATTGTATGAGAGAGCCTTGGAATTGGGAGAAAAAAGCCCAGACATTACCTTGTGGCTGGCACATTCCTATCGCAGTATGGGGATGAAGGACAAAGCAAGCAAGCAATATGAAGACCTGGGACATTTTTATCTTCAATCCAATAAATGGAGGCAAGCGGCTGAAGCTTTTTCAATAGTAGCAGAACTCGCCCCTGAAAACTTGGATGCACACGAACGGCTCATCACCCTTTTGAGTTATCTAGGCAATTTGAAAGAATACGCTGAAAAAGTACACGTGTATGCTTTAAGGTTAGCTCTTCAAGGACAACAAAAACGAGGGATTTTGATCCTTCAAGAAGCCATTGAAAAATATCCTTGTCATTTGCAAAATTTAGATCTCTTAGGGAATTTATACCAAGAAACAGGGATGAAAGCCCAAGCGATCCAAGTTTATCAAGCTCTCGCGCAGTTGGAGTTTCAAGAGCAAAAGAATGATGCGGCTGCCCAAACCTACCTCAAAATTACCCAGATTGCTCCTGATAACTTAGAATCTCGCAAAAATTTAGGACAACTACTCGAAAAATTAGGCAGGATCAAAGATGCGGTTGAGCAATATCGTTCGATCGGAAAAATTGTCACAAACATTGGAGAGATCAACGCAGAGCTTGGCGCATATTTAGGATTTGCAGCAAAACAAATTATCCAATACGATGCCAATGAATTGGTTGCTTACCAATGGCTGGCAAAAGCATATCTTGCAGAAAATAAAACTCAAGATGCAATTTTCCAACTCCAGGCAATTTTGTCAAAACTCGAAGAGAAAAAAAATTTAGATCTATTGGTCGAAACCCTAAAAACTTTGGTGCAGTTGCAGCCCACAAGCCTAGAATATCGCTTTAAATTGGCAGAAACATACTTAAAAATCAACAAGGAACGCGAGGCAGTGCAAGAATACTTTGCATTAGGAATGGCAGCCATTGAGTGCAAACGCCTACAGGAAGCCCTGGAAGCCTTTAATGCTTTATTGAACTTTGATCCTGCTCATTATGCCACACATCTTAAAAAAGCAGAACTATTGCTCAAAGAAGATCGCAACGAAGAAGCTATGCAAGAGCTCATGCTCACAGGACATCTTAGTTTAGGAGCAGATAAACTATGGCAAGCTGTGAAAGCCTTTGGCGAAGTCATTCGCATTGATCGGGATGCCCATGTTGGCTGCTATCTGGAATTGGGCAATGTTTATCATAAACTTGGCAAGATCAAAGAAGCTGTGGCTGCATATAAAAAACATGTGCAGAAGAGCGTAAAAGCCAACAATTTTGGTGAAGCATTACGGTCTTGCGAAAAAATCCTATCCTTAGAGCCAGCCAATGAATGGGCCCAAACCGCCCAGCAAAAAATCACAGGCCTGATTCCCAAAATTGGGCAAGTTTTTCAAACTGTAGAAGCAGCAAGCTAAGATTCAATATGCATTGAAGCAGCAAGCTAAGATTCAATATGCATTGAAGCAGCAAGCTAAGATTCAATATGCATTGAAGCAACAAGCTAAGATTCAATATGCATTATTGTGCTTACTTGAAAT
>Ga0179938_1123476_pt1 | contig 8512 bp, 2 predicted proteins | sample AD_UKC030_sludge_FD_136001 | JGI IMG/M metagenome (GOLD analysis project Ga0179938, IMG submission 136001) | Active sludge microbial communities of municipal wastewater-treating anaerobic digesters from Illinois, USA - AD_UKC030_MetaT... | ecosystem: Engineered > Bioreactor > Anaerobic > Digestate... | reverse complement strand
GTAATTACCATGCGCAAGTTAGTGGATTCTTGGTTGCCAACTGGGTCATGAGTTCACTGAATTCGTGATCCCTTGCTAGGCCTTTAGTCTATTATCACTTTGCCGTCTGAGAACGTGACTCCAACCAACCTTTTTGGCTGAGCTCTAAGCCAAATTTGAGCCTTTTCGTAGATCTGTGACTTGAGTAAACAAGCGGAAATCACAGTTTGTACCGTTTATCTTTAAAACGAGTGTCTGGTGAGTACTCTTAAACTCACTGCACATTTTTGTGTGCTAGGTCTTTGACAAACCATCTATGGTTCCACGAAATAGTTCGAGTCTACTCGGGTAAGGCCCGCCGAGTAGTAGGGCATAATTGGTGTGAATGAACCGCATGTGTTAAGATTGCCTTGAAGCATGTGCTGGTACACACTTGGGTGGACTTTTCAGTCTTACTAATCAGATTACCCAACCGGCAGTCCCGGTAAAAATCTAGGCAGCCCCCCCCCCATTCGGATCGCATTGGGTTATGCTTTTCGTCTTATTTTCTCTCTAACCTGCTGAAACACAAATTCAAACCGCTATTTATAGCAAAAACCTTGTTGATATCGTCTCCGTGCGTATCAACCCTGTGGACATGACCTTCAGGTTCTTACTCCGACGTGGCAGGTCGTTGAAGAACTTAATTGTCAAGTATATTGGTATCATCGATCATGGTGTTGTGGCACACTATAAGATTGGTGAGAGGAGGAGGAAGCGTGTTGATCACATCGTACTTGATTATGGTGTTGGTCGGAAAGTTGAGAATTTGACTTTTTTCTTTGGCTCTTACAGTTATGTTTTTGTTCCTACTTTGTCCTTCCAGGATGGTCATGAAATCGTTATGACACGCGAAATCGTGACACAAATGTGTGATGAAGACAATGTTTTGACGAGGTCCAAAGTGAAGAAAATGAATAGGCAGAAGAGGGCCAAGAAAATGGAAAAGAAAAAGAAGTTGAGTTTTTGTCCCCAAATGTTTGAGGGTTTTACTGGCATTGGCTCGCTAGTAGACAAGATAAAGGATGTTACATCCGCAGTCCACAAGCTTGCAGTCGATGGTGTTGACGTGCCTGCGTCTTTACTGGAGCGTACAGACGAGGCGCTCGTTGAGATGTCTCGCTTCAACATGAATATTGAAGCGTTGCGTGCCGAAGGCGTTAAACACGAGCACACGCACAGTTTTTCTTTCTTTGACTTTGTTTCTGACATACTTAATAAACCAAAAAAAATATCTATTCTTGTTATTTGCATGATTATCTGTTTTTGCCTTTATAGTAGAAATGCAATTGTTCTAGTTATACCACTCACTGCTTTGGTCACTGCGTTACTGTGTCGTGAGGGTGTTTCTGAAGCGTTGATGAGGAGATGGTACGATCTTTTGCCTAAATTTGAGGGTATTCAAGCCCAATCTATTTGTGATTTACCACGTCTTGTTATGTATTTTGGTTATTTGCTGTTTTTCCAGAACGTTGATGAGAGCTTCGTGACGAGTAAGTTTAACTCTGTATTTTCTTTGTTTTCAAAGTTACCAGGTAAGACGGATCGTTTTATAGACGTTATATCCCATTATGCCAAGATTGTACAAAGTCTTCTTAATGATACGCTGGCGTATTTTAAGGTAGACTGGCGCATGAAATGGTTTGGTTTTAAATATCCCACTTGTGATACCCTCATTGAGGATGTTGAGAAATTCTTGTCAAGTGTGAAGACGGAAGGCAAGGATCTCATCGTAGCGCGAGCTAGTCATACTAGTCAAATGTTGCAAGCGAATATCCTCTCTGAGCAAGTCAAATACAAAGATGACAAAGAGTTCGTTGGCACATCGAAAATTCTCAGTTCGTTGAGCAGTAGGTTGAGGGGTCTCGATACGGAGCTAGAGCTACGTGGCGCTGGTCGGAGTGTAACTCGTGTCGCGCCAAAAGCTTTTCTCCTTATTGGAAGACCTGAAATTGGCAAATCCTATTTGCTCCGGACATTGTGTACTATGCTTTTAGGTCAGCTTTACGGAAAAGATGAAGCAGCCATGAAACGCATTCGTGCTGGTCAGACCCGTGATTTCATTTTCACTAGAAATAGTGATGATAAGTTTTGGGAAGGTTATCATAACCAGCCGATAGTATACTTGGATGAGGTCGGTATGAAGGCTGACACGAAAGGGGCCTCAGATGAGACCAATGAGTACAGTAGCTTTATCAAGATGGTTAATGACGTATGTTTCCCTTTACCAATGGCCAATGTTGAGAAGAAGGGGATGTATGAATTTGATTCCGATGCAATTCTTGGTACCACAAACAACTACTACTTTGATATCCCGTCCATAAATAACCGTGATGCATATGATAGGAGATGGAAAAAGTACGAGGTTGAGGTCCGTCCGGAGTATGGTCAGTTGTACGTCAATGAAGCAGATGGCATACAATGGATGAAGCCAGACTTTGAGAAGATACGTGCTGGCATGAGCGAGGACGACATTACCATATCCAAGTTCCTTCGTTTTAGGGAGAGAAAAAGTCTATTCAATACATCTTCCTATGGCGATTGGTTTGATATCCATGAGCTTGTGAGGCGGTTAAAAGAGAACTTGGCACAGCGTGAGATCCAGAAGCAAGACAATAGGTCACACAATGACAGACTGTTCAGGATTTTTGGTCTGAGTGAAAAGGATGTTAAAATGCCTGGTGATTTTGAACCGCAGATGAAAGATTGCCCTTGCCTTGTTTGTTCTGCCTCTTTCTGTTCGTCCCTAAGTTCCCTACATGGTAAGGAAGTCTCTGTTCTTACTGGCTTGCCAGTTGGTCCATTGTCTGAATCATATGGGAGAGGGTTCCAGCAGGTTGTCAACCCAGATAGTTACCTTTTCCAGAAGGAGCCCCAGTGTTTACAGAAGCTAGTCGCCGCACATGCGACATGGGGTGCCGATGAGGTTGGGTTCTACTATGGAGTACAAGTTGCGAGTGCGTATGCGTTGAACCGACACATAGAACCACAGCGCGCCCAGATAGCGCTGTATGAGAAGCTTGGGAAAATGGCTCTTGGTTCCATTGCTTTGATTCTGTCTGCAGTTGGTCTCTACAAGTTTTTCGCCCACCTCACGCGTGATAAGCAGCCTGAGGTAGAGCCTGAGTCTAGGGATTTGAATACGCAGGAGGTCTTGCAAGTTGTTATGAAGCGAAATGTGTACGCCCTCGGTGATAACCTTGTTGATGTTCGTGGTTTTTGTATGTTTTTGTGTGACAATATCATGCTTATACCCTACCATTATATTCAAAACTGGCGGAACTATAAGGAAAAAGGTGCCACCACAATAAGGCTTCGTAGGTTGGGTGATGCTGGTCACCAACAATGTATTGAGTTTGCAATAGAAGAGATACTCAATGAGCGTGACCATTACCATCCGCGCCCCGGAACTGATTTAGTTGCTGTATATCTGTCAAACAGAGTACTACCCCTCCAAGCTAATATCAGTAAGTATGTGATTGAAAGAAAACACATGCAACAAAAGGGTGAACTACTATTTCCAGTTATGGGTCCCAACCTCCAATATACCAAGGAGCAATTGCATTACCAGAGATCTGAGAGCGTGGAATATACTCACAGAGGTGAAAAGCTCAAAGTGCCTGGAAATCTGAGGTACGGCTTTAAAACCCTCCAAGGCGATTGTGGACTCCCCGTAGCAGTTATAGATCCCCGTACACGGGGTCCAAAGATTGCTGGTTTTCACGTTGCTGGGTCCCCAAGCATCAATTTGGGCATCTCGTATCCACTTGATCGTGAATTTGTGGAAGAGATAATTGCCCATTTTGATGACCGTGGGTTAGTTCAGAGTCAGTTCGCCATTGATGCAAAGGCTATGAGGGAGCTATCAATTAGCACTGAAAAGGGGTGGAATGACTTATTTGATGTTCCTGATAGTATGAAGATACCTGGCAAAGTCAATCTCGGAATTGTTGAGGGTGTTCGCTGTGCTGGTAACAGCTCTATCGTTCCATCCCCCCTCTTCAAGAACATAGATTTTGCCCCAAAGACCAAACCTGCCCGCCTAAGGCCATTTACCTGTGGGGATGACGTCATTGATCCTCACTCTATAGCTATAGGAAAGTACCACCACTCCGTGCCACAGTTTGATCTTGATAGGTTAGACATATGTGTGCAGGATGTCACAAGAATGATTGTGAATGATGAATTGGGCAGGAATACCCCCCTCCTCGGGCGTACACCTCTTGGATTTAGGCAAGCGGTCGAGGGTGCGCGTATTGAGGTTGATGGTCAACTTGTGGGCGTTGAGGGAATGAGTGGGATGCCACGTTCCACTTCTGCTGGATACCCATATTGTATGCTTGTCTCCTCAAAGGGAAAGAAAGAATTCTTTGGCGAGGATGATGAGTATGATTTTGATACCCCAGAGGCACGTAGATTGGAGTCCGAATATAACACGGTTGTGTTGAAGGCAAAGGAGGGCGTGAGAATGCAACACGTGTTTATGGATTTCATGAAAGATGAACGCAGACCAAAGGAGAAAGTGGACGCTGGTAAGACGCGGAATATATCAGCATGTCCAATACTCCTCGCAACGTGCCTCAGGTCATATTTCGGAAGCTTTATACAGCATTTCATGGCTAATAGAATTTATAATCAGAGTGCCATGGGTGTCAATGTGTACAGTGAACAATGGGATCTCATCGCCGAGTACCTTGGTAAAGACTCGAGATATATAGCGGGAGACTTCTCGAACTATGATGGCAAGTTACCCTACTGCGTCATGATTCGTTTTCTTGATACAGTCACTGAGTTCTATCGCGATCGTGGCTCCGATAATGAGCGCATCCGAAACGTCCTTTTCCAAGATTGTGTCAACTCCCGCCACATTAAGGATGGAGTTATCTATGAGTGGGTCGGTAGCAATGCGTCTGGCAATCCGCTCACTACCGTTCTCAATTCTTGGTGTAATCTCGTGATGTTGAGGTATGCTTGTTTGAAGTGCGTTGGGTCAAAAACACGCGCGGATGACAGGGCTTTCCTTGCAAGGAAGGGTTCATTCTTGAGGTTCATGGTTTATGGTGATGACAATATCATAGCCCTAGGTGAAGATAAACAGGGCGACATGATCACTCAAGCTTCATTAACAAAAGCCTTTGCTGAGATGGGACAAGAGTATACTGATGAGTCGAAAGGAGAAAAGAATATTGGAGAGAACCGCAAAATTGGAGATATCTCATTCCTAAAGAGGGAGTGGAAGGAGAACTCACTTGATTGTCGGCGGCAGTTTCTGAGCCCCCTCGCACTAGGTACCATATTAGAGTCAATCCAATGGACAAAGAAGCAGGATTATGACTTTGACGCAAACAAACTGAATGTGCAGGGAATGCTTTGTGAACTGTCCCAACATGAGAGGAGTGTTTTTGATGAGTGGTCTCCAAAAATTGTGAAGGCCTGTCAGGAGGAGTTAGGTTTCACACCTATACCGAATACATATGCCGAGTGTCAGAAGGAGGTTCTATCACGGTGTAAGTACATATACCATTGAGAGAGACGGTCCGTGAGAGGCCCGGCGGACTTGTAGGGCACAATTGGTGGAAATTTAACTCACGAGGGAAAGAGTCACTGAACTCTCGTGCTGGATTCACCCAGGTGGGCTATTTAGCCTTACTCATCAGGTTACCTGACTGGCGCTCCCAGTAAAAACCGTGACACCCATCTGCACGCACATTGGGTTGTGTAGCGTGCTTATATTTTTCAACCTGCCACAACAAACACCGACCAAAGCTTGGAGTTGAGCAATATCAACCAAAGTGAGCCAGTGGATGGTGGTGATGCCCAAGGCACGACCACCTTCACCACTGTGGCTAGTGCGACTGGCTACGATAGAGGGGATGATGTAGCCAACCCAATGAACGATAGTGATCTAGAAGTAGATGAGATTTCGAGTATTTCAGATTTCCTTGCGAAACCTATCAATGTTGCTACGGGGACATTTTCCGCTGCAAACACGTGGGGATCCAGCATATTCCACTACAATATATATACCCTCTTCCAAGCCCAGCCCATGTGGGTGCAGAAGATCCAAGGGTATCTAAATTTCAGGGCTGATGTTAAATTTCGCCTTGTCATTAACCCGACTCCCTTTCAAGCTGGCCTTTTGAGGTTGAGTTATTTCCCTTGTGCTAGGAACATGCCACTTTCCGTCATTTCGCACCACTACAACAGAGACACCAAGAGTCAACTCCCTGGATCATACCTCAATTTGAACGACAATTTCTGTGAGGTCACTGTTCCATATATTGCCCCTACTAGCTTTATTCAACGGGACTCATATTCTAATCCGAGTTTCTGTGATTGGGGCGACATCGACATTGATGTTTTCGAGATCTACCGAACGGGGACTGGTCCTGCGAATGTCAATTGGGCTCTTTGGATGTCCCTGGAGAATGTACAGCTTTCAGGTATGGTTCAACCGCAAATGGCTCAAAAGCGCAGAGGCAGGAATATTGCCATGGAAGCCAATGGAGGTAGTGGTCCTGTATCAAGGATGATGTCAACTGGGAAAATCCTCACTGAGTCCTTGGGCAAGATTCCGTCTCTCACACCATTAGTGGGACCCACTTTATGGGCTATTGATGCTGTGAAGGGTTGCGCGGAAGCACTCGGGTGGTCAAAGCCTACTAGCTCCGGCGCTGTATCTGCGTTCTCCCGAAACTTGCACGCGTACAACAATAACTGTGATGGTGATGACAATTGCCTACCCTTGAGCCTACGCACGGATAACCGCATAGCTGTTATCAGCGATGCGGCCCCGGGTGGGCTCGATGAGATGAGCATGAACTTTATCAAAAGGCAGTGGGCATATTCAAGAGATTTTGAGTGGCTATCAACTAGGTTACCTGGTGATCTCCTGTATTCGTTCCAGGTATCGCCACAGAGCCTAATAGTCAGTTCTACCCATTCTGGTGAGCAGGTTCTGACTTGCCCTCCTGCAGTCTTTCCCTCTCTCCTGTACGATAACTACAGAGGGGGTTTTGAGGTTAAAATGCGCCTGGTCAAGACTGGGTTCCACACAGGTACGCTGGCCGTCACATGGACCCCGGGAACAAAAGCTGTTGCACCGACCTATGCTGACACTAGCTACATGTATCGGCAGATCATTGACATACAAGAGGGAAATGAGTTTGTTTTTGTTTTGCCATACCTTGTGGCCCAAGATTTTCTGTGCGTGAGGGAGCCTCTTGGCATACTTACAGTCCATTGTGTGAATCCGTTGCTTGCGCCAGCCACGGTTGCCAGTACGATTGATGTGATGTTTGAAGTGCGGGGAGCAGCTGATTTAGTCTACTCGGCACCCAAGGAAATTCGACATGCCCCCTTTGTACCTCAGGCCATTGATACAGAGGAAAAGGAGGGTACTCGCTTTGAGATGGCCTCTGAGGTCCACGGGTTAGATAACGTGAACCACATGCAGCTTGCTGCGGGTGAGACTCAGCTATCTTTGCTCGATTTCCTCAAAGCTCAACATCTATTGAGATTTACTGGGGAAGCACCAGGTTGGAACAGTGGCCGGCCGTATTTCCTAACTACTGGACAGCTCTATGCGGGTGGCACGCTTGATGGTGAGAATGTCAAACCCGCCCTTGGTGGTGATCCTTTTAGTCTAATTGGTAGTATGTACGCGTTCCAGCGCGGATCTATCAGACATAGGTTGATGCCCCGAGACTGTTCAGCAACAAATATGCAGTATCGGGCCTTGCTCATCAATAACCAGGGCGAGAACGCTCCCTTCTTCATCGCTCAGCAGCCTCCAGAATCGGCATCCTGGTGGTCATCAACACTTGCCAGCAATAGTTTAGTTCCTTATTATGAAAGCCCACGTGTAGTCTCTGTACCTCAGAATAATGGGGGATTGGCTATACAGGTTCCTTTCTATAGCAAGTATCGCTATAAGTTGAATGAGCTCATCAGCTGGCAACCAGCCGCACCTACCTTTAATAAGGGGCTTGCAGTAGCCTTTACTGTACCTACGAGTCTTGGTACATATTTGACTCGTGCCGTTGGAGATGACTTCCAGTTCTCATACTTCATCGGCGTTCCTGCCCTCTCTGTGTCGAAGTGGCCAAACTCGGCATAGAGAGGGTCTTTTGGGCAACAGTGGTGAACACGCATGTCTTACCAACTTGTGTGAGCAGATCCACCGGGGTGTAACGAACCCCCCCTTAGCCAGTGATATCAGTGTTGGCAAGCTGATATTGTAAATATTTTAGACGTGGTCTTCACAGCCAAAGTGGAACCACCCTTCCTAGATGTCCATCAACACTAGGATTGTAGGGTTAGTAGAATGCCGTCTTCGGACTTGCGCTCAAACCCAAGAACCTTGAACACGATAGCGTGGTGGCTAGTGATTAGAGGGGACTCAATTTTCATTTCTTGTAAACGGGTCCCTGACCCGGTTCAAGTTATGAAGCTGTTTAAGCGCCAGTAGGGTCTGATGGAAGAACCCTGCGTT
>Ga0179938_1195028_pt1 | contig 8596 bp, 7 predicted proteins | sample AD_UKC030_sludge_FD_136001 | JGI IMG/M metagenome (GOLD analysis project Ga0179938, IMG submission 136001) | Active sludge microbial communities of municipal wastewater-treating anaerobic digesters from Illinois, USA - AD_UKC030_MetaT... | ecosystem: Engineered > Bioreactor > Anaerobic > Digestate... | reverse complement strand
GTTTGATATAGTAGCGATCAGATCGCCCATAGACTTTCCAGTCTATGTGACGAATATCATCGCCAGGCACATATTCTCGATGTTGCGCAAATTCTACAGAAAAACCTTGGTATGGGCTTTTATGAAGGCCCGAAATATAGCCTTCAACAATTAATCGTGCTTTCAGTTCCAAGTTGCTGATTTTGTTGAGCACCTTGGGATCTAAATATTTTGCGTCATCCTGCATGGAGTATTCTCACAATAAGCATTTCTAGGCCAAAAGTTCAAGCTTATTTAAGCAGGCAAAACTCTTGGCAACCTTGGGTCTTGAAGAGCTTGACTTTCTTTATCTGGAATTTTATCCAAAAGCTGATCAATGATTTTGTCAGGAGTGATGCCATTGGGTTTAGCCGCATGGTTTGTGATGATTCGATGACGTAGAACAGGATGGAGAACAGCCTTGATTTCATTGGTTGTTGCATGATATTTTCCATGCAGTGCTGCCCATGCTTTGGCACCTAAAATAAGGTATTGGCCTGCTCTAGGACCGGCTCCCCAGGAGACCCAATTTTTGACTACTTCAGGAGCATCTGGCTCATTAGGTCTGGTGCTTCTGGTGAACGAAATGGCATATTCGATCGCATAATCACTAATCGGGACTTTGCGTACGATTTTTTGCAAATTGAGTATTTCATCACTGCTTAAAACTTTGCTCAGTTGCGCCTGATAATCGGCTGTGGTAAGCTGCATGATCTTTTTTTCTTCGTCTTCGGATGGATACGATATTAAAATATTGAACATGAAGCGGTCAAGTTGGGCTTCTGGCAATGGATAGGTGCCTTCTTGCTCAATTGGATTCTGCGTTGCTAAGACAAAAAATGGTTGTGGCAATATATGTTTTTTGCCTCCAGCAGTCACTTGGTATTCCTGCATAGCCTCCAAAAGAGCAGCCTGTGTTTTAGGCGGTGTGCGGTTGATCTCATCTGCAAGAACAATGTTAGAAAACACAGGACCTGGCAAAAATTTGTAACTTCTATTGCCAGTTGCTTTATCTTCTAGGATAATTTCAGTCCCTGTGATATCTGCAGGCATTAAATCAGGAGTGAATTGAATCCTAGAAAATGATAATGATAGGGCTTGCGAGATAGTATTGATCAACATGGTTTTTGCTAAGCCCGGTACACCCACAATCAAGCAATGTCCTTTGGCAAAAATTGAGATCAAAACTTGATCCACCACTTTTTCTTGCCCTACAATGATTTTTTGTATTTCTGTTTTCAATGAACTATATGCTTGTTTGAGTTTTTGGAGGGTTTCCATTTCTTGACTAGAAAGCAGATTTTCATCAGCCATAATCATCTCCATTGTTAGTTGAAACTGTGCCACGTTTAGACTATTTATTCTCAATATAACGGATTTTGGGAAGCAATAGTTGACAATTTATAAAACCGCCTATGCCAATTCAGTTGCGCTCAAGGAACCATGCAAGGCAAGTTGCATGCTTTGCTGTGTTGCTTTGCGGCTAGAAAACGATAGCGTCTGCTGCAATTTTGGCGGAAGTCCCAGAGCCGATAGCGTCTGCTGCAATTGGCGGAAGTGAGCCAATTCAGCAGCGCCCCAGAAAGCAACCAAAGGCAAGTTGCAGGCTAGAAAACGACCGATAGCGTCTGCTGCAATTGGCGGAAGTGGCCACCAAAAAAACATGAATCAAGGATTATTTATTTGGCGGTGTAATCTTATGAATGTACAATTGCCGACCTGTGCGAATGAGGTAATCTTGGGATATATCAGAAATCAACAAAAGCCCTTGTGTATTGCTCAGAACACCAAGGTTCGGATTTTCAATACGACTGCATTTTCCATTTTCGATCGACATTTGGAATAAATTGCCGCTTGCTGCGAAATAGAGCCATTCTCGTGTGAGCATACCATGTCCTATGCTTCCTGAAAAACCTCCTTTGCACCAGAGAATTTCTTGGGCTGCGTTTGGTTGCAATGCCAATATTTCATCCTGGGTGCATAAAAAAATTTTTCCATCTTCGCTCACACCAAATAATTCTTGAAATTCGCCTTGATGCTGGCTGTCCGGAAAGATTTGTTGTATAGCACCAGTGAGTGCATGATAGACTAACAAAAGCTTTGCATCTTGCGCTACCACATATAATTTTCCATGCTTCACAATGGGTGGAGTATGCATGCACTTGGGAATTGTTTTGCCTAGTTGCAATCTGTATTGCTGAGGAAGTAGCTCATGATATTTGCTAATCCAGCGAATTTCGCCAGTCTCCATATCAACCGCCCCTATGGTGCCTAAATTAGAACAACAATACACAAGCCCATAGCCTGCTGCTAATCCTGTAGATGCTGGAGCGTATTTTAGTTTTGTCGCTTGCTTATATTCTAATGGCATGATAGAGCTTAAAAATTGCCGCCAAATCAATTCCCCAGTTTGCGCATTTAAACACACAATTTCACTGTTGATCTGTTGATTGAATAGTGTGAGATGCAGAAAGACTTTGCCATCTAGTACTAATGGCGCACTATGCAATATAATATCTTGTGCTTCTGATTCTGTAGGCCATTTCCATATCACACGTTGTGAATTTGCGATCGTCTCTTTTGTATCCAAACAAAAGACTTGGTTCCCCAGAGTATTTGGTGGAAACAAAACATACAGCCGATCTCGCCAAAGAGCAGGAGAGTAAAGGCTGGAATCAGTCATATCCATAGCAATGTGCAGGGGGAAAGAAAAACGCCACAGAGTTTTGGGTTCATCAGGGTTTTGAATGGAAGTGGCTACAATAAAGTGATCTTTAATGCTAAGGCTATAGGTATAGATGCGCTTTTCTCCAAACAATGGCCTGGGTATTTCGTGGAAATCATAGTGACGTGATAGCCGAAATGCTTGGCATGGAAAATCTTTGCCCACCAAATCAGGGCCAGTGATTAAGCGACTTTGCGATGGATTGCCACCAAAGCAATTCCATTGCTGGGTAGTTTGTGAGTATTTCTCTTTTGCAATTTCTTGAAAAAAACGTGAAAGCCGCATTTTTTGATTGCGATATGTAATCCAAGTCTCTTTGTACAGAGCAGTTTGATATTGATCGCGCAGGGCTTGAAAAACCAAAAAATCCCCGCATAGATAGCTTGCTAATGCTATTCGAATGTCCACATCAAGACAATCTTGAGTGCTTAGATTTTGTTTCCAGAGTTTAAGACGATACCAAATGCCCAATGCGCGATGCAACTGTCCTTGTTCAAAATACCAATCCCCTAAATCAATCATCAGTTTTACTGAAATGAGCTGTAGTGGATATTGTAGAATCACACGGTAAAGTTGCTGTGGCCCAATATTCCATGCTGCTTGGATTTGTTCGTCCATCTCACGCTTTAGGCTGGCGTATTCGCTGAGTTCTTTGTCCCAATGACCACAACGTATGCGGATATACTCAGGCGTACTAATATATAACCCGGGTGCTAGCGCTTTATTCAGGTAGTGAGCGGTTGCCCCAAATCCTGCCTTAGATTCTAAGGCAGCAACTTGGGCAAGCATAGTAGGATTTAAGATAAGTTCTGGGAATACTACAGGCGATGTTACTGTACTATTGCTTTTATACTGGTCAATCGCTGTTTTTAAAGATTGAAGTGCAGTATGCGAAAGTAAACATGGCTGAACCAATGCTTTGGATTTTTTCCAATGGCGTTGGTAAATCGTCCATGCTGCAGACAATTGGCCTTGAACTTCTTGCGCCAAAGCATATTCCATTTCTTGTTGCATTTCAGCATCAGTTTCAATATATAAGGAACGCTCTGGCTGCGACCATAGGCATGGGAACATGATGAAAGCCAAGAAACACCATATCCAAAAGCATTGCATATTACTTTTTTCCGTCATAAAATTGTAAAACTTTAATTTCTTTGCCAAATACATGCTGAAAAAGTTTGCGATTCGCATAGATTCGTTCCAAAGGAGATAATTTCTTTTGTTGTAATTGCACCAGCTCCTTAGGAATCTTCATATCTTGCATGCGTTCGGTATTATACCAATCGTTGCGTTGGAAGGCTAAGTTGAGTTCTTGGATGAATTCCCATTGTAAGAAATTAGGTATTGTTTTGCCAGATTCAAGAGCCGTGAGTTTTTGATGTATAACTCCTGGAAGTAAATCCCATGTCCATCGAGTGAAGCTATTTTGGATGATTTTGGGATCTTTTTTGGATCGTGGCTTAATGCGTTCTACAAACTGCTCAACATTACTAAAATGTATGGGGCACAAGAGCGGATTTGGAAAAAATAAATTGGGATATAATTCTTCCAATAGAATACGATGTAGATGGATAGGGGAATTTGTATGATTTTCTTGCCAAGCTTTTTGAATGTCTTGGATTTTACTTACTGTATTAGGGTTTGACAATAACTTTGGCAAATCGTCTTGGGCAAGTAGCCGATTCAAGGCTAAGATAATTTGGGCTTGTATCTCGCGAGAAACATTTGTATGAGCCGTATCATTGGCAATCCATTCTTGCACTGCTGGAATGAAAAATTTTGTGCATTGGCTGAGCGGCTCTGCTTGATTTTTCAGCACTTGAGCTAAAGCATGGAAATCTTTGATGTGTTCTGGCTGCCACAATAATGCCGCCGTATGTTCTTTTGTAAAGCGGCCCAGACTTTCTGCTATTTGTGCGATCGCAGAGGCATCTGCTTTTTGCCATGCTTGAATCAAAAAGGCAATACTTTGTGATTCAAGGTTCATGCGAAGAATGTAGGTATGATATTGGGCTAAAATTTGTGCTATCGCAATTTGGGAATGGCCTGTTTGTGGCCAAGAGTGTTGCAATATGTAAGCAGGGATTTCCGGATCACATAAAGCAACCAGGCTTTCTGCAGCGTTCTGGGTCAGTTCTGGATTTTCTTGCGCTAAGACATCCAGCAATCCTTGTTTGAGGTCTGTATCTAAAAAACAGCCAATGGTCCAAGCTGCAGCAGTTTTTTCTGCTAATGTGCCTTTTTGAAAGGCTTCTCGTACTAAAGGTTGAAATTTAGGAATATAATTAGAACCATCTGGTTTTAAATATGGACCAACAACACCCATAGCGCGAATGAGAATTCCCCGAGTTTCTGGGTTGGTGGTATTTTGAAAATCATTTTGGATTCGCAAACTCAGCTTTTCAACCACATTTCCTAAGACTCGTTGTTGAGCTAAAAATTGGAGAAGTTTTAGTCCCGCAGTAGCCACAGATGGCTCTGGGTCGGTTAAAAATAAAGGTAATCCTTCTAATATTTTTGCTTCTTTGGGAAATAAGGAGATTCCTTCTATAGCAGACAATCGAATTCTGGGATCTGGATCTTTAGTATAAGAAAGCAATGCTGCGATAGCTTCCGTATGCCTCGTATTTGCCAATGCGGTAATTAAATATGGCTTTCGTTCTTTGGCAATACGGATTTTTTCTATCACTATAGAAATTCCTAAACTTTGAAGTTTTCCAAAACTGTAAACTGCAAAGGGAATCAGTCTGGCATCATCGTTTTCAATCACATCTATTAAAAATTCAGGTGTTAAAGGTCCTTTTGTCTCTCCTAAAATTAAAAGAATGGCAGTCTTTTGCGACAAATTTCCTTCTTTGTAATGGTCCATTAACCATGAAGCTCCTGAATGCCCCATTTTGATCCATTCCAAAACACTAGCATAGGCCTTTGGATCGAATTCTGTAGGCTGTTCAGGAATTTGAAAATGAAGCAGCTCATGGAAAAGCTTTTGTTGCGTATTTTCCTGAATCCATATACCAAAGAGGATGCCTGTGGCCACTACTGCTCCAAGTAATATCCAAGAAAACAGTGTTAATTTCATGCGCAATTTATGTGGTGTTCTGTTTTTGGCTAAACGATGAGGAGGTCGGCTTGGTTTAGGATTGTTTTGGGATTTTGCTGCCCCCATGCTATTCCTCTCAAAAAAATTTCCCGAAGGTATACAGGGCAAAATGCCCAGCATAGCCCTCGGAATAAAGCTTTTATTTGTGCGTAGCCAAGAAAGTTTGTGCTTCTTTTGGATTGGTAACATTCCCTGCTAAAACTGCATTGAATAGTGTCTTACCCAGTTCTTGAGATTTTTGATACGTGCTGCGGAGGAGTTTTAAGATTGCAATGCTAAACTGTTCTGGGTTTTTTGCGACTTCTTTGCGCACTGCTTCGGGCAATTCCAAAAGCTCAACGAGTTCTTTAATTTTTTCCATACTAATTTCAAGGTTGCTGGCGATATCATGAAGGGTAACACCGCCTTTTTTGAGCTCTTCAAAAGTCTGGCCTTGCTCTAATGGGCTTAAGGGAGAGCGATGCATGTTTTCAGCCAAGGCCAAAATTTGCATTCTATCTTCGCGTGTTACCAATTCTACGATACAAGGGACTGCTTCAAATCCGGCAACCTGCGCAGCTTCCAAGCGACGACGGCCAAACACAAGACGATATTTTTTGCTGCCTTTAATTTTGACCACTTTAATAGGTTGTTGGATACCATAGGTTTTAATGCTAGCGGCCAAAGAGGATACGTCGCCTGTAACTTGGCGCGCATAATTGGATGGGACTTCAATATCTTGGATATTGATGCTAACCACTTCCAATGTTACTTCTGGTTCCGCAGAACTAGACATTGGACCTTCGCCACGAAGCTTGGAAACACGTGATGAAAAGCGGCTTAGGGATTCACGGTCTTCAGCACCCTCAGTTCCTGCGGCAACCTCCGCACGCTTCTTTACTACTATCCTCAAAAGATCCACTTATGATACCCTCCCCATTACCTCAAGGGCCAAGGACTTGTAGTCTAAAGCCCCGTAACTATCCGGGCTATAGTCGAAAATTGGCTCACCAAGTCCTAATGATTCTGCCAGTTTAATATTGTGTCGAATTTTAGTCTGGAACAAAAGCTCCGGATATTCTTCTTCCATCCAAGATATGACTTCTGTACAAATTCTTGTGTTGTTGACCATACATCCTAAGATACCCAATACTCTCAACTTAGAATTTACCGCTTCTTGGATACTTTGGATGGTACGCATCTGGCTTAAAAGGGCAATGATGCATACTGAAGAACCTGCGTTAACTGGGATAATTGCTGCATCGGAAAGTGAAAGAGCGGTTGTGGTAAAATTGCCCAAGGTGGGCGGTAAATCAATAAAAATAAAATCAAAAACTTGACTCATGGGGTTTAAAATCCCGGCAAGCTGTTCGCTAAATTCTTGTGAGCCAAAGAGTGCCAATTCATGACGAGCAGGCATGATGCAGAGTTCGGATTCATTATATGCATAAACTGACTCATGCGGTTGAATTTCACCGCTCAAAACTTCATGAATTGCATGAGTATTGGTAGAAAGGGGGGAAATACCAAAACCCAAAGACGCGGTGCCTTGAGGATCCAGGTCAACCACCAATACTTTTAGCTTGCAAAATTTAACTAATGCGGCGGATAAATTCACCGCTGTTTGACTTTTACCGGTCCCCCCCTTTTCTATGCAAACACTCACTATCAAGGATGTCTCCTTTCAGAACAAATCGCCAAAAAAAAGTACATTGACTACCCGAGTTGCTAGTTGTTCGAACTAGTAACTTATTGTTTGAAAAAGAGTAATAGACTCCACATTTTAGAAAAAAAGTTAAGTACCAATATACGCAGACTGGTACTTATTCATTGCTACACCAATGGGCAGTTACCTGCCAGTCCGCCGAAGCGGTTGGGCTCCCTAAACTTGCTGTGAGATTAAGCTAGTAGCTCTCCAATTGGGAGTTCATCAGAAGGTATCTACCCATATCTTGCCACGTTCCTAGTCAACTGGTCAACGACTCAACTAGCAACTAGGGTGACGGTTGACTAGCAACTAGGTTAAAGATTATAAAAAAAAGGCAACCATAAGGCAATTTGAAAATTGGAAAATTCCTTTGGAAAAGGAAAATGGAATCAGTTAGGACATCTATTTTTTTCTTTTAAAACAAAAATAAAAGATCGTTTTCCCACAAGCCTTGAATTTTAATTCATGCTGAGTCTGATGATATTGTAAGGGGATTGCACTGCCTTGATGGTGATAGATCACCTCAAAACCTGCATGCATTTTGAATGTCTGTTCGATATGCTGATTATACCAAGGTACATCAGTTGTGCAATAGAGATTCCCCTCAGGGGCCAAAACATGATGAATTGCTGGTAAAAATTCTGGCCCCAACAAGCGACGTTGTTGATGCCGATTTTTAGGCCAAGGATCAGGAAAATGGATAAACAAAGCAAAAATGCTACTTGCTGGAAATAAATATTTTAAATATGTTTTTGCATCTATTGCAATAATTTTTATATTTTGTAAGTTAGCTTTATCAGCAGCGTTAGCAATTTTTAGGGCTCTGATCCAACGTAATTCTAACCCAACAAAATTGAACCCAGGTTCTTTTTGGGCTTGCTCTAAAAGAAACTCTCCTTTTCCTGGACCAATTTCTACTTTAATTTTTTGCTGTTGATCAAAAATTGTGGCCCAAGGAAGTGGCTCCTGTGCAAGAGGCCATTGTAATTCCAACAAAGCAGTCATAGAATTTTCGTAAATCTTTCTTCATAATACTAATATTATTTACAATAATTAACGACCT
>Ga0179938_1038571_pt1 | contig 8627 bp, 10 predicted proteins | sample AD_UKC030_sludge_FD_136001 | JGI IMG/M metagenome (GOLD analysis project Ga0179938, IMG submission 136001) | Active sludge microbial communities of municipal wastewater-treating anaerobic digesters from Illinois, USA - AD_UKC030_MetaT... | ecosystem: Engineered > Bioreactor > Anaerobic >... | reverse complement strand
TCAATTACCGTTCGCTGATGGTCAGGGATGAAAGCGGGCGCTATCGCCCGGCGTCCGGGGATGAAATCATCGAAGCGGCTATCTCGGAAATCAATCGCCGCTTCGTGCGGGGCGTCGTCATTGACAGCGTGCGGCAAAGCCAGACGTTCGTGAATCTGCGCCTCGCCCGCTTTGAACATGAGGTGTTCGCCGTCCTCTGGCTGGATAACAAAAACCGGGTGCTGGCCTTTGAGGAACTGTTCCGGGGCACGATCAGCAGCGCAAGCGTCCATCCCCGCGAAATCGTCAAGTCCGCTATGAAACACAACGCCGCTGCCTGCATCCTGTGTCATAACCATCCTTCCGGCGTGACTGATCCCAGTCGGGCTGACGAGAACATCACCCACCTGATTAAAGAAGCGCTGAGAATGGTGGAGGTCAATGTCCTGGATCATCTGATCGTGGGCGAAAAAACCTATTCCTTCGCCGAACACGGGCTGCTGTAAGGCGGGAAGGAAACCAAAAACCCGCCTGGGGGAATAACCCCCAAGCGGGTTCAGGCCGGGCGGTCAGTATTCGCTCGGAAGCAAAATCACGTTGTTGGTGAAATAAAAGGCGATTTCCGTTAAAGGAAAGTCGGTGTAGGTGAGGGCCTTGCTGTAAACCCGGCGGCCGTTGCCGTCCTCACAGGTCAGGATGGCGGTCTGGTCGGCGCTCACTTTAAGTTTCCAGAATTGGAATTCCTCGACGGCCACGGCCTGAACGGATTTCTGGGCAAAGGCGATTTCGTCCAGAAGCCAGTAGGCCCCGCCCGCCTCGGCCACGTACTGCGCGCCCTCGGTGTAAAAAACGGTTTTGACCAGAGAATGGCGATACCATGTTTCCGTTCCCGTGAACTGCATCAGGTCGGTTTTCGTGAGGGGTGTTCTTCCTTGGGTCATGGCTCAATGCTCCTTCGTTTGAGTGACCCCCACGGCGGGGGCGAAGGTGCGAAAGGCCGGGAAGCCCAAAGGCGGGCCGTCAATCCCCAACACGGGAGCAAAGCGAAGGGAGCGGGCCGGGGATTGACGGGCCGGCGGCTTCGGCCAAGCGTCACCCGTAGTCCCGCCCGTGGGAAGTCATAAGAAGGGCAAGAGAACCCCACACGCAAGGAACAAACTCTCTCGGAAAAGGCGGCATAGGAAAGCAGGGGCAATAGGAAAAGAAAATTTCCAGAATTAAAGGCGTCCGGCCTTTTCAGGAAAAGCCGTTAAAGAGGACTTAGGATTTACCCCGGATAATGGTATGACTCAAGGGATTGGTTTCCATCCCCGGAAAAGGATTAACGAATCATGACCAAAAGGGATTTTCTGCTGTGCGCGGGAGTGGCGCTGTGTCTGGCTCCTGCCGCCTTCGCCGGAACGAAGAAGCCTGTCAGCCCCTGCCCTCCTTCCGCCAAGGGCTATGTGCTGCCCAATGGGGAAACGCATGATGAAACCACGATCCAGCAAATTTGCAACGGCGCGGAATATGAGGTTCTGGAAAGCGCGAAAACGAACCCGCTGCGCAAGGGGATTGGAACCGCCGATCCCCAAGCCACACTGGACGTAAACGGCGCGGTCAAAATCGGTAACGATCCGGCTCCCTGCACCCCGGCCAAAGCCGGAACCCTCCGATGGACCGGAAAAGCCTTTGAGGGCTGCGACGGCGCGGCGTGGCACGCTTTGAACGGGAAAGGGAAATAGGCCATGACCCGGACCTTTCGCCGCCTTCTTGCCCTTGCGTTCCTCCTGCCCATTCTGGCCGCCTCCCCGGCCCATGCCCAGCTTTATAACGCAGGCGATCCCTGCCCGGAACCCACTGCGGGAAGAATCTTTACGCAAGAGGGGGCGGCGGGTCCGTCCCTCGTGTGCAACGGAACGATTCTGGTCGTGGATGAAAGCGTCCTGACCGGGCCTTATGCGCGGGGGATCGGAACGGCGACGCCCAAAGCGCCCCTTCATGTGGCGGGGGAAGCGATCATCGGTCCCACGACGGGCCTTGCGTGCGACGCGGACCGGACGGGCGGGATTCGCTGGAGCGCCGCCGACCTGACCTTTGAAATGTGCGACGGGACGGCGTGGAGGAAGGTCGTGGCGACGGCCAGCGGGACGAGCTTCACGCCGCCTGCGGGTGCCGGGTATTTCGTCATGAGCAACGGGACGTGGGATGCAAATCTTGGTGGCGTTTCGGGTGCGAATGCAAAGTGCCTTTCGAATCTAACGACGAACGACTGGCTGGGCAAATCGGATGCACAGGCGCGCGGTATGTTGACTGGCGCGAAAGTGAGGGCGTTTATTTGTTCTACATCTGCCTGCCAGAATCTGATTCCCTTAACTCAGTATGTCTTTGCGGTGTCGGGCAATCCGGCCGTGGGGGGCGGAAGCTTTACGACGGATGCCTCCGGGCGCGGGCCTGTGGATGCCAATAACTGGTCGTCCGCCGATAAATTCGGCGGAAATTATACTTATTGGACGAATCGGGGAGTCTCTGGAAACAATACCTATTGGGATACGGTTCCCGATCAAACGTTTGGCAACGGCGGATGTATCAATTTTTCTGTTACGGCAACTTGGAATGCGGCGGTTGGCTCATCGAATAATACGACCCAGAATCGGTGGAAAAACGGGCTTTCCTCCTGCAATCCCCTGTACAACCTCATCTGCTATGTCGATCCTTCGGGAGGCGGGGGCGCGGATTTGACGCCGGATGTGTTTACGTTCACGGCGCTGACGAATCAGGTTTTGAATACGGTCGTCACCAGCGACATCGTGACGGTGGCCGGGTTTGACGGGCCTTTGTCGGTGTATGTCACGGGGCCGGGGAGTCCGCAGCTTCGCGTCAACGGCGGGTCGTGGGGGAACAGTGTGAACATCAGCCCCGGCAATACCCTTCAAATTCGCCAGACGACGTCTCCCGCGCCGTCCACCTCGCGCGCGGCGCTTGTGACCCTTGGCACGGCGGCGGTGGACTGGGTGGTGACAACGGCGGTGGGCGAGGTCCCCGTGGGCAATACGGGCCTGACCTGCGACGCCGGGGCGGCGGGAACCGTGCGATACAACAGCGGCGGAACGATCATGGAATATTGCAACGGCACGGCGTGGGCGACCATCGGGGGCGCGACTCCCGCCGGGGCGAACCGGGAAATCCAGTTCAACAATGCGGGGGGCTTGGGCGCATCCAGCATTCTGTCCTTCACAAGCGGGGGCGTTTTCACCGTGGACCAGGGAAGCGCCAGTATTACACAAGGGTATACGGGCAGTTCATCGGCCCTGAAAGTGAAGTGGAGTGATGATACCAATTCGCTCGATGTTCTGTCTCTGGAGGCAGAAGATACTTCGGGTTACGGCGATACAAATGACTTTGTGGGCATTTTGTATAAGCTGGAAGGCGGCAACTCCTCTCAGGTCGGGAGCAATGCGGGGCGCACGGGATTTTTCTGGTCGGATGCGGCGACCCGGAAATCCGATTACCGCGTGGAAGTCGGAAGCGGTAATACGCTGACAGAGAAAATGCGTCTGACTTCTGATGGTTATCTCGGGGTTAGCACAAGCGCGCCCAAAGCGCCGTTGCATGTCGCGGGCGAAGCCATCATCGGTCCCACAACGGGCCTTGCGTGCGACGCGGACCGCAAGGGGGGACTGCGGTGGAGCGACGCCGAAAGCACCATCGAAATGTGTGATGGGACGGACTGGAAGAAAATCGCCTCTGCGACCTGCGACAACGCGCCGGCGTTTTTCCCATTTACGGCGCAAACGGGTCTTGGCGTGTCAACGCTTGTGACCTCCAACATTGCCACGATCACCGGGATGGACGCGGGATGTACGGCAACCGTTTCGGTGAGCGGGGTCAACGGAAGCCCGGAATACCGGGTATGCAGCACGTCTGATTGTTCTTCCGTAACGCAGAACTGGACGGCGGCGAATAACATAATCGACATGCAAGGGAAATATCTCCAGCTTCGGGCCACGACAAGCGCGAGCGCGGGAACGGAATTCACCATCACGGCGAGCGTCGGCCCGGTGTCGAGCGACTGGAGCATCACGACCCTTCACGCCGATTGCAGCCTTTCACCCGTCGGCACGGTCTGCGCGGATGGAACGGTTTACGCGGGGACCTCCCCGGATGGAAACGTTCCGATGTATGTCACGCGGTGCGATTACAACATGACATGGGCTGGTTCGACGTGTATCAACACGCGGACGGGGATTGCATGGAACAACGGACAGGCTGACTGGGTGGACACGTCGCTGGTCAATTGCGGTTCTGCGCCTGCGTGCGACGTTTCCGGTGAGAGCAATACGACGGCTCTGGCGGCGGCGGATTCGGACAGCGATGACGCCGGCGTACAGCCGCACGCGGCGGCCAAGTATTGCGATGATTTGACCGTTCACGGCAACAGCGACTGGTATCTTCCTTCCGCCCTGGAACTCAATGTGATCTATGGCAACAAGGCGGCCATAGGACAGTTTAACATAAGCGGGAGTAACTACTGGTCGTCCTCAGAGAGCGTTACCAACAATGCTTGGTACCAGAAGTTCAGTGACGGCGCACAGGGCAGCAGCAATAAGAACGGTGGCTTCTTTGTCAGGTGCGCCCGGAGATGAATCCTTTGATTATTTGCGACCGCGCAAAACGGTTCCCTTTTGCGCGGTCGGCGGTGGCTTTCTAAGCCGTTGTTTCTTTTAGGGCTGGAAAGCGGCAAAAGGGTCGGGCGAAATTACCTCCTTCTGTGAGAAGGTAGTGTCCATACTGCCGATTATCACACCTTATCAGATTTAAACTATGTGCTAAAGCTCGCGATATAGTCCGCACAAAAATTCTATTCATCCGTCTTCCATATTCTCTTGTTCAAGTCTAATTTGTGGCACATGCGTATTGTCTAAAACCCATTGAATAATCTCACCTCTTTTTATTCTGTTTCCACGGTCATTTGTGGCTTGAAGTGCAGCTTTGTAGTAGATTTTTTCATAAGATAATCCGTCGCTTGAGTCAGTTATATTATCAACTTTTCCATAGAAATTCTTTAGGTTTTCTTGGGTGTTTTCCGGTAATAGATCGAGCCTTTTCTTAAAAAGAACGCGATGAACTTCAACAAAAAGAGAAAATAAATCCGCTTTTTTACATGCCCTCGACCTTAAATCAAAGTTGCAACGCAATATAAAATCAGCAACATCATCAAACTCTTTTTTAATCCTTTCTTTTTGCTCAAATTCTTCGTTGTAAGTTTCTAGGTATTTTTCCAATGAATCATCGCGATTAAAATATCCAGACATGAGCGTAATAATCAATGTTGCGCAAAACCGTAAGTCACCCATACGACGAATTTCTGTTGTCCTGAAAAAATTTATTTGTTCAAAGAAAGGATGCTCTGCAATTTCCTCCACAAGCTGTTTAAATTCTCCATCAAAGCGAGCATTATGCACCTCCATTGCGTTAAGAGCATAATTAGTAGAGTTAATTCTCTTGAAAACTTCAAGAATCTCAGGAATTGGAAGACTCCCAAGGTCACGAATAACAACTTCATATTCGAGAAAATCTATCTTTTCTCTTTCAGTAAGTTTTCGATATGGCAAAATCCCATCTGCTAATCTTAAATCGTCAGATGATTTAAAATACTGATACAGTGTTGAAATTCTCTGCTGACCATCAACCAACATCTCTGTACCTTCGCCAGTTTCAGAATTCACATCTCCGGCTGCGATATAAATCTCTGGAAAAGGATAGCCTTGAAGCACAGTTTTCAAAAATGCTAATTTGTGTTTATTAGACCATACTAGACGCCTCTGAAATTCAGGACGCGGTAACAAAGTCCCATTTTGTATGCCAGTAAGTAAAATTCTAAGTTTTCTGTTGGTTGCCGATGTTTTCATTCGGATGCCTCACTCCTGCATTGATCGAAACATTTTTTCTGATAAGAATCAAAGAAAAGCCTAGAATGATACAGTCCTCCACGGATTTTATATGGTCCATATTCTCCACTACCTGAAATCATCTCAAAAAAATTCCACCATTCTCTTGTTAGAAAAAACGACGCTTGCAATGGTAACTTGTCCGGTCTTATCCATCCTTGAAAATGATAATTTTTAAACTCTTTCATCTTTGGCCAGTACCCTCCATTCTTTTCAAATAAAAAAACCTCTCCCCATATTTTTTCAAACAAAGATGAAGACATAACTACAATATCAATGTCAGATTTGTCATAAAATGGCTTAAATCTACGCTTTGGTTTTATTGAAAAACCTAACTTGGCAGAACCAACAATAAAAACATGAGGATAATCGACTTTAAAGTGATCCGCGATGGACTGTCTAAGTTTATAATGAACATTGTCATCAAATGCAAATGCTGACCCAGACAAATAATATTTGTTAATCAATTCAGAATCACCTAACATCATGAGATCATTCTTAAATTTATTTATCATTTTTTACCTTCTCAGACTATTTTTAAATAAATTTAAGCATTGGACAAGTCGGAGTCTTATAACAAACTAATAAGTTAACGAGAAGGGAAATCAGCCATAATGGAAGCGTCCGATGTTGTTTCCAGTTATAACGTCTTGCCTTCCCGTTGCCGCAAGGCGCGTATCTCCTCCGGCTCCCTCTCGGGAAGGTCCGCCAGACAAGCTGCATCGAAATCCCGCATGGTTTTCTTATCAACGGCTCCAATCTGGAGCAAGGAATCCATGGTCTCATGGATGGCGGCAAAGGCTTCTGACTTGTACTGCTTTCTTTTGCTCATGGCTTGCCCTGCGCAAATTTTTCGCGGGTGTTTTGGATGCCTTCCTCGATCCCGATTTCTCCTCGGACGGCACGCTTCATTTCTTCAATGACATCGGGCGGCACTTCAAGCCCTTCGAGCCGCTGTTGGGCAACGGCGTTTTCAACCGCTTTCAGGTTTCGGCGGATTTCCGGGTCATCCTCAACCGGCTTACACCCTTCCAAGTCATATTCATCAAACACGGTTTCGGCAACGGCATAGGGCGGGCCGTTGTACCAACTCGGGTCATCGGGGTATTCAAGCGGAATGGCAATCACCGTGCGCGTGCCAAGATCGGTGCAGCGCCAACGCCGCCCCCCGCATTCAAACTCAAACCCGATTTCAAAATCCGTGTGTTGCATCCCGTCCCTCAAAGGTTTCTGTGCTCGTAATAGCCTCTGATCGGCTCTTACGGAGCATGGTTTCCGTGTCCTGAAGAATCCAGTTTCTGCGGCGCAAGGCGGTAGCCCATCGCGTGCATGATCGCATTCACCCGCGCAAATTCCGGGTTGCCCTCTTCGGAAAGGGCCTTTTGCAACCCCTTCCGGCTCATACCCGCCGCTTCGGCAATCCGGCTCACGCCCTTAACACGGCTGACAATCCGCAAGGATGACAACAGCGCGGCTGTATCTCCCGACTGGGCATATTCATCGAAGAGGATCGCCAGGTAGTCGTCCACCTCTTCCGGGTGGTCCCGGAGATACCCCTCTTCAAGATCGCCGAAGGTTCTATAGTTCCTCATGGTCTAAATACTCCTTCCAATAAGCTTTCGCCTGCTCAATGTCCCGGCTCTGGCTGGACTTGTCGCCGCCACATAAGAGCACGACAACCGTATCGCCCTGCTCCCCGAAATAAGCCCGGTATCCGGGGCCGAAAAACATCCGTAACTCGCTCACCCCGTCCCCGACGGGCGCGCAATCCCCCAAATTGCCCTGTCCCAGTCGGGACAGCCGCGCCAGAATGCGCTTGCGTCCCGCCACATCCCGAAGGCCATAGAGCCAGTCCTTGAACGGTTCCTTTCCAGCCTCATCGGCATAGATGAGAACCTGCCTTGGCTTTGTTTCTTCCGCCACGTCCTTGATTTCCTAAATGATTGTACCAGATGCGTACCATAGTACGCAATCACTTTGAATGCAAGCCTCTTCTATTGAACCGCCCTAAATAGGTTTCCAGAATCGCTCTTGGCGCCCATTCTATTTTGGTCCTATACATTCACTTCACCGCCCGGCAAGGGCTTCTCCAGAAGACTCCCGCCCGATGTAACATCAGACTTGCAAAGCCGATCAAAAGTTATTACAATAATAATAACATTGGAGGATTCCACATGGTTGAACTCAAGGTCCGCAAATTCGGTAATTCACTGGGCGTTGTCTTGCCAAAAGAAGTCATTAACCGCCTGCACACGGAAGATGGCAGACCTCTATTCCTGATCGAAGCGCCGGACGGTGGCTATCGCCTGACGCCTTACGATCCTGCCTTTGAACAGAAAATGGCAAAGGCTGAGGACATTATCGGTCGCTATCGCAACACGCTGCACGTTCTCGCCCAGTGACCAGGCCGCTGTGGATCGATGAGCGGGACACGCTCACTCTTCATGACCGCCTGTTAGCCTTGCACGGCGGCGCGGCGGGGGTGCGGGATGACGCCTTGCTGAAATCCGCGCTCGCCAGACCGCAGCAGATAGACGCCTATGCAGACGCCCCCGACTTGATCGACCTCGCCGCCGCTTACACGGCGGGAATCGTGCGCAACCATCCCTTCATCGATGGCAACAAACGAACCGGCTTTGTGGTGGGCATTCTGTTTCTTGAACTCAACGGCTACCGGTTTTCGGCCAATGAAGCCGATGTAGCCCAAGCCGTTTTCGC
>Ga0179938_1062449_pt1 | contig 9015 bp, 7 predicted proteins | sample AD_UKC030_sludge_FD_136001 | JGI IMG/M metagenome (GOLD analysis project Ga0179938, IMG submission 136001) | Active sludge microbial communities of municipal wastewater-treating anaerobic digesters from Illinois, USA - AD_UKC030_MetaT... | ecosystem: Engineered > Bioreactor > Anaerobic > Digestate... | reverse complement strand
GAATATAAAGTATTTTACTGTATTCTGAAGAAAGTATTACCAGGTGTCATGGCAAATTTGCTCATAGATAACCTTTTATCGTAATAAACCGCAAAAGAGGAAAATCATGCTGAAAGCAAAACTTTTCAAAGGGTTTGCTATTTTGGTCATCATTTTTGGTGTCTTATCCGCATTTTTTGCTATTCGAATGATTGAAACCCGGGTAGTGGCAGAAGCGCAACGCAGGGTTCAGTTCGATATGAGCAGTGCTTGGTTTGTCTATAATTCTAAATTACAAGAAATTCAGACCATTCTAAAATTGGCTGCAAGCAAAACAGCAGTCCTCGAAACTGCGGAAAAACAAGATTGGACCAGACAAGACATTCGCAATCGCCTAGAAGTCATCCGGATCAATCTGAAATTGGATTTTTTAGGCGTAATTTCCCCTGAACGACAAGTAGTCTTGCGCACCACTCCCCCATACAAAACTGGTGATTATCGGCCTATATCTGAGACATTTGTCACAGATGCCTTACAAGGCAAAGCCTTTACAACGACAGTATTATTTAATAAAGAAGATTTAGTTAACGAATCAGAGGCTTTAGCAGAACGTGCTTTTGTTGTGATCGAGCAAACTCCGCGATCCATGCTCACCCAAAAAATTGCCGAAGATCGAGGCATGGTCATGCTAGGGGCTGCACCTATTCAGAAAGGGAACCAAGTCCTTGGAGTAATCTACGGCGGTGTGCTTTTAAATCGAAACCACGCTCTGGTAGATCATATGAAAGACATTATCTATAAAAAAGAAATGTATGAATCTACACCCGTAGGAACTGCCACCATTTTTTTGCATGGTACTCGAATTGCAACAACAGTCAATTTACCTAATGGCAACCGCGCTTTGGGCACCCGTGTTTCTAAAGAAGTTGGAGATCGGGTGTTAGAAGGCAATGGAGCCTGGTTTGGCAGAGCTTTTGTTGTGAATGATTGGTATCTCACTGCGTATGATCCTATTTACAATTACCAAGGAGAAATTATTGGAATGTTGTATGTGGGACTTTTGGAAAAGCCATTTCAAGCACTAGGCCAAACAATTTTAATGCGGTATATTTGGCTTTTAGGCATTGGCCTGATCCTATCCCTCATTCTTTCGTTCTGGTTAGCAGACCGTTTAGCACGACCTATCTTGCGGTTAGAAGAAGCAACGAACCAAATGCGCCAAGGCATTAATCCTGTGCCAATTCCCATAGACAAAGCATCTCAAGAAACGCAAAACTTGATCATTGCATTTAATGAAATGGCACAAGCATTGGCAGAACGGGAAGCACACTTAAAAGAAGCCAATGAAAAATTAGCACAAGCTAATGAAACATTGACAGCAACCAATCGTAGCTATATGGAAACATTAGGCTTTGTTTCTCATGAACTCAAAACCCCTGTGGCTACGATCATGAATTATGTCTTTCTTTTGAAAGAAGAAAAAATTGGCCCTTTGACAGAGAAACAGCAGAAAGCCATTAAAAATATTGACAATAACGTCAAGCACCTGGTGGAAATGATTCGGCATTATTTGAATCTATCCAGAATTGAAAATGGTGTTCTGCAGCCTGTAAAGACCAAAGTTTCTTTGCTTACTGATATTTTAAATTCGATTTTGGAAACTTTTGAACCTGATTTGCTTGCACGCAAAATGATCTTAGAAAATTTGATCCAAGAAGAAGTAGTGATTTTCTGCGATCTCAATATGACCCGAGAAGTTTTTGAAAATTTAATTAGCAATGCTATTAAATATGGCCGAGAGCAAGGCAAGCTCAGGATCAGTTCTAGGAATGTACAAGACTTTGTTGAATTTTCCGTTGCAAACGAAGGCGATGGCATTCCTCCAGATAAAATCAACACAATTTTTCAGAAATTTTCCCGTCTCGAAGACCAACAGGCCACGCGGCGGCAAAAAGGTACTGGATTGGGCTTATTTATTACGAAACATATTGTGGAAGCCCATGGAGGTACGATTCAAGTAACTTCTGAGCCCAATCAATGGACCGAATTTCGTTTTACTTTACCCTGCTATAAGGAGAAAAATTAAACATGGCTACGCCGATGGAAAAATTATTAGACATGCGCCGTAAAGCCATTTTTCGTATCTTTGAGCATAAATTCAAAAGTCCGATTCGTATTACCATTGGTTCAGCAACCTGCGAAAATGCAGCAGGGGCAAATGCTGTATATGAACGTTTTCAAGAATGGCAAAAAAAACATCCAACCTTGGATGTGGTGATTGGACGAGTTGGTTGCGCTGGAAGATGCGATCTAGAGCCATTGGTCACTGTTGTTGCGCATCATCAAATCCCAGTCAAATATATGCGAGTCAATCCAGAAAAAGTAGATAAAATTTTTGAATCGCATATCCTCAATGGCAAAGTAGTGGACGAATACACCATGAAACGCCAAGATGGGCCAATCAATGCCGAACGTGTAGTAACGGTATGTGGTGGTGCACGTTGTTTAAAAAATGATTGCCTTAATATTGAAAAAGCTTTTATCGAAGGCATCCAAAAATTAGGGCTTTCTGACCGTGTTGTGGTGACACGATCTGCATGTCAAGGTCTTTGTGAAATCGGACCCATGGCTTACGTATATCCAGATTGCGTCATGTATAAAAAACTCACTCCCGAGATTGTAGAGCATATTTGCCGTGAACATTTACTCAAGGGCCATAGCTTGGGTGAATATGCTTGGGATGGAGAGCGATTGGCCAACCGCTTTTTCCCAATCTTTGGTGATGTGCATTTTTTTGGCAAACAGCTTCGTTTAACTTTACGAAATTGTGGTGTCATTGATCCAGAAAGCCTGGATGAGTATCTTGCAGTACGTGGCTATGAAGCGGCTGCTAAGGTGCTGACTGAAATGACTCCTCAACAAGTGATTGATACAGTCAAACAATCTGGCTTAAGAGGTCGTGGGGGTGGTGGATTCCCTACTGGCCAAAAATGGCAATTTGCAGCCAATCAAAAAAATGATGTCAAATATATGATCTGCAATGCAGATGAAGGCGATCCAGGAGCATTTATGGATCGTAGCGCGATTGAAGGCGACCCTCATACAATTTTGGAAGGCCTTTTGATCGCTGGATACGCAATTGGAGCAAAGCAAGGATTTGTGTATATTCGAGCTGAATATCCTTTGGCTGTGGTACGGTTGGAAAAAGCGATTGCTGAAGCGCGAGCCAATGGCCTATTGGGCAAGAATATTTTTGGCAGCAATGTTGATTTTGATATCGAAGTCCGCCTAGGTGCGGGTGCATTTGTATGCGGCGAAGAAACCGCTCTCATTCACTCCATCGAAGGTGCACGTGGAATGCCAAGTCCAAGGCCTCCATATCCAGCAATATCTGGACTATGGGGCAAACCTACGGTTATCAACAATGTGGAAACTGTTGCCAATATACCTGTGGTCATCCTAGATGGAGCCAAATGGTTCCGTACTTTAGGAACCGAAGGCAGCAAAGGCACAAAAGTTTTTGCTCTTGCAGGTAAAGTCAAAAATACAGGCTTAGTCGAAGTCCCTATGGGCACTACACTACGCGAAGTAGTCTATGATGTTGGCGGCGGAATTAAGGACAACAAAGCATTCAAAGCAGTCCAGACCGGTGGTCCAGCAGGCGGATGCTTGCCAGAATCTTATTTGAATACTCCAGTAGATTATGATTCTTTGACCGCAGCGGGCAGTATCATGGGCAGCGGTGGTATGATCATCATGGATGAGAATACCTGCATGGTTGATGTAGCAAAATTTTTCTTAGACTTTACTCAAAGTGAATCTTGCGGGAAATGTACTCCTTGCCGTGAAGGCACTAAAATTATGCTGGAGATTCTCAAACGAATCACAGATGGCAAGGGCGAAGAATCTGATATTCCCAAGCTAGAACATTTAGCAAAAATGATTCGCAGCGCTTCCTTGTGCGGGCTTGGCCAATGTGCACCTAATCCTGTGCTCAGTACATTGCGATATTTCCGACATGAATATGAAGCCCATATTCGTGATAAAAAATGCCCAGCAGGTGTATGTTCTGCCTTAGTGAGCTACAGCATCAACCCAGAAAAATGCGTTGGCTGCACTGCATGTCGCAGGAAATGCCCTGTAACTTGCATCACCGGCGAACCCAAAAAGACCCATATTATTGACCAAAAAGCCTGCATCAAATGCGGCACTTGTTTGACTGTTTGTAAATTTGGGGCTGTGGTACGAAGTTAATCTAAAGAGGTGTATTTTATGGATACTAATCCCACTAACCAAGAACCGTGTTGTTGCTGTGAAGGCGGCAAAAGTGAGGAAACAAGAGCACCTTGCTGTCATCAAGTTTTTCCAGAAGAAATTCTAAACTATATCCACGAATGCTTACAACATCCACATTCTGAGAGTTTTTTAATCCCTATTTTGAATAAAATTCAACAACACTTTGGCTATCTGACTCCTGAGTATCTTGATGAAGTAGCTCATTTGATGCATATTCCTTCTGCAAAAATCAGTGGTGTAGCAACCTTTTATCATTTATTTACCTTTGTGCCTCGCGGTAAAAATCGGATTTCAGTTTGCTTAGGAACCGCTTGCTATGTCAAAGGAGCTGCCAAGCTATTAGAACGGCTTGAAGATTTGTTGAAAATCAAAGAAGGACAAGTAACACCCGATGGGCAATTTTCCATTGATATGGCTCGTTGCGTAGGAGCTTGCGCATTAGCACCTGTGATTATTGTCAATGACCGGGTCTATAGTGAAGTTAAGCCTGATCAAGTAGAAAAAATTCTGCAAGACCATGGTTTCCAAAAATAGCAATAAAACCGGATGGGAGGCCATAAGTCATGGGTAAAAATAAAAAAATCGTTTTAGTAGATGACGATGTTGCATTTGTCGAATCTAATAAAGATTTACTCGAAGCCTACGACTACCAGGTATTCACAGCAAATGATGGATCCAGTGGTTTAGAACTTGCTAAAAAAGAGCGGCCGGCGCTTATGGTTCTCGATGTCATGATGGCTGGCCGCCCTGAGGGTTTTGAGATTGCTCGCAAGATTCCCAAAACGCCGGAGCTTAAAGGAATGAAGGTATTGCTAGTCACAGGATTTAGTAAGAGCATGAATCGTAGATTAGAACCAGATGAAGAATGGCTGCCTGTAACCCGTATTTTGGAAAAACCCATTGATCCAGCAAGATTGATCAATGAGATCGAAAAATTGCTTGAATTTGAAGAATCCAATTTTTAAGCTATTTGCCAGTGTTTTTCACACTGGCAAAAGACCATTTATCTTGAAAGGAAGCTTGTCATGGCAAAGCAAAAAATTCTCTTGGTGGACGATGATGTTGATTTTGTCGAATCTAATAAAGAACTTTTAGAAGCAGAAGGCTATGAAGTAATTATGGCTTATAATGGCAAAGATGGTCTAGCCAAGGCTAAAAAAGAAAAGCCGGATTTGATGGTACTGGACGTGATGATGGCATCCAAAACCGAAGGGTTCGAAGTCAGCCGCCAGATTCCTCAAACTCCTGAATTACGCAAAATGCCCATTATTCTAGTAACTGGAATTCGAAAAGAAATGAACCTGCCTTTTGCATTTGAACCAGATGAAACCTGGCTCCCTGTAGATAGCATCATGGAAAAACCCATTGACCCCAAGAAATTCTTGGAGACAGTCAAAGATAGGCTGAGTAGAAAAGCATTGTAACGTGCGGTATTTTTTGGGAATCCACAATCGCAACTTAGAAAACATTAATCGCAACTTAGAAAATATTGCGCCTTCCCGCCAATTGCAGCAGACGCTGTCGGACAGTTTTTAGCCTGCAAAGCAATATTGCAAAGGATGTAAATTGTCTTTGGATGTTTTCTGTGGCGCTGCTGAATTGGCACACTAAACAGCAACTTAGAAAACATTGCGCCCTCCCGCCAATTGCAGCAGACGCTGTCGAACACTTTTTAGCCTGCAAAGCAATATTGCAAAGGACGTAAATTGTCTTTGGATGTTTTCTGTGGCGCTGCTGAATTGGCACACTAAACAGCAACTTAGAAAATATTGCGCCTTCCCGCCAATTGCAGCAGACGCTGTCGGACAGCTTCTAGCCTGCAAAGCAACATTGCAAAGGACGTAAATTACCTTAAATTCGTTAAAATAAAGCAACGCATTACCCAACCTGGTTTTTGCAAAGAATTGCTAACTCATACCCCCCAAAAAAAACTGTCAAAATTAGAAAAGTAAATGATTACAATAGAACAGATTCAAAACCTGTCCCTACGATATTTAGCGGAGAATTTGAAATGACCGCCATCAAGGCAATTATGGATGGCCGGGAAATCGTTGCACAGCAAGGGCAAACGATTTTACAGGCCGTAAAAGTAAATAGCATCCATATCCCTACATTATGCTATCATCCTGCGATTGCTCTGTATGGTGCATGCCGTCTTTGTTTGGTACAGATCAAAAATAATCCCAAATTATTGCCATCTTGTACCACAGAAATTGTAGAAGGCATGAACATACTGACGCAAACGCCGGATATTCTTGAAGCACGAAAAAGTGTAATCGAGCTTATTTTAGTGCGCCATCCATTGGATTGCTTCTCTTGCAAACGAAATGGAGCATGCGAACTTCAAAATGTAGCTTATGAACTGGGTGTAGAGCAGTCTCGATACGCCAGAGAAGGCAAAATTAATCGTCACCATACTATCGAGCAAGCCAATCCATTTTATATGCGAGACATGAACAAATGCATTTTGTGTGCTCGCTGCATTCGTACTTGCTCAGAACTAGCTCATTATCACGCAATTGATTTTCACAGTCGTGGAATCCAAGCCACAGTAAATCCTCCATTAGGCAAATCCCTTGAAACTTCAGACTGCACATTCTGCGGGCAATGCGTCCAAAATTGCCCAGTGGGAGCCCTTTTTGAAAAACCATCCATTGGTCTGGGACGTGCATGGGAATTGCAGAAGAAGAAAACTATATGCGCATATTGCGGCGTAGGCTGCGAGTTAGAAATTAGCGTTAATGCCAAAAGTGGCAAGATTGCTAATATTACCACGAATTATGAAAGCCCGACATCCCTCAATAAAGGGAGATCGTGTGTAAAGGGAAGATTTTCTTGGCAGTTTGTCCATAGTGAAGAACGCCTGAAACACCCATTGATTCGCGAAGAAGGTGTTTTGCGTGAAGCCACTTGGGAAGAAGCATTACAGTATACTGCAAAAAAGTTGTTGGAAATCAAGCAAACTAGCGGACCAGATTCATTGGGAATTTTTTCTTCGGCTCGTTGCACCAATGAGGAAAATTATCTCATCCAACGATTCGCACGCCAAGTTTTAGGCACCAACAACGTAGATCATTGTGCCCACCTCTGACACAGCGCAACTGTAGAGGGTCTCGTGGAGACTCTAGGAAGTGGCGCAATGACGAATGATTTTGTTTCGATTCAATCTGCTGATGTCATGTTGGTGATTGGCTCGAATACAACAGAAAGCCACCCTGTGATTGGTTCCTTTATCAAGGAGCGCAAAGAACGAGGCGGCAAATTGATTGTATGCGATCCTCGCCAAATCGAAATGTCAAAACATGCAGATATTGCAATTCAGCAACGCAGTGGAACAGATATAGCTCTTCTCAATGGTATGATGCATGTCATCATCCAAGAAGGTTTGTATAATGCTCAGTTTGTTGCAGAACGAGTGGAAAATTTCGATGCTCTCAAAGAACTGGTTGCTCAATACACACCAGAAAAAGTGAGCGAGATCACTGGTGTACCTGCATCTTTGATCATAGAAGCAGCTCGTTTATATGCCAAAGGCCCTAATTCAGCTATTTTCTATACCATGGGCATTACGCAACATATATGCGGCACAAGCAATGTTCGCAGCATTGCTAACCTTGCCTTGATTTGTGGCATGTTTGGCCGTCCTGGCACAGGAGTCAATCCTTTACGTGGGCAAAACAATGTCCAGGGTGCCTGCGATATGGGCTGTGTCCCAACATGGGTCCCTGGTTACCAACGTCATCATGTACCTGAAGTACAGGCTAAGGTCAGAGAAATATGGGGCCATGAATTGCCCATGTCTCCTGGCAAAACTGTAGTCCGTATGACTGATGCTGCCGAAGCTGGACAAATCAAAGCATTATACATCATTGGTGAAAACCCAATGGTGAGTGATCCAAATACAAACCACGTTCGCAGAGCCTTGCATAATCTAGATTTCTTAGTTGTGCAAGATATTTTCCTCACAGAAACTGCTCAACTTGCGGATGTTGTCTTTCCTGCTGCATGCTGGGTAGAAAAAGATGGCACATTTACCAACACGTGCCGTGCAGTGCAACGTGTACGTAAAGTGGTACAAGCACCTGGTGAGGCTAAACCAGATTGGCAAATCCTCACACTACTAGCTCAACACTGTGGAACAAACTGGACATATCAATCTGCAGAAGAGATATTCCAAGAAATTTGCCGCTTTGTCCCAAGTTATCATGGAATTACCTATGCCAAGTTAGACAACGCCCCAATCCATTGGCCGTGCCCAACAGAAGATCATCCAGGCACACCGATTCTGCACACAACAAAGTTCCCACGCGCTAGTGGCAAAGCGAAAGTAGTGCCTTGTGAATGGCAAAAGCCGCATGAATGGCCAGATCAAGAATTTCCGTATCTGGGAATCACTGGTCGTATCCTTTATCATTATCACAGCGGCAGCATGACACGACGCAGTGCTCCAAAAGACTTTATACCTGAGTTATTCATTGAAATTTCCCCAGAAGATGCAACACAACTTCAGGTCACACCAACCAGTATGATCAAGGTAACTTCCAGACGCGGCAGTATTGAAGGCAAAGTCAAAATCACTGAACGTGTGCCTAAACAAGCTATTTTTATCCCATTCCATTTCTCAGAAGCACCAGCGAATGCCCTAACTGCTTCGCAGATTGATCCAGTTTCAGAAACACCTGCCTATAAAATTAATGCTGTAAAAATTGAAAAAATCAGTTAATTCTGGTTGATATAAAT
>Ga0179938_1083438_pt1 | contig 9100 bp, 2 predicted proteins | sample AD_UKC030_sludge_FD_136001 | JGI IMG/M metagenome (GOLD analysis project Ga0179938, IMG submission 136001) | Active sludge microbial communities of municipal wastewater-treating anaerobic digesters from Illinois, USA - AD_UKC030_MetaT... | ecosystem: Engineered > Bioreactor > Anaerobic > Digestate... | reverse complement strand
TTTTGATCTGTGCTAATTGGTGGCCCAGATCGGCTAAATAATCGTCAAATGCTAAAGGGTGGCCCGAAGACCGATTTATAGCATCCAATGATGATAAGCCGATCAAGGCCGGCGGACTTCTGGTCCGCCCTATCCTGCACGTAGGTATAGTATTGTGTTTGTTTAGGCAGGTATTCTCTGCGTCAGAATCTACGCTTCTGATTGCGAGTATGATTACATACTAGTTTTTGTCCGAACTACTACGGTAAAACGGCCGAAGCCACCAAGTAATTCAATGTTGGACAGTTCATGAAAAAATGAAGAGTGTAGTCCGCACCAACGCCAAAATAGCGCTCAATGGTACCTTCACCAAGTGAGAGCACTGAAGTGTCGTTTGGGATTTCCACGTCTATAGTATCATAAACTGAACCATCATATGCTGGGCTTGAAGGACCAGCAGGACTCGTCATGAGTGACGGTTGAGTGGACTGAAACTTGAACGGTGAATAACTAGGAGCCACAATGGCGTGGCCCGACGTCGTTTGCGTATGGGTCAATGAAGACCCAGCAGTGGTCGGCTTCTGGTTCTTCCAGTAATTCAAATTCTTCACGTTGGTGTTGGTGAGGGCCCCTTGGAACCATCCCACCGAATACGTGTCGAACGTCAAATTGTTCCGTGTGATCCTCGACGTGAGCGACACACTCGCTCGGGTGGGGTGAAACACCCAATTGGCCGATCCACGATGCGCCAAAAAGCAGTTCGAAATCAAATGCCAAGGCAAAACGTTGACAAAATTGAAGTCAAAATTGCTCGCCGGCACGATCACTCCCTTGGCTGTATTCCAACCATTCGGGTCATAGCCATAGTGCAATGGAAATCGCGTCTGGCTCAACCGAAAGACTCCCACCCCGGAGCTCGGTGCTGGAATAGTGACGGTGTCCAACAAATTGTGACGCCGCATCAAAGTTCGCAATGACTTCACACTCTCACCAAAGTTCACCAATGCACGGTGCGTCGCTGCTTCAGAGCTCGTTCCCATGGAGTCTGTCATAGGCGTACCATTGTCAAAGTACTCTTCAGATTGCAGTGCGAAAGGCGTCAGGTCTGTCGCCGAAGATACAGGATTGGCAAACTCCAGGTTCTCCGCTCCGCGAACAAATACCTGAATGCCAATGGATGAGGCTGTCGTTGGACCCGTTAATGCTGTCAGAACCTTCATGGAAATCATTCCGTTGTGAAAGGTGTCGGTCATTGTCAACGCCGGTGTGGCGCTCGTTGACCACACACTGGTCTGATTACTGGCCAGAGTATAGCACCACGGTAACGCCTGCTGGTAAGGAATTCGAAACTCCACATCAGTCTCGGCGCCCAAGTCAATCACCTTGTTGAGAACGAATGGACCTGTATCACCGGTAGTCTGGATGCCAGCCGCCTGGGGGTCGTAACTGATACGAACTCGCCCCTTGTGAAACGGTGTGGCAATGAACTTGAATCGAAAGATCATATCACCTCGCCAATTCCGAAACATGTTCGATACTAAGGCGGAGGGAGTGAAATCGATCACGTTTCCAACGGCATACGTCAACTGTGGAACAACGACACTAGTGAACAGTGGCGTATCCGCCGGTGACGCACTAGTCCAAGTGGTGCCTGTGAGGAAAGATTCTCGCTGCACAAAATTCGCAATGGCCAGCTCATCCTCACCACCTAGCCCCGCAATCGCTGGATCTATCGACAACTCATTCTTGGCATCCAAAGCGAGCTTATCATGCGGATAACCAATCTCCGCAGAGGACAAGTAAGGGAAGGGTGAATTGCGCACTGGACGCACATCCTCAATGACAGGCACGTTTGTGAAACCAAACAGCTTAGCAATGTTCGACACTGCACTAGCTCCTATCTCAGTGGCTTTCGCAAATCTGCCGATGGTGGGCAGCTTGGTGAACTTGGACGCCGCAGCAGCAATTGCAGAAGCAGGGGCAGACACTACTCCCACGCCATATTCGTCTGCCTGCAAAACAGCCCCCACAGTTGGTCCTGCCAGGACGACATCTTCCATCCAAGCAAACACTTGCACCGTCACGGACGAAGTGGCTCCGTTCGCACTGGCTAACGCGTTGTAGACAATCAGATCCATCACTCCCAATTCGTCAGCCTCACCGATGATTGCAGTGCGCACAAAGGACTTTGGCCAAATGAATGGGCACGTGAACTCGGCGCCTTCACTGTGTGCCGGAGTGATCCACACCCCCGGCATTTGAGAATACGGCATCAGAGCTGACGGAAAGGATGATGTAACCGTCACCCCCTTAAACAAGTGCAGAGGACGATAGACCATTCTCAGCGATCCATACAAAAACGGCGAAGCGTTAGTAACGATTTTGAGCTTCAGGTTCCCGCGAATGAACGCGTAATTGCTGAGCTTATTCTTGATTGATGGATTGTTGAGAAAGTTTGCCCATACAGCTTGGTTGGAGGTGAGAAATCCGACGGGATCCGATGGCGACCATGTCAGGGACTGTAGACGCACTGGACGTGCCAAGAAAGACGCCAAATCAGCAGATGTTTGCGCATCCGCTAATTCGTAGTCCAACGGCGACACCTTGGAACCAACGCTCACTCCAGCGTTGGCATCAACAAAGCTTGTTGTCACCTCGGTGGTCATCGTCATATCATTTGCTGTTGGAGCCAGCAAGACCTCCTCCGACTGCAATGAGCACTGCATCGGGCAACATCGTTCGCACTCAAGCGACACGTCTCGTAGGACCATGACATGATCGCAACGAGGACACTCATACGAACTGAATCCAGCGCTTTCAGCTGGGATGCTTTTATTTTTTGTTTTTTGAGTACACACTCCTGTTGTTGTTTGTGTTGTTTTCGCAAGTCAATATAAAATGCAGGAGAAGACTTATTCTACATGCAAGTTCGCATTTTTGCGGGCATCCCTAACCCTCACTCCTAAAAAGGCGAACCCCCTGAAGGGTGGATTTACAACTGATACGCACGCTTGTAATCCTTTAAAACGCTTAACATAAAGTACACAGATCGCATCAGACGGTAGACTAATTCGGCAGCACGCTGCGCGGGTGCTCTGACTCACACCCAAGTTCGGCCCCAACCACGTGCGTGGAAGCTTTCCAGAATCTATCCTTAAGCTCGTCCCACGTCGGGAACCCCTTGAACTCCAACTCCTTCGTCAAGTTGTGTCGCTGAGCTAGCGACCAAATCCACTCTCGCTCACGCTCAAACTTCGCCTTGCCGTGCCAAAACCACTCGTTCAAAGCGGACGCCATGACACTCGCCATGTGCAACTCTGGCGACTCGTCCCCTGACGGGTTGCAAATCGTAAGCATCTTGTGGATGGATGCTTCTTCCAACGGAGCTACCACCGCACCAACGTCCTCATCCCACCTCCATGTTCGCTTGAGGTACGAAATCTCACTGATGTGGATGAATGGCCGCGAATGACTCTCCTTGTCCGCCATGGTGTACTCAACACCAATGTCAGCCATGGCCTTCTGAATGGCCGTGTGGTTGAACCAATCCGCGTCACGCGAGACTCCCATGGTGTTGTCATCGCCATAGGTCAACAAGCGCACAAACTCCTTGAAGCGTCGCGCTCTCGCGTACACTGAACCACCAAAAGGGCACAGTTTAACGAATGCGAAACGCATGTACAAGGCGTTGGCGATGCAATTGATGACCACAGTAAGAGGGTGACCCGACGGGTTGGAACCGAAGAACTCTACCAAATCACCATCGAAGTTGACATACGCGTACGCTGTGTCTTCGGCGATGCAATCGATGACGCTGCACTCACTGGTTCCCCAGCCTGCCGCAGCACACAAGTTGCGAAGCACACGGAAAGCCAGAAGAATGATCAGCGCCTCCATCTTCTTGTCGAACTTACCGTAATCACCAGCCACCATGCGGTCAATTCCAAAGCAAGTCAGAAAGTTGTAGTAACTCTGCCACTCCAGAGACTGGACAGTGCATCCAGGTGAGGCTTCGAAGATGAACGGGTTCTCTTGCAACAACTTCACAACAGGCAGCAAAAACTGCCGCACGACAAAGCTCCAATCTGCAGGTGCAGCAGTGAACACGCGCACTTTTCCCTCGGCAACCTTCTTGGTAGCTCGGGGTTCATCCTTGAGTTTTCCACAGAACACAGGACACGCCCGCTGATTGTTACCGTACATCCTCTTGATGCGGGCAATGCGGTCCATGACCTCGCGATCGAACAGCATGTTGCCTTCATGGCCGCTCAAGAACGCTTTCTTGGTCTTGTTGTACGGTTCTCCCATCGACGACTTGAAGTTCATCTTGTCGATGAAGCGCACGCCTGGAATGCCGTTGATGGTAGCCGTATCAGACAATGGCTCCAGAATCTTCAGCGCACCTGCTGGAAGCAAGTCTAGAATGTCGTCTGTGTAAGCTTGAGCAATGTCCTTCATCATCGAACCGCTCAACGAACCATACTTCTTCTGCGTTGAGTCAATGAGGGCGTGGCGCCAGGGGCGGTAATCACGCAACTCCGGTGCAGTGAAATCAACCTTCCACCCTCGCTCGGCCAAAATCTCTTTGCCGCACAGTGTGGATCGCACTTTCGATCTCGAAGTGATCGCGAATCCCATATAACTACCATACACGTTCAAGGAACCTTCTTCCAACCAACGTAAAGGTGATTTCTGGCGCAATTCAACCAACTTCTTTTCACGACTGGGCGCACCAAGCTCTGGGGCTGCACACTGGACAACCGGCATGTCAAAGTGCTTCACAGCAGCTTCGACCAAATCGGTGTCAATTTCGGTGGCCCACACTGAGCCGTGTTGGTTACCAAGAGCATGGATACCAAGGATGGCAGTCACTGGCTGGTGCGTAAACAGGGGCGATCCACAATCTCCTACAACTGTGGGTTCATCAGTGAAGCCCGTCCACGTACTCAACACCGTAGACAACTCCGGAACGTCCTTCTGTTCTTGCGCAGCACACTTCACTCTGCGTAGTTTGACATCAGTTCCCTTGGAACGAGTCACGTACGTGGCTGTGTATAGTCCTTTCAGGGTTGGAGCCCTGATCAGCTTGCGCAAATCACGCTTGGTTTCCCAACTGTGAACCTCAAAGAAAGCCACGTCTCTATCAGCAACGCGGAAGATGTCTTCCTGCCGCAACTTAAACACGACGTTTGATGAGGCTCCCTGCATGTGTGGCACAACAGAAAGCGTGATCTCGAGGTCTCCTTCGGTAAACATCGTGTGGTTGTTGGTCATCCACAGGTGTCCGCAAGGACTGAAAGTGTTCCCTTCGCGGGCTCTTACACCGTCCGAAACCTTGATTCTCGCAGTGTTCCTTTCAATGACCTTAGCAACCTGATCATACGTGAGACTGGCAAATGACGCACTCATCTCAGAGCGATCAATGGAGGAAGTCTGGTAGTCGTCTCGTTTCCAAACATTCACGCGCTCTGTCTTCTCAAAGTGTTCATCTGGTACCGATTGGCGGAGGCCTTGAACCTCAGGAGCCTTCTTAGCTATCGCCGACTTGTACAATCCGTAGGTTGTGATCATCAAAGTGGCTGTGGCCAGTCCACCAAGAATGTAACGCCATCGCTTGTTGATGTAGCACGCTCGAAAAGCGTTAGCAAGCCAAGTGTAGTACTCGCTCCGCTCCGAGGAGTACCAACGAAACCCGCGCAGCAACAATTTGCGAGCAATGGACCACTCCATCACATAGTTGGAGACTCGTCGCACGAACGACGATTTGACGTACGCGCGCAAGTACAGATCCGCCACCCAATGGATCGCTCGTACAACGCGTCCGTGGCTACGACGACTCTGAATGCGCAGCATCTCCGCAAGAACATCTGCCATGTCAACGTCGGACGACTCAACACGCACCCGCATGTCCTTCTTGTCCACGAACTTGACTGGTGACGAAAACTTGCGCTCAACCACTCCGTCTTTCGACACTGTTGTGCTACGGATGTAGTTAAATTCGCCTTCAGGGTGATAAATGAACCGGCTATTCCACTCGCGACCTTCACACAGTTCCTTGTGCACAAAACTATCCCCCAGCTCCACACCGGGGGCTAGGGCATACTCGTGAACCTGTAGCTCGTCGTTTTCAACCACATCGCACACACACTTGTGCTTCAGTAGGCGACAAGCCTTGCACAAATCAAAGTCCTGCATGGCAACAATACCGGCACCCGCTCGCGCCTGAATGCTCTCAAACAGACTCATCGAATCACCAAGCCACTCAAAGAAACGATCAGTCTCTGTGAATGTGGCAACCTCCTCATACGATGCCTGGCTATCGCCAGCGGCAATCACTCGCTCAACGCGGATGTTCCAAAAGTTGGGCCAATCATCAACAATGGGCGGAAGCTTCGAAGGATCAATCATTTCAGGATCATCGTCACGCGCGTACTTACCCTTGGGCGACACCACTAGAACAAACGGAAACCGTCTCTGCACAGCAATTGGGCACGCAAAGTATGCATGAGCATTCAAGTGCCGGGTGTTGGTGGTAGCTACCACCATGCGTGCGCGCAGAGGGTTGCGACCCTTGTCTTCAAGCGAAGCTTGGTTAGGTACAAGAGGGACATCGTTCATGATCTGAATGACCTCAGTCAGAGAGTTGTCCACTACCTTACTGTTAGGGTCACCGAAGGCAATGTCATCGAGTAGCAAAAACCACTTCATGGAGTCCCACCCCGACCAAAAATCATCACAAGTGTTGCGAGTGTATCTGTATTCATCCGTCGTGGGCAGGTCCCAAAACTTGCCGGCGAACTGGTACAACATACTTGTGAACGTTGATTTACCAACACAAGTCTTTCCGTAGACTAGTAGTCCGAACGGTGGGCGACGCGACTTCTGTGCTTCACGAAAAGTGGAGAGTTCAGCTTGCATCATCTGCATATCGTTGAGCAACTTCTTGATGCCCATCACTTCCATACCAGCCGTTTGGTTGCCGTATTTCAGAATGGACTTGCCTTCATCGACACACTGACGCAAGTCGCCAACGAACTTGTGATAGTTGGTTCCTTGAGCTTCCAGATCTCCACGAAATTGGAACTCACGGCGAACCTTCTGGCACGCATCAAACCACTTGGCGAATGACTGTGGACCGTGGACGAATGTCTCCCACTTTCCCGTCTTAGAGAACAACAATGCGCGCTGAATGAACAACGCTATAGTATCCAAAACGGTTGTCATGAAGTTGACACCAATCATAGGTGAAGCCAGTTCTTTCTTGCAGACGTTGGCGACTTTCTCGTCAATCTTCACACCCACCAGGGCAAAGACGCCTAGAGCGACCGCATACTTGTACACTCGCGTGATCTGCTGCACCAAAGAAGAGTGCTGCAAGACTTCCCATTGCGAAATGAGACTCCGCAGGTCAGTGACCGACTTCAGTGCATCGTCTGCGCTTTGCAACTGAGGTGTGAACAAATCAGCTGCGATGTCAGAAATCATCGTAGCTACGCCCGTGAGCAATGAAGCCCCGGTGCGCAGCTTGATGAACACAGTCACAGCAAGAGCCCTGTCGATGTTGGTGTTGGCACGCATCAACTGTAAACACAGGAGCGTAACATCCTCGACGAAGCTCAACACTTCGGGGTCCGTGTGCTTCTCCAAAAACACCTTAGGATCAAAGTTGAAGCCTTGCAGTTCAGCGTGTTTCTCGCGACGCGCTCCTTTCAACAACCTGCTGAACGGGCCGAGAGTTTCGACCAAGTCGCCCTTCTTCATGCAAGAAGCGTCGCGACCTTGAGTGTCACGAATTGCATATCGGGGCCGATCCATGTACTCCTTCACCATGGAGAACTCCGAGGCCCTTTGGGAAAAGGGCTTGGTCCATGGTAACGGAGTTTTTGCGCCAAGGTTGGTCAAAAACTGTGGTCGAACTTCTGCTTCAACCAACTTGCCAACACTTGGGCGTGGAGAGCCAAAGTAGTTCTCGTGAATCTTGATGCGCACAGCATGCATGCCACCACGCTGGCGCATGGTGCATGTGATGGTGGCACCTTCAGTCATCCCCAATTCAATGGGGTCAGACGTCACGGTCAATGGCTTTCCATTCCAGGTGAGGAAAAAGTCGGAGCGGTGAAACTCCTTGTAAATCACCTCAAACACTGGGTACATGTGGTTGCTCAAAACGGCAATCTTAGTGATGCCGCACACCTTCACGAACACTTGGATCGTGGGTGGAGCGTTGCTTGCGAGTTCCACAAGACCATCCAGGACTGTTGGTCCTGAATATCCTGTGTACTCGAGTTTGTGCGATACAGCCAGAATGGCTGCAGCAATCATATTCTCTTCACATGCGTCAATGTAGACGCGGGCTTTCTTCTTGAGGTTGAAAAATCGTTGCATGGTTTGGTTGTATCTGGTTCGTGTGTTGGGGTGGGGCACGAGGGCCCCGGGGGTGATGGAGCTCTTCGCTCTCCACCGTAGCTAACCGAGCCTTCGGTCTTTCTTCAGCATTCTCTCCTACTCATAATTGATTGCCAGGCTATCCTCGGTCGCAACTGCGACTGTAATATACCATCGTTTCCCTTTTAACGTAGGCCTTCATCGGCGCGTAGAGGTTGGGAAATCGAATTGCTAGTATCGTTCTGACGGTGAAAACCATTGCAGGAGATATACGCTGAAAAAACTTTTGTTTCTTTTCCTTTTCTTTTTCTGCTAAATATGGAGATCAATTGATCGCAAAATAATGCGCGTATCAAATTGTCGAAATGTAGAAAATGTAGATTTTTATTTTGTTTTTGGGGTAGCACACTACTACCCAAATTACAAGACATAGAGGGGGGGGGGCGTCATTTTTCTACTGGTGTTAGACTCACCATGTTGCTTTCACACGAGTTTTGCTCTCGGTTAACTTTTTCTTAAAAAGCTACAAAAAATTAGAACACAGTCCCGGACTGTGGAGTTGACAACGGGTTGCTTTGGAATTTTAATATCCAACAGAGTAAACACGCGACTCATCTATCGCTACATGGGGGTTGGCATCCCATCATGTTACTCTACGGGACGCCCACTCTGGACCGTTGTGACTGAAATTAATCGTCACTCATAAATACGAAGTGTCGCTGTTGCGACACTCCGT
>Ga0179938_1033114_pt1 | contig 9315 bp, 7 predicted proteins | sample AD_UKC030_sludge_FD_136001 | JGI IMG/M metagenome (GOLD analysis project Ga0179938, IMG submission 136001) | Active sludge microbial communities of municipal wastewater-treating anaerobic digesters from Illinois, USA - AD_UKC030_MetaT... | ecosystem: Engineered > Bioreactor > Anaerobic > Digestate... | reverse complement strand
CTTTTGTGTTTTTTGCCGCGAAGCGGCTTGGGGATAAAGCCTGGGGTTTCTAACCCCAGGTGGAGATGTGTCTTTCAGTGCCCTGAAGGGGCACCGGAAACTTTCTATAGGTATGAATTGTCTAGCATTTCTTGACGATTTTCATCTGTTTTAGGCCATCTTATAATCAAAAGAAAAAGCCCGGTTTATACCGAGCTTTCTTTTTTTCCTTGGCACCAGACAAAACAAGTTGCAATATCTTAGCAAAATAGTTACAATATCTTATCTTAACGTTTTGCGGCGTAATCCCAACATCGTCAATCCCAAAGCAATAAGCAAAATGCTGTATGGCTCTGGAACTGGCGGGCATACGATAAAACCTGTTAGTGTATCGGTCGAAACTTCATAGAGCCGAATCGAATCGATCAAATAAGTTGCTCCAACACGATCTGGCCAGGTATAAAACACAGGCCTTGCTACATTTAAAACTGCTGTAAAGCTATATTCTTGCCATTCATTGCTTAAAGTAACATTATGGCTTAAACTATTCTCATCGCCGTTTCCACTTTGAAAACTAAAGTGGAGTGTGAATGGAGTAGTGAGGGCTTTAGCCCAATATGTGAATGTGTAGCGTTTATTCGCTGTCATGGTGGGCAAGGCTTTACAAATTCCACCCAATGTGCCGCCACCATTGATCACGGTTCCTGCTTGCACACGCAGCGAATATAGCCCAAGCGCTGCATCTGTACTGGTACTTAAATTGGCAGGTGCTGAATCACCTCCACCCGATGAGTACAAGTTAGCAGACGGCAAATCGCCATCACCGATCAAATCGCCGGTGAGTGGTACAGCCCAAAGACTAACACAAAGAAAACTTAAGATAATAAAACCCAATGTATGTTGCATGGCTGCCTCCTTCCAAAAAAACTTTGGTTCCCATACACTGCTCAAAATATTTTAATGCATTTGTGCCAAATTGTCAATGGTATTGCAATTTTGTTTCCTTAGAAAGGAAAATTCTTATGACATTGCTTATCTTAACGAAAGACATTTTTTCAATTCTTCTAGTGACAGATCCAAGTACGTGGATACTAATTGGGTTGATCGCAGTTTTAGCCTTGTTGTTTCAAAAGCGGAAAAAAAAGAAATAATGGAGCGTCTTCTTAGCTTATTAGATAAAATATGTTAGATCATTTAAAGTGGTCGCAAAAGGCTTTAGGAGTGAAAAAAAATTTACGTACTTGAAATCCTTCTGGAGATTTGAGATAATGCTTGATCATCATCAATCATCAGAAATTGGAGTTTGGTTATGCCAAAATTTGAGGATATTGAATTTGGACAAAAAGCAGTGACCATGGGATTTATTAAATCCGAAGAATTAGCTGCTTGTTTGCAGGCCCAACAAAGCAGGCTGCAACGTGGTGAAGAAGTATCGTTATCTCAGATTTTCGTAGAAAGAAACTATTTAACTGAATTACAAGTGGATATCATCCAAGGCAAAACGTTGCTTAAGCCTGAGATAGAGCGTCCTAGCAAAACTAAAATACGCCCATCACCAGATACTTTAGCTCCAACTTTACAACGACTTAAGCCAAAGACACCTCCCAAAGGAAGCAATTCATTCCAAAGTCAAAGCCCAACACAAATCAGCCCCAAACCTATATATGTAGATACTCCAACAGCCATGCAGGCTATGGACCAAGCAAGTGGAGAGTCGTTTGGCCGTTATAAAATTTTGTCAGAGCTTGGCCGAGGTGGCATGGGCAAAGTTTATAAAGCTTATGATCCTCAATTGGATCGCACTGTTGCTCTTAAGGTCATGCTCTCTGCCTCATCGTCTGCAGAGGCTCGCGCACGCTTTCTTCGAGAAGCCAAAACAATGGCAAAATTACAGCATCCCAATATCGCAGCGATCTATGATCTTGGCGAAAAAGATGAGGAAATTTATTTTATCATGGAGTTTATTGATGGCGTTAGCTTGGATCATATAGATCGCACAAGCATGAGTTTGCCAAAAGTGCTAGAAACAATGGCAAAAGTAGCGGATGCCATCCATTATGCGCATAATCAAGGCATTGTACACCGCGATCTAAAACCTGGCAACATCATGATTGACAATGATGAGCAGCCCAAAGTCATGGATTTTGGGTTAGCCAAACTCTTAACAGGAGTAAGTCCTCATTCTCAAGAAGGCATGCTGATTGGGACATTGACCTATATGTCCCCAGAGCAAGCAGATGGCAAAGTAGATGAAATTGATGGCCGCAGTGATATTTATTCCTTGGGTGTGATGCTCTACGAGCTAGTGACTGGCCAATTGCCTTATCAAGGCAAAAGTTTTACTGAAATGCTCAATCACATCTTGAGCACAGACCCTAAGCCTGTGAGCAAAATCGTCCCAGAATTACCGCCTGGACTCGAGCAAGTTTGCCGCAAAGCATTGGCTAAACGAAAAGAAAATCGCTATAAGCAGGCCGATGAATTGGCAACTGACTTACGAAAAATCATTGAAGGAAAAGCTGAAACAATCAAAAAAGCTGAAACTGGCCGTGTTAGCACGACCAGCAGAAGGCTTTCCGCAGCCGACCGGATACGGAATAAAAGCAGCGCAACAAATCCATACGCACGTTGGTATGGATTAGGAGTTGGCATTGCCATTCTTATTTTGGGTCTCACCATCTATTGGACATCTACGGATAATATTCCCACACAGCCGAGTAAACCCGTTCAGACTTCACATCCAAAAGATCCAGAAGATATTATGCAACTAAGACTTATGCATGAAGCTTCTGAATCGCTTTTGCAAAATATAGAAGGAAAAGATGAAGCCACTCGATGGGAAATGATTGCTGAATTTTTGAGCAAGTATGGCCAATATCAAAGTGCTGCCAAGATCAAACAATTGCAAAAAAAATTATTAGATGATATCCGAGTAAAGCTTAATACTGATATTCAGCAATACCAACATATCTTGCAAAGTCAAAAATGGGATGATGTCGTCACTGATTCAAGCAAGACAAATTCTTTGGATAGAGTGCTGCCTAAAATTGCGGCGGAATTTGCTGAGATGCAGCCTATCATCACACAAGCGCAAAACCTAGCAAAAGAAGTCCAGGAACAGAAAATCAAAAGCGAAGCAGAAGCTCAAGAAATATTTCAAAATTTAAAAGCATTGTCTGCGGTGCAACATCCTGCATTGGCTTGGAATACATTGCAAACCTTTCCTGCTCAATACCAGCATACTGCTGTCGGCATCGTATGTCTTAGAGAACAAAAAAATTTGGAAGTACGCCTTGTCCAGGATATACGAGAGCTAAATCAACAACTCCAACAAATGCTATTGACTCAAAAAACAGAAAGTTATGCAGAATTGCAAAAAAGCTATTTAATCCTTGCTGAATCCCAAAAAATTTTGACACAAGTTCCGATTGCTCGTGATTTACTCCCCCAATTGCAATCTTTGCTCAAGCAAATCAATGAACAAATGCAACAACAGCATACGCAGGCTTTGGTAACACAAGCGGCTCAATTTTTAAAAGATCTTCCAGAAAATATCCAGCAACGCCAGCTCATTGGGCTATTGAGTAAAATTCAGGAATATCGCCAAAGCGTAGTGCCTGTAGCAGCTTCATTAAAGCCTGTGCTGGATCAAGCAGAGAGCGATTTACAATCTGTATTTCAAGTTTTTGAAGTAGCTGCTTCCAAAATGCCCGCCGCACATCGCAAAGGCGAGCGTGTCAGTATTCCATTAGCCAATGGGGATACTGTGCAAGGTGTTGTGGTAGATGCTCAACGCAATGGCCTTGTGCTTCAAGAAGCCGTCCAAAAGGTAATTCCGTGGGATCAGATTTCAGCCGTACAATTGGCCAAATGGATTCCAGATGCAGAGAAATCCGAAACAATATGCAAAGGATTAGCCATTTTACTCTTTGCCCAACAACAGGCTGAATTGGGCCATAAATATCGTCAATACGCCAAACTGAGTGATACCTGGAAAACACCTTTATGCAATGAACTGCCAAAAGCCAGTGTAGGGCCAGCAGATTCAACTGCATCCACAACTCAGGCTGCACAACAGCCAGATATTCCATCTTTTGCCAATGTTCCTGGCCCCAGTGAATGGAAAAAAGAAATATGGCAAATTTGTTGGAAAGAAACCGAAGGCTGGTTAGATTTCACAGAGACAGCTTGGACAGATCTCTCGTTTGCCACTCAAAATAAATATGCGTATGCCTATCAGCGTTGGTATGCCAAACAATTAAAGATTTCGCATGAACGAGCCTATCAAAAACATGGTGTGACCATCCAGCTTTTGCTCATTCCACCGGGTTGTTTTTGGATGGGGTCTCCTGCATCTGAAAAAACACGAGAGTCAAATGAATCCCAACATAAAGTGATTATTTCCAAGCCATTTTGGATTGGGAAATATGAAATCACCCAATCTCAATGGCGTGGCGTGGCAGGGGCTAATCCTGCCTATTTCAAAGCAATTGGCCCAGATGCACCTGTTGAAACAATAACTTGGCTAGAAGCTATGCAATATGCAAATAAAATTGAAGCCCGTCTTCCCACAGAATCCGAATGGGAATATGTTTGCAGGGCCGGGACCTATACTCCTTTTTACTTTGGTGCCAATATCTCTTATACCCAAGTAAACTATGACTCCCGTTTTCCGTATGCAGATGCTCGTAAAACAAGCAGTTCTCGCAATAAAACGATTCCTGTTGGCAGCCTAAAATCGCCGAATGCATGGGGCTGTCACGATTTTCATGGCAATGTCCATGAATGGTGCAGAGATATATATGCAGAATATCCAAGCAGCATTGTAGTCCGCGACCCAATTGGTGCCGAAACAGGGACTGAGATTACTGCACGTGGTGGAGCATATAATTCACCAGGCGAAGCTTGCCGCAGTGCCAAAAGACAAAAATCTTCGCCAAAATTGAGACATACCAATGTAGGATTTCGAATTGTAGTCAATTACCGCAAAGAATCCTAATGATCTTTTCTCTCAATATAGCTTTTGGGAACCCACTATGGTAACTAACAGCTCTTTGCTGCCTGTGCCAATTCAGCAACGTCTAAGAAAACATGCAAAGACAATTCACTTTTTTGCTGTGTTGCTTTGCATGGCTAGAAACTAGCCGGTAGCGTCTGCTGTAATTGGCATAAAGAGGCACAATGTTTTCTTGGATCGCTGTTGTGGCATTCTTCCCAAAAAAGGTTATCATCAGTCTTTTCTCCAGTTTTGTTATCTTTTGCTGATCTTTTCTTTAGAAAGGCCGATTATGGCAACTAACCCTAAAGTCGAGCATTTGCAGAAACTCCGAGAACAGGCCCAAGCCGGCGGTGGCAAGGACAAAGTAGATGCTCAACATGCTAAAGGCAAATTAACAGCTAGAGAGCGTATCGAATCCCTTTTGGACAAAGGCTCTTTTCGTGAATTAGATATGTTTGTCACCCATCGAACAACTGATTTCAATATGGGAGATAAAAAATTCCTAGGAGATAGTGTAGTCACTGGCTGGGGAACAATTGCTGGCAAGACTGTGTATGTTTTTAGCCAAGATTTCACAGTATTTGGCGGTAGCCTAGGTGAAGTGCACGCTGCAAAAATTTGTAAAGTTATGGATCTAGCCATGCAAAATGGTGCACCCATCATTGGCCTAAATGATTCTGGTGGCGCTCGCATCCAAGAAGGTGTCGGCAGTCTGGCTGGATACGCAGATATTTTCTTGCGCAATACATTAGCTTCTGGCGTGGTTCCTCAAATTAGTGTGATCTTAGGCCCTTGCGCAGGTGGAGCAGTGTATAGTCCTGCTCTAACAGATTTTATTTTTATGGCGAAAAGTACCAGCCAAATGTTCATCACTGGCCCAGAAGTCATCAAAGCAGTCACGCATGAAGAAGTTTCCTTTGAAAATCTAGGCGGATCTAGCATACATAGCAGCAAAAGTGGTGTTTGCCACGTAGTGGCTGAAAATGAAACTGAGATGTTCGAGTTGCTGCGTCAGTTGTTGGCTTATCTGCCCGCGAACAATATGGAAGACCCTCCTTATGTGGAAACTGGCGATGCTCCTAATCGCATTGAAGAAAAACTCAACACCATTGTTCCAGAAGATGCTAGCAAACCATACGATATGAAAGAAGTCATTCGATTGATTGTTGACAATGGTGATTTCTATGAGATCCATGAAAACTTTGCACAAAATATCATTGTTGGATTTGCAAGATTAGGCGGCCATAGTGTTGGGATTGTCGCCAACCAACCTTTGGTTTTGGCTGGCGTTTTGGATATTAAATGTTCGATCAAAGGTGCCCGATTTGTGCGATTCTGTGATGCATTTAATATTCCCATCATTACTTTTGAAGATGTCCCTGGATTCTTACCAGGCATTGAGCAAGAGCATGGAGGGATTATTGTCCATGGTGCAAAACTCTTGTATGCATATTGCGAGGCCACAGTGCCTAAACTCACAGTGATCACCCGCAAATCTTATGGCGGTGCGTATATTGTGATGAGCAGCAAGCATATTCGAGGCGATTTTAACCTAGCATGGCCAAGTGCAGAAATTGCGGTCATGGGACCAGATGGCGCGGTGAATATCATATACCGCAAGGAAATTGAGCAAGCTGCTGACCATGCTGCAAAACGGCAAGAACTCATCCAAAGCTATCGAGATAAATTCTCGAATCCTTATGTAGCAGCTTCTCGTGGTTATATTGACGATGTGATTGAGCCTAGCGAAACCAGACCTCGCTTAATCCAAGCCTTGAGCATGCTTCAAAACAAGCGCTCTAGCAATCCTCCCAAAAAACATGGAAACATCCCTTTATAAATACGTTACTTTGCGCCCCTGGAAGGTAAACCTCTGTGAGGATTGTGAATGTTGGAGCTTGTGATTTAATTCTTTTCCAGTTTTTATCGAAAGTGAGTGGCTATGTACGGAAAAACTAGCATTGATGAATTGCTACCTATGTTAAAAACAAGGTTTTCGCATTTGGAACTCAGCAAAGTGAATGATCACTCTGTTTATGTGATGAATTTCCATGGCGATTTTCCTTTTCATGAACATACAAAAGACGAACTTTACCTGGTACTAGAAGGCGAAGTGCGGTTGAGATTTCATAATCAACCGGATGTCATCTTGAAGAAAAATGAATGTTTGACAGTCCCAGCTTATACAAGCCATAGCTCAGGCTCAGAAAAAGGGGCACTTGTCCTCATGGTTAAGCCACAAGGCATGTTTGCTGGCTCTGTGGAAGAAGAGCCATAATTCCAGTATCCCCCAAATTGCACTCTTTATTGGCTCCTAGCCAATGGCCTAGGAGCCAGAATTCAGAAGGATTATTCTATGGATAAAAATCCTGTCAAAATATGCGATACCATTTTACGCGATGCGCATCAATCGTTGCTCGCAACGCGGATGCGTACAGAGGATATGCTATCCATTGCATCGCAATTGGATAAAATTGGCTATTGGTCATGCGAAGTTTGGGGCGGTGCCACATTTGATACTGCCATGCGCTTTTTAGGCGAAGATCCCTGGGAACGATTACGCAAATTGCGCAAAGCCATGCCTAATACACGAATGCAAATGCTATTGCGTGGCCAAAATTTGGTCGGTTATAAGCATTATCCAGACGATATTGCAGAAAAATTCATCATAGCAGCTCGCCGCAATGGAATTGATGTATTCCGCGTGTTTGATGCACTCAACGACATTCGCAATATGGAATTTTCCATGCGAATTGCAAAGCGAGAAGGCGCGCATGTCCAGGCAGCCATTAGCTATACCATTAGTCCTGTGCACACTATCGCAGACTTTGTAAAGCTTGGATGCAAATTAGCCGAACTTGGCGCTGATTCTCTGTGCATCAAAGATATGGCTGGATTGATCACGCCTTATGCTGCGTATGAACTAGTTTCTGCTTTGAAAAAACAAGTTGGCCTTCATGTACAATTGCATACTCATTACACAAGTGGTATGGGCACTGCATCTTTGCTCAAAGCCATCGAAGCAGGTGTGGATGTAGTGGACACAGCGATTTCATCTATGGCACTTTCTACTTCTCAACCGCCTACAGAAACCATTGTTGCAATTTTGCAAGGCACAGATCGTGACACAGGCTTAGATTTAAGTGCTCTAGCCGATATTTCCAGGCAAATGGGCAATATACGTAAAAAATATACGAGTTTTGAAGCTGGAATCAGTGCAGTGGATGTGAATGTGCTCCAATTCCAAGTCCCTGGCGGTATGTTGTCGAATTTGATCAGTCAATTGAGGCAACAAAATGCGATGGATAAGTACTACGATGTTTTGGATGAAATCCCTCGCGTTCGCAGAGATTTAGGCTATCCTCCATTGGTCACTCCATCCAGCCAAATTGTAGGCGTGCAAGCCACGATGAATGTCATTGTTGGTGAGCGCTACAAAATGGTATCTGAAGAGACCAGGCAATACGTGCGCGGATATTATGGAAAATCGCCTGCTCCCATTGACCCTGAAATACAAAAGAAGATCATTGGATCTGAGCAGCCCATTACCTGCAGACCAGCAGATTTGCTTGCTCCAGGATGGGAAAAAGCCAAACAAGAAATCGGTGCTTTAGCTAAATCTGACGAAGACATTCTTTCTTATGCACTATTTCCTCAAGTTGCAAAGCCATTCTTAGAACGCAGAAATAAAGGATTAGGCGGCAAAGAAGAAGTTGCAGCCGCAATCGCCGCAGTCCTGCTGCAACAAAAGCAAGCCAAAGATGCCATGAAAGCTGCTGCACCTGTAGCAGGGAAACAGACATCTGGCTGGAAAGCTTTTGGTAGGCGTAACCTACAAGGAGGAACCTGGAAATGATTGGCAAATTTCAAATAACATTGGATCAAGTCGCTTATGAAATTGAACAAAAAGGCGATGTGCTCATTGTGAATGGACAAGAGTTTCCATATAAATACGAAGGTTCTTCAGTTCAAATCGGCGGTAATCCTCATGCAGTAACACTGGCAGGCAGCACAGCCACGGTTGATGGCATCACCTATAGTTTTAGCTCTGCTGGATTAGAAGAAACCAAGGACATCAAAAAAAGAAAAGCAGCCACCAAACAAGCCGCTCAAGATGCAGGTGCTCTCACAGCCATCATGCCTGGCTTGATTGTCAAAATTCACAAAAAAGTCGGAGATACTGTGCAAAAAGATGATATCATCATGATACTCGAAGCCATGAAAATGCAAAACGAACTCCATGCAGCCAAAGCAGGCACGATCCGCCAAATCAATGTGAAAGAAGGCGAAACTGTTGAAATGCGTCAAGTCCTTGCTATTATTGAATAAATCTATTG
>Ga0179938_1090371_pt1 | contig 9334 bp, 1 predicted proteins | sample AD_UKC030_sludge_FD_136001 | JGI IMG/M metagenome (GOLD analysis project Ga0179938, IMG submission 136001) | Active sludge microbial communities of municipal wastewater-treating anaerobic digesters from Illinois, USA - AD_UKC030_MetaT... | ecosystem: Engineered > Bioreactor > Anaerobic > Digestate... | reverse complement strand
AGCAAGTCCGTAAGGTCAATTGCTTACTTGACCAGAGTCATCTTGTGGGTTGCGGAGAAACCACCGGCAGTCATCTTGTAGAAGTAGACACCGGAAGTCATCTGCTCGCCCTTCTGGTTCTTGCCATCCCAACGAGCAGTCCAGTTACCCGCTGTCTGAACTTCATCAACGAGGGTTCTCAGGTTCTCACCAAGGACGTTGAAGACCTCAATGGTCACACGTGATTCGGAAGGAACAGAGTAGTTGATCGAAGTAACAGGGTTGAACGGGTTCGGAGTGTTCTGCTCAAGGGAGAAGTTCACAGGAACGGCCTTGAGAAGTGTCACGAGGCTGTGTGTTCCGGCCTCAAGCTTGACAGTGGAGGTTTCGCGCAGATTGATACCATCGAGCGTGACATCATAGATGTCGGGGATGCTCGAAACATCAACCGTTACGTCAGCGCCATCAGTCATAACAAGCGACCATTCCGCTCTGTTGTCGGAAGAAACGACGCTCTTGGCAAGGTGATTGTCAAGATATGCATCGGCCTGTCCGGGGAAGGCGGGGAACATCGGGACATCGTATCCAAGTTCAATACCGCTGGTGGCTGTTCTGGCAGTTCCGAATGTAAGACTGCGTGCAGCATTGCCACTACGGACATCAACCGAGGACACCCAATCTACAGAAGCGGCATTGTTCTTCTCAACGCTGTATGTAACCTTGGCACCGGAAGCGGTGTCGGGGACCATGATGGTGGTCGGATCCGAAGAGGTTACCATAACAAGATGACCACGGCAATGAGCAAATTCTTCAGTCGGAATGTACTCGCTGCTTGCGCAGTCATAGTAGTGGACGTTCTCCAAGGAGACGGCACCGGAAGGATAGACACCAGCATCAGCAGTCAGGACGGTTGTCCAGGGGCCGCCGATAAGGTTCCAGCCAGCCGTGAGACCGGTTGCCTCGAAGGATTCCACAGGAGCACCACAAACGGTGATGGTGGTCGGGACAGTTGCCATGACCAGATAACCGGTCGGGTTGTCGAGATACGTGCCGGTTGAGACCGGGGTGTAGATTCCGCCATGAAGTGTGTAAACATCCATGCCGGGGAAGACGTTCTCAACAAGAAGTTCGGACGGATCTGTCGGGACAACAGATACGGCTACCATATTGAAGCCGGCGCAGAGATCATAGGTGCAGCACTCTTCGTGAGGAACGACAACCACTACTTCAGTGGTCTGGTTTCCTGCGAGATCGGTTGCGACTACGAGAACACTGTCGCCAGCGGTAAGGCCGACCATACCAGCATCAACGCTACCATCACAGTTGACCCAGAACGTATCGGTCAAGAGGACGGTATGAGCGAGATCATAGACCTCAACAAAGACATAACCACCGGAGATGGCATCTCTGTAACCTTCGCAGAGGAAGTTATCGTCAAAGCTACCGGGGGCAGCGACGAACTCGGCGGAGGTGATTCTGATACCAGCTGCGTCGATGGCAGGAGCCTCAACATCAACAAGAGTGAACTTACCGAACGAGCGGGAAAGTTCAGCTTCTGCATATGTAAGGATGTTACCGGCAACATCGCGACCCTTGACCAGCAACTTGGCAAGACCCTGTCCATTGAGATCGTTGGAAACTGTCCATCTATACGAATAGATGTCGTCGCCAAAGACCGGCCATGTACCGGGGTTGAGCCAGAACGGAACTACGCCGTCTGTCGGAAGGTCAACGAGGTCTCTCTGCCAGAGTCTGGCCTGATTGACATCGTTCGGATCGTCGGTGTGGAAACCGGAGTGAGGCTGACCGTCGATGGTCATTCTGAGGTGCTCAAAGATTCTTCCCTTTGCCCACTCATTGTAATCGATGTAACCCTCAGCAGTCGGGGCCTGATCGAAGATGGTCTGATCCCAATCGATACGAACATTAACGGTATCGGCATTGGTGACCCAGATGGTGTCGCGCGGGAATTCATCGCTCAAGCAGGTGCGGAGCGAAGTTGCATCCATACGATTCATGGAGACCCTGTATTCAGGATCATATGTATCGAGGAGGATGTAGGTCACATGATCTGTAGCCACGGTGGTGCCAGTGTAGGACTGACGATACGTGGTAACCTTAACCTTGACCGGACCGTCGAAGCGGTTGTCCTGATCGTCAACAATCCAGTTGTAAACGAAGTAGGAGGCACCATCATATTCACGGATATCGGCCGGGTGGTCTGCATACATCATGTGGATGATTTCGAGGTTGGATCCGGAGATTCTTCCACCGAATTCATCGGAAATGTCGAGAAGTATGGAGTCAATATCCTGAACTCTGAAGAGAACGTAAAGGCTGTCGCCAAGGTATCCGCCTGTTTCAGTGTAGGGATGAAGCAGAGGATCGTCGCCTTCGGAATAATCAGGATTGTCATAGGTCGTGATCTGGAATCTGTTGACATGCGGATATCCATCGACGATTTCTTCGTCAACATTTACCCAAGCCGGCCAGTCAGGATACCAGTTTGCCCCATCCCAAGGATAGATATCATCGCAGGGATAGGTCGGGGAAGGATAGTTTTCACACACTGTCTTGATGGCATCAATATAGTCATCGCCACGAGCCAAGAAGGACTCGGACGGGATGAAGATACTGTCGCGGCATACACAGAGATTGTGCTGATATGAGTTGTAGCCTGTTATGGTTCCAGTCTCATAGTTGTAATCGGTAACTACATGGATTGCATCATAGCCGGTTGCACAAATTCTGTAAAGGCCGGGGGTAATTCCGTCAGGTGTGTTCCAGTCAAAGCAAATTGCATTGTCTGAAGCATTGAAGTAAACAGGATCGATTCCTTCTCTTCCAACCTGATCGAAATCATCATCATAAGGAGCCACGTCATCGGTAAGAGGATATCTTGCATCGGTGATCATGTCAACAAGAACAAAATTGACATAGTCAACCTGATCAGCATCGGTACCGGTAACACAAATACGTGTGTGCGATGTTACAGCCGGGATTGTGATGAGATCGAAACCGGGACGAATATCTCCGGAGTGAGCAGTAGTGAAGTCCACCGGGTTGTTCTTATTGTCGATGAGGACATTCCAAGTGATATCCTGAACATAGAAACTAGGATAGAATCTGGAATAAGCACGGAACCTGATGGTGAGATACTTCTCCATGCCGGCCAACGGAAGGAGTGATCCTCCATCGGCATATTCGTGAAGTATGTCAATAACATCACAAGGTGTTCTTGCCCACCATGTTTCGCCGTCAACATCCGGCCAGATATTCGGAGACTCTTCCATGTCGTCGATGGAATATCTGAAATCGGGTGCATCGGACGGGATTGTGTCGGACGGGGATTCATCTGACCACCAGAACTCGAATGCGACACTGTCGGTGATGGTTCTGTCGAAGCAACCAGCGGTGACAGGATAGCAATCCGTTGTGGGTTCGAATGAGCAGAAGAAGTCGCCTTCACTATAACCGGTGAGAACAAGAGCGTCATCGCTTGCGCCGGTGGTAAGATCGACAGGATCAGTATCATACATGTCGATTTCGGGCCAACGCAGGCAAGGATCGATGAACTGGGATTCGATGCGGAACTTGAAGTCCCTCTCAAGCATTGTATTGCCTGCATTATCATCAAAGCCCTGGACTCTGAGGGTTGCCACTCCGTCCATCATATCGTCGCCAGCTACGATCATATAGCCAATCCACTCGCGGTCGGTGTTCCAACCATCGTCGTAGAGCATGGCTTCTGCATCGTCTGAGAAGTCAGCGGTGGATGCAGGATCAGCAGATCTCAGATGTGCGCCGTGGACACCGTAGCTGTAATCTACGTAGCGATTGGCCAGCGTGTAGTATCCGGCGTGGGTCGGAATAGGCATAACCGGGAACCAGTGCGTCCAACCTTCGGGCTGGAAGCGAACGATGTAACCGGTGTGGGTGTCGGCTTCGCGCATATCCATGTTGTCGCTGAACCAGAGACGAACAAAGACTGTGCATACTTCACCCGGAGCGCCGAAGTTGTAAACTCCGACAAGGGATTCCTGTTCGGGAACTTCCCAAGGAAGAAGAAGATTGCTTCTGTCCCAGTTGTTGAACCTGTCAGTTGCAGGATCAAATGTGGCGAAGCAGAATCCCTTGACTTCGGGAAGACCGTTATCAAGACCCAGATTGTCAGAATGCAGATATCTTTCGTTACCAAGCTTGTCCTCAAGGACGGCCTCGGCATAGAGAGAATCGGCAATCATGATTGTATCAGAGGTAATCACACGCTCTACAGGATGACGATCAGCATCAAGTCCGCTATACATTGTAATGGCGGGGATGGTCATGGAACGTGCGACGTGAAGTTCTTCAGCGCAGTTCTGAACGACGTGAGCTTCATTCGAGTAGATGTAGTGAGTACCAGGATTGTAAACAAGTCCGCCGACTTCAGGATCGCCGGAAAGCATACGATACTTGACCCAGTCTGTTGCGGGCTTGAGTATCGGTGCAGGCCAGTTGCTGGTCCAGAGAGGATCGGTTCCGTAAGGTTCGAGACCTACGCCTCTGTCGCGGATGTCTTCAAGACGAAGTCTGATCTGGTTGTTGTCAACATGCATCATGGCGCAGTCAACTTCTTCGTAGCCACGTGTGCCTTCGAGATCTCTGTAAAGAGCCGTCGGGGGCTGCATGTCGATGTTGTAGAACCAACGATACTCGTGGTAATCGTTGTTGTTCAGATCAGGATCGTTGAACTGGTTCGGATTTCTGGAGTGAATTCCGAAGGTGACCTCAATGTGGTCGCCGTTCATGTAGCCGTAAACATAATATGTTGTATCTTCATCGACGATCGGGCCAACAACATATCTCTGATCGGGATGAATATCAGCCATTGTATGAACGGTGTCACGAACCGTGGTCATATACTCGTGAAGTTGGTTCACGGGACCGAATTTTATGATACCGCCGTCCTTGCAGCATTCGCGCAGAGGCTCATAATGCAGGAAGCAGGCCACACAGTGGCAATCATAATATTCGTCGCGGGACCAGACGAGGGTACCGGCGGCATTGTAAAGGTCATAAGTAACATGAGGAGTTCTGTCAGTAAGGGTATCCTCAGGATAGGAGCTGCCGGCGAGGCATTCCCAAATGAGCGAGTCGGTGCAGGTGTAGATTTCGGCAGTGAAGAACTGCAGATCTCTTGCAAATGTATCGACATCAACATCATCGGTGAAGACACTGAATACATCGAGAGAAGTATCAGGAACTTCAAACATATCGATGTACTTGCCGTGCAAATCGGGAGGATAGTTGAAGAACTTGGATGTACCAAAGCCAGCGTCGGTGTACTTGGCGTATGCGCTGTCATTGAACCAAAGTGCTTCCTTAATCCAGATCTCGGACTGAACAATGAAGCTCTCGGTATGAATCTGGTCCCAGTTGGGGTTCTCATAATTATAGAGAACTGTATCTTCCCAGGCAATACCGGTAGTATCATGGTTGTCATTGGTGTAAACACGGGCACCACGTCTCCAGCCGGCGCAGGGCGACATCCAGTAGTCGTCGCCTGAGATGAGCGGGAAAGTGGGGTTGTAATAATGCCACCACCACTGCTGGTGTCCAGTCATGGTGTGGATCATATTGGCATGGTAACCTTCTTCAGCAATAGGTCTCTGAGTTGCGGCATACCAAGGAGTATTCGGATTGTCGCCAGCCCAAATCTCTACCACGACACTGTCGCCGGGTTCAAAGAAGTGGCATGAAGGAGCGTTGCAATCTTTCCAAACCTTGATCTGTCCTTCACGGGCAGGATCATCGCCAAAGTCCATGCGGGCATAGATATAACGATCTTCACGATCAATGAGCATCGTTGTGGTGTCAATCTGGGTTGCACCGACCGGAACGGACGGAACGAGATCGTTGAAGAACACGAAGTCGTCATCGCCTTCATCGTCGTAAATCCAGATACGAAGATCAGCAGCACCAATACCGGCTACCCAATCATCGCACCAAACGGGACCCACTGCGTCGGAATAATCGCGCAGATCAAATGTAAGAGTATCGTCGCAGATCGGGTAAATCTTGCTGGTGACGAACTTGGGAGGCGTCACATCAACAAAGAAGGTATAACGTGCGATCTGACGAACGGTTCTGTGAAGCCAATCGGGATCGAGCTTGTCAACACCCTCGTTACGTCCGGGGATGTAGTTGTCAACGGTCTCCCAAACGGAGCCGTCGGCACAGGTCAGATTGGTCGTGAAGTTGGTGTCATACGGGCAATCGGTGACTGCATTGTCCCATGCATAAACGGTGACACAAACCTTGTCGCCGCTGCGGAATTTTCCGTTGGTGTAGCCGGAACCGGCTGCAACATGCTCGGGAGCAAAGGTCAGACGGGTTCCCCAATGATCCTGAATCTTCTCGACGTGGAGAGGATTGGATGCACAGGTTGTTGTCCAACCGGGAACATACCATGTCTTGCCTTCCCACGGACGGGCGGCAGAAGCGACATAAGCAGGATTGTAAACATCATCGCAACCGCGAACAGTCAGGTTGATGGCAATTCTGCATTCTGTATCGGTAGTTCCGGAATAAACACCGGCTACGTAATCGTCAAGAACATTACCATGAACGTTCTCATCGATTGTCGGGCAGCCGATCTGATCGTAAATATCAACTGTAATGACCTGAAGGGTGTCACTGGTAACCCAGCCGTTTGCAGGATAGAAGAATGTATCCGGTGAAACGGGACCGGCAAGGTCAATACGAAGGAATGCAAGCGTATCAACCATATGCTGGACATCGTAGCACTCTGCTGCAAGGCTGTCAACCGGAATATGGCTGTCGCCATTTTCCTCACGACGATGCTGGGTGCCATAGTTTCCATCGGGCGGGTTAGCAGGGCCGGAACAATAGCTGCCTTCCATAACAAGATCGGACGTTCCGCAGTGGAATGCACTCCATCTTGCAAGTCTCTGAGAACCCTGACCGTAGTCGGGATCGTCAAAGAGCTGGGTCATCTGAACTTCAACAATATCTCCGCTTCTGAACGGAATAAGCGGATCGCCGTCGAGGTAAGTTCCGGTAAGGTCAACTCTGTAGGTAAACAGATCCTCAAAGTCAACCCACATGGTTCCTTCTTCGCCGTTGACATGTTCGTCAAACCAGCAGCCTTCATCGAGATCGTCTTCGGTGACATAGAAGGTGTCATAAACATAATATGGCCTTGACTCGTCACAAACAAGACGATGAAGAACAAAGGTGAACTGGAAGTCACGTTCATTAATACCGCAACCACCCTGAGCACCCGTATAGAACGGAAGAGGATCATCATGATGATCTGCGTCATGAACGTCGGCATAATCATCATAAAGATGAACCTGAAGCAGGGGCAGACTGTCGGATATGAACGTCCAGTCAATATTTTCACCTTCAATAAAGTCCTGACGCCATCCGGGTGCGCCACCATAGAATTCCTGAGTCAGATCATCATCGGTCGTGCTGGGGCAAATAAGCTCAGCATTCGGGCCGGAGAGGTCAACAAAGAAATTCCATACAGTGTCCTGATAGGCATCGTAGGCAGAATGGAAGATGTGCATATCGCCAAGGCGATTGTAGTTACGGTTGAATACACGGACCGTTACCTGAACCCATGAACCGTCGATAAAGGGATCAAGATGATCTTGAACGACATCGTTGCCAATATCGATGAAGAAGGTATCGTGACCGCAGTAACCATCGGCACAAGGGCCGGATTGAATGACTTCGAATTCGGATGCAGTATCCAGAACGCCAAGCCATCCTGTCCAAGCACCAAGATAAGGTCTTATATTGACCTGCCATGCTTTGCCGGGGCCGCCGTTTGTATCCTCGGGAGCCAACGAAAGCTGGCTTCTGTAGTAAATCGAGTCAACCCTTCTGGGGAAGAACGTCGGAATACCGGGATTGATGTAGCGGAGTTCGACAAAAACAGAGTCGATACAGGTGGCCTTATCATAGGCTACAAACGAAATCGGCTGGCAGGAGTCTGCTGTCCAGATCTCCGGACCGAATTCATCGCAACCCTGATCGGTTGTATCGCCATTGGTAGGAACCTCATTGCGGGGAACGAGGTCGGTAATGAACGGAGGAATTGTGTCTCCGCCATAGAGAAGCTCGGAACGAGCCCATCTCTCGGCAAGAGGCAGAACAGGAGCAGAATAGTCACGACGGACATAATCTCTGCCAAGGGTCATATCAACGTCATCAACAATCTGCATGCCGGTTGTCGGGTTGACACCGAGCAGGCGATAGACCTGAAGATCGTTGACTTCTCTGACTTCCATATAAAGGGAGTCGCGATTGCTGAAGCCCTCGACAAAACCTCCGAGATGGCTTCCTGAAATACAGCGATGGCAACCCATCGGCTTCATAACGACCCAGATTCTGTAGAAGGGCAGACCGTATTCGGTTCTGTTGAAAGTTCCTTCATAAGGAATTCTGATTCCGTCTTTGAAGTAGATGGTGGCATCCCACTGCTTCCAACCAGGATGCGGAGCAGTTCCCATTACGGGAGATGTGCGGTTCCAGTGATATGCAGGAGGAAGGGTATCCACAACAGTTGAAGGACCGTTCTGAACAAAGAGCGTATCCAGAAGCAACTGCTCGGGAATGCCTTCAATGTCTCTGTCATCGAGACTATCAACATTGGAACCTGCCAAATGTCCCTTTTCAATATAGAACTGCATACCAGTGTAGTAGTCCTCTATTGTGTCAGGAACGCAGAACAAATCTCTGGCTGTGTCGGGGTAGATGGGGGCCAGATCCTCGTTAGGATCGAAATCGGGGCTACCCCAAATATGCAGTGTAATACCGCGCAACTCTTTGTCTTCGGTACCGCTGAGAATGTCGACTCTGAGAACTACCTGATCGTGATTGATCGGAACAGGAATTTCATCAGTGCCGTCCGGGCTTCTCATGAAGGCGGTGCGCAGATTCGGAGTTACAGGAGTAAACGATGAAACGGTACTGAAGTCAGTGGTATACCAGCTCGGTATCCACGTTCCGTAACCACCGTTTACAACGTTGAAGACATTGGCATACTGCCAATCGCTTCCACTTCCACCCTGAGCGAACAAACCAGCACAGAAAAGAAGAAAAACTAGTAGAACAGATACGAACCATCTGTTGCCCATAGCTCTTCTCTCCTTTCGGCTATCGGGTTTCACTTCTTCGACCTCCTTTGTATTTTTCGTTTCGCTTGAATGCGATACTTATATTCACGCCAATACACATAAAGTGCCCCATCTATAGAAATTTAGGCTAAAAATAGACGGAGCCTCAGTCAATGTCAAGAGCTTTTTTGTGCAAAGGTTTATTTGAACACCTCCGACAAGTT
>Ga0179938_1102262_pt1 | contig 9368 bp, 7 predicted proteins | sample AD_UKC030_sludge_FD_136001 | JGI IMG/M metagenome (GOLD analysis project Ga0179938, IMG submission 136001) | Active sludge microbial communities of municipal wastewater-treating anaerobic digesters from Illinois, USA - AD_UKC030_MetaT... | ecosystem: Engineered > Bioreactor > Anaerobic > Digestate... | reverse complement strand
TCACTGTCCTGGGACGATGTGGGCAGCGTCCTGCATCGAGGCGGCACGGTCATCGGCACGGCCCGTTGTCCGGCGTTCCGCGAGCGGGATGGCCGCCGCCGCGCTGCTCGCAATCTGCTCCAGTGTGGCATCGACCGGTTGGTCATCATCGGCGGCGACGGCAGCTTGACCGGTGCCAACCTGTTCCGCCAGGAATGGCCGGAACTGCTGGCGGAACTGGTGCAAGCCGGCGAAATCGGCGAAGCGACCGCCCGCGCCCACCCGGCCCTGATGATCGTCGGCCTGGTCGGTTCCATCGACAACGACATGGTCGGCACCGACATGACTATCGGCGCAGACTCCGCCCTGCACCGGATCACCGAGGCCATTGACGCCCTGACCAGCACCGCCGCCAGCCATCAGCGCAGCTTTGTCATTGAGGTCATGGGCCGACACTGCGGCTACCTGGCGTTAACCAGCGCTATCGCCGGTGGGACAGACTATGCGCTCATTCCCGAACATCCGCCGGCGGAAGGCTGGGAAGCGCGCATGTGCGAAATGCTGCGCAATGGTCGGGCTGCAGGTCGCCGCGACAGTATCGTGGTGGTGGCTGAAGGCGCAACGGACCGCACGGGCCACCCGATCAGCGCCGACTATGTGCGTCAGGTCCTGGAGGAACGGCTCGGCGAAGATACGCGGGTGACCATCCTCGGCCACGTCCAGCGCGGCGGGACGCCCAGCGCCTACGACCGCTGGATGAGCACCCTGGTCGGTCACGCTGCAGTTGAAGAATTGCTGGCGGCGACACCGGACAGCGAACCGCAATTGATCGGGGTGCGCTATAACCGCATCCATCGCGCACCGCTCATGCAGTGTGTTGAGCAAACCCGGTCGGTTGCCCAACTGATCGCTGAAAAAGATTACGACCAGGCGATGGCCCTGCGTGGCGGCAGCTTCACGGCCATGTTCGAGATTTTCAAAGCCATGGCCGCGGCATTGCCCAGCATTACGCCGCCCGACCGCCCGCGCCGGATTGCGGTACTGCATAGCGGTGGACTGGCACCGGGGATGAATACGGCCGCTCGGGCCGCAGTGCGCCTGGGTCGGGATCGCGGCCATATCATGCTGGGAGTGCGTGGCAGCTTTGCCGGGCTAATCGATGGCCGGATCGAGGAACTCAGTTGGGGCGATGTCGAAGGCTGGACCGCGCTGGGCGGCGCGGAACTGGGCGCCAGCCGGCAAGTCCCTACGACAGAACAGTTCTATCCCATCGCCCGCGCCCTGGAGACGCACGGCGTCGACGGTCTACTGGTGATCGGCGGCTGGAAGGCCTATCAGGGAGCCTACCGGCTTCACAGCGAACGGGAGCGCTATCCCGCCTTCAAGATTCCGATGATTTGCCTGCCGGCCAGCATCGACAACAACCTGCCCGGATCAGATTTGAGCATCGGCGCCGACACCGCGCTCAACGTGATTGTTGAGGCGCTGGACCGCATCAAGCAATCGGCGATGGCGGCGCGGCGCTGTTTCGTGGTTGAGGTCATGGGCCGGCATTGCGGTTATCTGGCGCTGATGAGCGGTCTGGCCGGCGGCGCGGAACGGATCTACTTGCCGGAGGAAGGCGTCACCCTCAAGGATTTGCAGGCGGATGTGGAACACATGGTCGCGAGCTTCCGCGCCGGTCGGCGGCTCTACCTGGCCATTCGCAATGAATACGTCAACCCGCAGTACACCACCGATTTCCTGGCCCGGCTGTTTGAAGAGGAAGGTCATCAGTTGTTCGATGTGCGTCAGGCGGTGTTGGGCCATATTCAGCAGGGCGGTAATCCTTCGCCGTTCGACCGCATCCTGGCCACCCGGCTGGCGGCCTATGGCATCGATTTTCTCACGGGGGAGATGGAGCGCGGCTCGGCAGCAGGCGTCTTTGCCGGCCTGGCCGAAGGCAAGTTGACCACGTTCCCAATCAAACAGATGCCGGATATGGTCGATACCGCCAACCGGCGGCCGCTGGAACAGTGGTGGCTGGAACTGCGCTCGGTGCTGCACGCCTTGGCGCAACCGTAGGCAGGCCGGCCAACGCTGATCTACCGCCGTCCGTCGCCGCCAGCCCGTCGCAGGATCGCGTCCAGCATCCGGGTAGGCAACAACCGCCTTAGTACACTGAACAGGTACGTCGGTACGGTCACCGGGTAGCGGGCGCGGGGCCGGGGACTTTCCAGTGCATGAATCACCCGCTTCAACACCGCCTCCGGCGGTAAGGTAAACGGCGCTGCCGGTCCTTTTTTGCGCAAGCGGGCTTCCATCACGGCGTACTGCTCCCGATGCGGACTGCTCTCGGCGTGGATATGCCGTTGGTAAGCCGCATGAGCGTTGTCGCGGAACCGGCTGAGAATGGGACCCGGTTCAATCAGGCTGACTTGAATGCCCGTCCCGGTCAACTCCAGACGCAACGTATCCGCTAATCCTTCCAGTGCGAATTTGCTGGCAACATAAGCACCCCGGTAGGGAAACGCCACCAACCCCAGCACTGAACTATTGTAGAGAATCCGCCCCCGGCCTTGCCGGCGCATGACCGGGATCACCAGGCCAGTCAATTCGTGCGCACCCAACACATTGGTTTCCAACTGCTCCCGCAACGCGGCCCGGCTTACATCTTCCATAGCGCCCGGTTGACCATAGCCCGCGTTATTGAACAACGCATCCAGTCGTCCACCGGTCTGCGCTAAAACCTCCGCGACCGCAGCCTGGATCGACGTAGCGTCACACAAATCCAGAGGTAGACTTTCCAACCCTTCGGCCCGCAGCCGCTCTACATCGGCGGGTTGCCGCGCCGTGGCGAAAACCCGCCAACCCCGCGCCTTCAGGCCATGGGCGACGCAATGACCGATGCCGGAAGAACAGCCAGTGATGAGGATGACCCGATCGTTCATCAATCTTTTCCTGTGGCGCTGCACAATAAAAATAAATTTTTAAAATCAATTAATTGCACTATTTTCCGGCTTTTTGCCCGGCGGTGTCATAAAACTGACATCTTACCGCCCTATAAATGCCGCTTTGCCGTAGTAACGTTGAAATCGCATGAAGCGACCATCGCTTCTGAAAGTTGTTGCCGAAACGCTTTCTCACCTCACGCCAACACCGATCCTGGAGGTTTTACATGCTCAAGCAGAAACTGGCCCTCGCCGTCGCCGCGACGCTCACTCTGGCAGGTGTGGCCCATGCCCAATCCGCCCGCGACTATATCAGCATCGTGGGTTCGTCCACCGTCTACCCGTTCACCACGACCGTAGCGGAACAGTTCGGCAAAGCCAACGCCAGCTTCAAGACGCCCAAGGTTGAATCCACGGGCACCGGCGGCGGTTTCAAGCTGTTCTGCGGCGGTGTCGGCGTCCAGCATCCCGACGTGAGCAATGCGTCCCGCGCCATCAAAAAGTCCGAGATCGAAAGTTGCGCCAAGAACGGCGTCACGGATATCGTTGAAATCAACATTGGCTTCGACGGCATCGTGGTCGCCTCCTCCAAAAAAACCAAGCCCATGCCATTGACCATCAAGGACCTCTGGCTGGCGCTGGCCAAGGAAGTCCCGGAACCAGGGACAGGCAAGCTGGTCGCCAACCCGTTCAAGACCTGGCAGGAGGTCAACCCCGAACTGCCCGCGAAAAAGATCGAGGTGCTGGGACCGCCGCCGACGTCGGGCACCCGCGACGCTTTCGTCGAATTGGTCATGGATCATGGCTGTAAGGAATTCGCGACCATCAAGGAACTGGAAAAGACCGATGAGAAAAAGGCGAAGGCCGTCTGCCAGACCATCCGCGAGGATGGCGTGTTCATCGAAGCCGGCGAAAATGATAATCTGATCGTACAGAAGCTGGTGGCGAATCCGAATGCGCTGGGCATTTTCGGCTTTAGCTTCCTGGAAGAAAACCTCGACAAGATTCAAGGTGAGACCATCAACGGCGTCACGCCCAACTTCGAGAACATCGCCGATGGCAAATATCCGGTGTCGCGGCCGCTGTTCATTTACGTCAAGAAGGCCCATGTCGGCGTGATTCCTGGCATCAAGGAATTTATTGCCGAGTTCACCAGCGAAAAGGCCGTGGGCGACGACGGCTATCTAAGCAAGAAAGGATTGATCCCGCTGCCGGACGCCAAGCGCAAGCAGGTCGCGGCGGACGCCAAAAACCTGAAGACGATGACCCCCTAATCGGGCCATTTACCAACGCTGCCAGCGTCTGAACCTCTGAGTTCGATCGCTGGCGGCGTTTCGCATCCCCGGTCATTGCGCGCTATGTTTATCTACCTTTTTTTGAGCCTGCTCTTGCTGAGCGCCGGCGCCTATCACCTGGGCCGGAAACGCGCCTTCGTCGTGGCGAACGGCCATATTCGCAAACTGCATTCTCTGCCCAGTTTCTACGGTTCCTACACTGCCTTGTGGTGTTTTTTGCCGGCGCTGATCGTCTTCGGCCTCTGGATAACGTTTCAACAAGGTTTCATCATTGACCTGGTTGTGGCCGGTATGCCGCCGGAACTGCGCAATTTGCCGCCGGATCAGTTGAATCTGGTGGTCAATGACCTGAAAAATCTGGTCGGCGGTAACTTCGTATCCAGTGCGCCGAACCCCGCCATGCTGGCCGCCGCCGATCACTATCGGCATCTACGCACGGTCGGCAACGCCGCGCTCTGGGTGACCGTGCTGAGCCTGGCGATCCTGGGCGTCGTTCATGCATGGCGGGCGATTTCGCCGACCCTGCGCGCCCGCAACCGGGTCGAAAGGGTGGTCAACGTATTTCTGATCGCCAGCTCGACGATCGCTATTTTCACCACGCTCGGGATCGTGCTGTCGGTGGTGTTCGAGTCCATTCTCTTCTTCCAGAAAGTGCCCATCAGTGAATTCCTGTTTGGCCTGCAATGGAGTCCGCAAACCGCCTTGCGCGCTGATCAGACCGGTTCTTCCGGAGCCTTCGGCTCAGTGCCGCTGTTCGCCGGAACGTTGCTGATCTCCGGCATCGCCATGGTGATCGCCGTGCCAATTGGCCTGATGTCCGCATTATTCCTGTCCGAGTACGCGACGCCGAAGTTTCGTGCGGTCGCCAAGCCGGCGCTGGAAGTGCTGGCCGGCATTCCCACCGTGGTCTACGGCTTTTTCGCCGCACTGACTGTCGCACCGCTGATTCGCGAAATCGGCACATCTATGGGTTTGCACGTCGCTTCGGAAAGCGCACTGGCGGCCGGACTGGTCATGGGCATCATGATCATCCCCTTCGTTTCCTCGCTGTCCGATGACGTGATCAATGCCGTGCCGCAGTCGATGCGCGATGGTTCCTACGCCCTGGGCGCAACCAAATCCGAAACGATCAAGCGCGTCCTGCTGCCGGCGGCGCTGCCGGGTATTGTCGGCAGCATCCTGCTGGCCGTCTCCCGTGCCATCGGTGAAACGATGATTGTGGTCATGGCGGCCGGACTGTCGGCTAATCTGACCGCCAATCCATTGGAAGCGGTCACCACGGTCACCGTGCAAATCGTGACGCTGTTGACCGGCGATCAGGAATTCGACAGCCCCAAGACCCTGGCCGCCTTTGCCCTCGGTCTGATGCTGTTTATCGTCACGCTGATTCTCAATATCATTGCCCTGCAGGTGGTGCGCAAATACCGGGAGCAGTATGAATAAAGTGATCTCTTCCCCTGACCCGCTGCAACGCAACATTAAAACCATCGTCAACGCCAGTCTCCCGCGCCGCCATGCCGCTGAACGGCGTTTCCGCTGGTACGGGCTGATTGCGGTCAGCCTGGGTCTGGCCTTCGTCGTTTTGATGTTCGGCAACATCATCAGCAAAGGCTATCCGGCTTTTTGGCAAACTTATATCCAGGTGCCTATCCAGTTCGATCCCGCCGTGATCGATCCCCAGGGCAACCGGGACCCGCAGGCCTTGCAGAGCGCCGATTACGCGGCGCTGGTGCGCGCCGGGATGCGCCGCATGTTTCCTGCGGTAGAGGGGCGGCTGGAACTGCGCGCGCTCTATGGTCTGGTCAGTTCCGATGGGGCGCTGGAACTGCAAAACCGGGTACTCCAGAACCCGGAACTGATCGGCGCCGAACAGGAAATTTGGCTGTTAGCCAGCGCCAACGTGGATACTCTGATCAAGGGCAACATTGAACGGTCGCTCGACGAGACGGAACGTCCGATCAAGGACAATCAAATCGGCTGGGTCGATCAATTGCAGGCCGCAGGGCAGATCGAGAAGCAGTTCAACACGATTCTCTTCAGCAGTGGCGATTCCCGCGAACCGGAACAGGCCGGTATTCGCGGCGCTTTGATGGGTTCGTTCTACACCCTGCTGATCACCTTCCTGCTGTCGTTCCCGATTGGCGTGGCGACGGCAGTGTAACTGGAGGAGTTCGCGCCGAAGAACCGCTGGACCGATTTGATCGAAGTCAATATCAACAACCTGGCGGCGGTGCCCTCCATCGTGTTTGGCCTGTTGGGCTTGGCGGTGTTCATCAACTTCTTCGGCCTGCCGCGTTCCGCGCCCCTGGTGGGTGGACTGGTCTTGAGTTTAATGACGCTACCGGTAATTATCATTGCCGGTCGCGCCGCGTTGACCTCGGTGCCGCCATCGATCCGCGAAGCCGCGTTGGGGGTTGGCGCCTCCAAATTGCAGATGGTCGGCCACCACGTCCTGCCACTGGCGATGCCGGGCATGTTGACCGGCTCGATTATTGGCATGGCCCGCGCCCTGGGTGAATCCGCCCCACTACTGATGATCGGTATGGTGGCCTTCATTGTCGATGTGCCAAAGAGTTTCACCGACCCGGCCACCGTGCTGCCAGTGCAGATTTTTCTCTGGTCTGACCTGCCGGAACGAGCGTTTGTAGAGCGCACCTCGGCGGCGATTATGGTGTTACTGGCGTTCATGATCGTCATGAATGGCCTAGCGATTATTCTTCGCAAGCGCTTCGAGCGCCGCTGGTAAGATCCCCTAAAATCCCCGAGGATTCATTGGTATGAGTACAACGATAATTGAAGCTAAAGCGAACCTGGATAATGCACTGAATGCTGAAGGCCGACAAATCCCGCTGTCCAGTGTCCAGATCACCGACTACGATCACCGGCAAACGGTCGGCAAAATCACGGTGGATAACCCCAAAATGATTTGCCGCGACGTCAATGTTTATTACACTGGAAAACAGGCATTAAAACATGTCAGCATCGATATTGGTGCGAATGAAGTCATCGCTTTTATCGGTCCATCAGGTTGCGGAAAATCGACTTTTCTGCGCTGCCTGAATCGTATGAACGATACCATTCCTTTTTGCCAGGTCATCGGTGAGATCAAACTTGATCAAGACGATATCTACGATAAGAGCATTGATGTGGTGCAACTACGGGCGCGGGTCGGCATGGTGTTCCAAAAACCCAACCCCTTTCCCAAATCCATCTATGAAAATGTCGCCTATGGGCCGCGAATTCACGGTATGGTCGATGGCAAAGCGGAGATGGACGAACTGGTGCGCGCCAGTCTGGAGCGGGCAGGGTTGCTCAAGGAAGTCGAGAATCGACTGAGCGAGCCGGGCACCAGTCTATCCGGCGGCCAGCAACAGCGGCTGTGCATCGCCCGCGCTATCGCGGTTAATCCTGAAGTGATCTTGATGGACGAACCCTGTTCAGCGCTTGATCCCATCGCCACCGCTAAAATCGAGGAACTGATCGACGAACTGCGAGAAAACTATACTATCGTCATCGTTACCCACTCTATGCAACAGGCTGCCCGCGTTTCCCAACGCACGGCTTATTTTCACCTAGGCGACTTGATTGAAATTGGTGAGACCGATCAAATCTTCACCAATCCTAAACACAAATTGACCGAAGACTACATCACCGGCCGCTTTGGCTGACACGCCCTCACTTGCGTTACTACTGGAGTATTTACTCATGGCCATCAGCCACGATGCTCATACCGTCAAGCAGTTCGATGTACTACTGGCCAACCTGCGCAATCTGGTGCTGGAAATGGGCGGGCTGGTGGAAGATCAGATTAAAAACGCCATCCAGGCGCTGGATAACGAGGATGTCGCTGCCGCCCGCGAGGTGATCGCCCGTGACCAGATCATCAATGGGATGCAGGTCAAAGTCGATGAAGACAGCGTCAGCCTGATTGCTCTGCGCCAGCCGCTCGGTAGCGACCTGCGGCTGATCATGTCGCTGTCCAAGATCGTCACCGATCTGGAGCGGATCGGTGATGAGGCCGAGAAAATTGCCCGGATGACCGTCAAGACCTACGATGGCGTTAGCAGCTCACCCAGCGCCAAACTGCTCCGCGATGTGCATCCCATGTCCAAGCTGGCGGCGAATATGTTGCACGGCTGTCTCGATGCTTTGGCGCGGTTGGATGTAGAAAAAGCGGTCGAAGTCGCTAAGGGCGATGATGAACTGGATCAGGAGTTTCAATCGGCGTTGCGGCGACTCATGACCTACATGATGGAAGACCAGCGCACCATCGGTCACGCGATCAACGTCCTGTTCATCATTAAGGCGCTGGAACGGATTGGCGATCATTCCAAAAACATCGCTGAATACATCATTTATCTGGTGAAGGGCAAGGATGTGCGGCATGTTAAAATGGATGTGCTGGTTCAGGATGCGCTTGAAGAAGAGTGATTGAGGAGACAGGGAAACAGGGAGATGCGGTAGATAAAATTTTTGTAACTAATCAGCACCGGTTTGAATCGAGTTATGGTGTGCGGGCCAAGCGCTGGGTGAATTGCACATTGCTCATGGTCTGAATCACGGATTCGCCGGATGACACCGATTTCACGGATGAAGCCTTTCGTGTAATCCGTTAATCCGCTAATCCGTGATTCAGACGGCGAAATCTGAGTAGTCAAAAATTTTTCTCTTCGCTAATTTCCTGTTTCGTCAATCTTGGCATCCGCTGATTCTAATGTCCCAAGAGATTTATAATTGATGAAAAAATTAACCACACCCTATTACTTGATCGACGAAACTTTACTGGAAAAGAACCTCAAGATTATTGAAAAAGTGCGCGATATTTCCGGCGCAAAATCGGTATTGGCACTCAAGTGTTTTTCAACTTGGGGTGTTTTTGGCTTGATGCAGCGCTATCTGGATGGAACCACCAGTAGTTCTTTATTTGAAGCTCGCCTGGGTCATGAGAAATTTGGTAAAGAAGTTCATGCTTATAGCGTCGGATTTTCTAAAAAAGACATCAAATCGGTCAGAAAGTTTGCTGATAAGGTAATTTTCAATTCGATCTCGCAATTAATGACTCACTATGATGATATTCACACCATGAAACTAGGGTTGCGAGTTAATCCAGGAATCAGTTATTCACACTTTGACCTCGCTGATCCAGCCAGAAAATACTCGCGAT
>Ga0179938_1200654_pt1 | contig 9465 bp, 8 predicted proteins | sample AD_UKC030_sludge_FD_136001 | JGI IMG/M metagenome (GOLD analysis project Ga0179938, IMG submission 136001) | Active sludge microbial communities of municipal wastewater-treating anaerobic digesters from Illinois, USA - AD_UKC030_MetaT... | ecosystem: Engineered > Bioreactor > Anaerobic > Digestate... | reverse complement strand
GAGGGAGTTTTACAAAACAGTCGGTTATCTGGCTCCCCCTCCCCGACGTGGGAGGGGGTTGGGGGGAGGGGGTGAACGCATATATGGAATGTACGGGGTGAGCCTACCTGGCTTGTTTGAGCGGGTGATGAGCGAATCGTGGGGAAACTGTGGGGATGGGGTGAACCGGGTGATCAGGCTGCCGGCAGCGTCAAACGCGCCGCCACGCCACTGGCCTTTCCCGCTGCGTTCAGTACGTTATCCACCGTAATCGTCCCCCCGTGCAGTTGCGCGACTTCCCGGACGAACGCCAGTCCCAGACCGGTGCTTTTACGTCCGGTGTCGGGCCGGGGCAGCGAATAGAATCGCTCAAACAGCCGGTCGCGGGTATAGTCGGGAAGGGCGCTGCCAGTATTGGCGACGGTCAACCGCCAGGCGTCGCTGGTTGCTTCGGCTGCCAGAGTGATGCAGCCCTGTTCCGGCGAAAAATCCAGCGCATTGTCCAGCAAGTTGCCGATGGCCTGCGCGATCAGGAACCGTTCGCCCAGCAGCACCGTATTTTCTGGAATGTGTTGATCAATCCGCAGGCGTTTCCGGGCGATGATCGGCATCCGCGACGCCAGTAGTTCCTGCACGGTCGGCTGTAGCGGTATGGGTCGCTGTTCCTGCAATTCACGCCGTTGCTCGACCGTGGCCAGCGCCAGCAACCGCTCGATCATCTGCTGCAACCGCTCGGCCTCGCCCGTCACCAGGCCGGCGAACCGCTCCCGTTGCAGTGCGGGCAAGGCGTCCCGCAGCAGTTCGGCAGCGCCGGCAATCGCCGCCAGCGGACTTTTCATCTCATGGGTCAGGGTATGGACATAACGCTCCACATAATCCCGGCCCTCCAGCCGGTCGCGCATGGTCTCGACCGCTTCGGCCAGCGCCCGCAGTTCCGGGCCGCCGTTGCGGGGAACCGCCCGCCGCTGACCCTCAGCCGCGGCGCGGGCATAAGCGGCCAGCCGGTTGATCGACCGCGCCAGCGACCAGGAAAAGGCCAATCCCACTGTCAACGAGACCGCCACCAGCACCGCAGCGGCGCGCCGCAGTTGCGCTTCCGCCCGATCCACATAGGGCTGGACGCTGGAGCCAGGCTTGGCCACGGTCAGCACGCCGATGATCCGGTCCCCGTCGCGGATCGGCGCAGCGACATACATCACCGACGTCCGCTCGTCATCGGGATTTTCACGGGTAGTGCGAGCGCCATACTGGCCGCGCAGGGTCAGATAGACATCGTTCCAGCGGGAATAGTCCTGACCGACCGCCTGGCCAGTGGAATCGAATAACACGATGCCCTGCGTGTCGGTGATATAGACCCGATGGTCCAGCGTGTTTTTCACGATGTCCCAGACTCGGGCGTTGGGCGTGCGGCGGGCGTATTCCGCGAGCCGGGCCTGAAAGCGGCCATCCGCCAAACTGCCGTTCGCCAGATCGTCCCGCGCCAGCACCGCCAGCAGATGGGCCGTGTCGATCAGCGTCTCCTCGGTCGCCTGACGGAAAGCCGGCTTGATTTCCACGCCGAGGATGTTCAGGGAAAAGTAGACGCCCAGACCGACAATCAGGAAGTAGCCGAGAAACAGCTTTAGGCCGAGGCGCATGGTGGGCTTCAGGGTGAGGCGTCGCGCACCCGGATCGAATAACCCAAGCCCCGATGAGTGCGAATCGGATCGTTGTTGGGATCGATGTCGCGCAGTTTGGCGCGCAGCGTCTTGATATGAGTATCTACGCTGCGCTCAAAACTGGCCGCCGGATCCGGCCAGACCTGATCCATCAACTGAGCGCGGGAAAACACCCGTTCCGGCTGGGCCAACAGCGTTTTGAGCAGCAGATACTCATAACGGGTCAGGTCCAGGGGCTGGTTCTGAAACCGGATGATGGCGCGGGCTTCATCGACGACAAACCCGCTTTCCCGGCGACTTTGGCCCGTCTCGCCAGCATCAGGTGGCTTGCGAATCGTGCGTTTGAGAATTGCCTTGACCCGCGCCGCCAGTTCCCGAGGGCTGAAGGGCTTGGTGACGTAATCATCCGCACCCAGTTCCAGGCCCAGCACCCGATCCAGTTCCGCATTGCGGGCGGACAGGATCAGTACGGGCATTTCCGAATGGCGTCGCAACCGCTTGAGCAGTTCCAGCCCGGAACCATCCGGCAGGCCGAGATCGAGAATCGTCAGATCACAGGGGGTTGCCGCCAATTCGGCCTCGGCCTCGCGGACCAGCGTTCGCCACACCACCTGAAAACCTTCGCTGGTCAGGGCGAAATCGACGATTTCGGCGATGGACGGCTCATCTTCGACCAGCAGAATGCGGGCGGTCATCACTCGGGTACGCAGATTTCCTGACGGTGAATCGCCACCAGAGTGCGGAATGTCAGCGTCGCCACCACTAGGCTGAGCAGCGCCAGCAGCCCGTAACCGAGCAGATGGAATGCCGGGCCGGGCAGGCGCGTACTGATGATCAGCGTCGCCAGGGTCAACGCCGCCAGCGGGAAGGAATAGGCCCAGGCGGAGATGAAGAACGGCAACCGCAGGAAACGCAGGGCATTGCTGGCCAGCAGCAGGGCGAGGAACAGGGCAGTGTAGTAAAGAATCCGGGCAAAGGCGTCGAGGTCGCCGGTCAGTCCCACATAGGCGATGAAGCCGACTGAGGGTGGCGCGAGCAGAATGAATAAGGTGGGCGCCAGCCGGGCCGGCAGCGGTTCGTGAAAGAACAGCCGGTACAGCACCATGGTCAGCAGTACAATCCAGAACACCAGACCGATGCTGAAAAAGAACCAGGACAATTCGGAAAAACCCAGTCGTACCCCAGCCACCGGCACGATGATGTTGCCGACCACCGGAATGAACCAGGCGGGGTTGATATGTTTGATATCGTAATGCGTGTGGTGAAGCCAACTGCCGAAAATCGCCAGAGTCAAGCCCAGATGCAGGAGCGCGCCGGCGACCCACAGCCAGAACGCCGCCTCAGGCGCGGATTCGAAATAGGCGATGGCCAGCAATAGCAGGGAAATCGACACAGTGGGGAAGAAGTTGATGCGGATGGGATGGCGCATTTCCATTTTGACCGCTTGCGGATAACGCAGAATTTTCAGGCTATAGAAAACGAGCAGGATCAAGAATAGCGCGCTCGCTGCGCCGCGCACCCCTTCACCGATGACTACCGGCAAGCCCAACACTGCATGGGCTTTCAGCCAGGCCAGCGCCAGGCCCGTCGTGCCCATGATGATCGAGAACAGGGCGATGGGAAAATGTTCCAGTCGGTGACCGGCAGATTCCTGGCCGGATACCGTGGGGGACAGGGGGGCGGAAGCAGTCATGTCAGGATCCTGGAATGCTGAGAGTCAGGTGCGCTGCAATGATTATATTAGTATAAGCTAATATTTTAAAGTGCAGGTTTTTATGTCTCACCTGCTTGCACTAGTAATGAGGAGTCATCAATAGGGATGGGCACGGCGGGCCAAGGTTCTGAGCAACCATGTGTATTACCATTGCCACCCCCTTGATCTTTTGGATGTCAATGGTCGAGCTGCTCCTCGGCAAACAGTGCCGCACCGACAATCCCGGCCTGATTGAGAAAACCAGCGGGAACTACGGGCGTCTGCGTGGTGATCCGCGACGCAAACTTGGACAGCTTTTTGCTCGCGCCGCCGCCGATCACGATCAAATCAGGCCAGAACAGGTTTTCCAGGGTGATCAGGTAGTGGTTAAGACGATCACCCCAGTCTTTCCATTTGAGCTGCTTGGCGACGCGCACGGCGTCCGAAGCGTAACGTTCGGCCTCCAGACCGTTGTCGAGAATAAGATGGCCCAGTTCGGTGTTGGGCAGCAAATGTCCGCCGCTAAACAGGGCTGTTCCGAGTCCGGTGCCAATCGTGACGATGAGCGCTACGCCGGCGACCTCTTTGCCGGCGCCGAAACGCATTTCGGCCAACCCCGCGACGTCAGCATCGTTGGCGACATACGCCAAATTGCCCGTTTGTCTTGAAAAATAATCAGCCACGGGCAACCCGATAAAGGCGGGGTCGATGTTCGCCGCCGTGCGGGCGATGCCGTGCTGGATGGCGGCGGGAAACCCGATGCCGACAGGACCGGACCATTGGTGCTGCTCGACGAGTTTTTTCACCGCCATGCCGATGGACTCGGGCGTCGCCGGGCGGAGCGTCTCGATACGCAGGCGTTCGCTCACCAGTTCTCCGGTCGAAGTTTCGACAATAGCGCCCTTGATCCCGGTGCCGCCGACATCAATACCTAAGATTTGCATGCCTGTTTCCTTCAATATATTTATTTATCTTGATCAATTTGTTATGAGAATTAATATTGGGCATGGGAGCCGGATGGGCCGGATCAGAAACCGAAGCTTCCACGAAACTTAACAGATTGGACTCATCGGTTCATCATTAACCGTTCATTTTCTTGTGGGAACTGATCCAGTGCATCCGAGATTGCGCTGGCAAAGCTTGCTTGCTTTTTAGCCTCTGATCCTTTGACTGGAGATCGACTAATGAATCCTCGACCGATTCTACGCCCGGACATCACCCTGGCATGGCTCAACGAACTGGGGACCGAGTATCTGCCCGGCTTTCTGGGCGTGGAATTGCTGGAATTAGCGCCGGGACAACTGCGCGGTCGGATGAAGCTGGCCCAACAGCACTTTGCGCCTAACAACTTTCTCCATGCCGCCAGCATTGTAGCCCTAGCGGATACCACCTGCGGCTATGCCACAATCGCGCACCTACCGGAAGGCGCTGCCTCTTTTACCACGATTGAGTTGAAGAGCAATCATCTCGGAACCGTCCGCGAAGGCACGATTCTCTGTGTGGCTAGCGCCCAGCACTTGGGGCGCACGACGCAGGTCTGGGATGCGGTGGTCACGGACGCGGCGAATGGACGCTCGCTGGCGCTGTTCCGCTGTACGCAAATGATTCTGTGGCCGAAAACCCCGTAGGGGCCTTCAGCGAAATGGGCGTTGATGAGGGATGATGTTGCTGAGTGATCACCGCCGCGCCATGACCGCTACCCCGGTGATCACCAAGGCCATGCCCGCCAGTTGCGCGACGCCCAACGGCTCATCGAGCAGGAGCCACGCCAACAGCAGGGTCACGCCGGGTCCCAGGCTGCCGGTCAGAGCGACCTGGCCCGCCCCAAGCCGGCGGATCGCTTCCGACAACAGCCACACCGGCAATACGGTCGAAAACAGCGCCATCGCCAGCGCCAACCCGTAGACCGGACATGGTTGAACCAGCGTGGTGACTGGGCGCATCAGGAGGAATTGGCCCAGCGCCAGCAAGCAAGCAATGACCGACGCAACAGCGGTCACCCGCATTGTCCCGATCCGGCTGACGACCCTGCCGTTCCCCAAGAGATAAAGGGCATAGGACAAGGCGCTGCCAAAGACCAAGGCGCTGCCGAGGGCCAGGTCTCGCGTTGATCCCGCCAGCCGCCAATCGTGTGCGACTGCCAAAGCAATGCCGGCATAACATAGCGTCAGCGCACTCAGCACCCGGTGAGTGATGCGTTGACCGAACAGCAGCGCCGCGAGCAGAACGACCAAGGTTGGGTAAACGAACAGGATCAGCCGTTCCAACGCCGCGCTGATGTAGCGCAAGCCGAGAAAATCCAAATAGCTGGCCAGGTAGTAGCCGAGAAACCCCAGCCCGAACAACCATGCCCAGTCGCGCCGCGTCAGCCGGGCCACCTTTGGGTGGGCGCTCATCCAGCCCATCGCGACGAAGAACGGCAAGCTGAACGCCATGCGCAAAGCCAGCAAGGTTTCGGCGTCTACGCCGTGTCGGTAGGCCAGCTTGACCAGGATCGCCTTGCCAGAAAAACCGACCGCCGCCAATACCGCGCACAGCAGACCGATCCGGTCGGCGGCAAGGTCCGCGCCCGGAAGGCCAGGTATTGTTCGGTTCATCGCTTGTTGACCAAAGCCACCATCCGCTCCTGCCCCGCGTTGGTGTAAATCTGCGTAGCGTTCATCGTAGTATGCCCCGGCAGTGCCTGGTGGGCTGCCGCAGAAGTTTTGATAGATGAAGTTTTGATAGATTCAGATACAAGGGTGAGCTTAAACAAACGACACAAAAGTCCCATGGGATTTTGAGCCATGGCGTGGCCTAAACACCCCGCTTATCGAACCACCCGGAAATCCAGTGGGCGGGAGTCCGGTCGAAATACACGTTCTCGACGGTACGCCGACCAATACGGGTGCGTTGAGTTCGCCGGGGTCCATCGACTCGAACTTCAGATAGCCCCAGTTTGGTTGACGCTGTTTGAACCGCTCGCTATAGACTCAACGCCTCGCTCGCGGTTATAGCGATCTGGCGTCCTTCATCCAGCGGCGTATCCCTACGGTGTGGAAAACAGGCAGTGTAGCCGTTGGAACAGAGCGCCTTTGAACGGGACTGCCCGCTAGCCACCATTACCTTGGAGTCAACCGCCGCCGACCACACCTTGCGGCAAGCCTTGGCTCAAGGATTTAGTGAGATCAGAGAACGGCTGACTTGTCTGCTGTCACAGGCCGGTGTGAGTTCGGCCAAGGCGGCGCAACTCTCTAAATGCCTAACCTTGGCGTTGTCATGCGCCTGCCGTCGGCCCGGCGGATTCTGCTAGAATCGCCGGCCATGGACGTTTCCTGGATTCTCAATAACCTCAACGAACCCCAGCGCGCCGCAGTCACTGCGCCGCTGGGGCCTTTGCGTGTGCTGGCCGGCGCCGGCAGTGGTAAAACGCGCGTGCTGACCCGGCGCATCGCCTGGCTGATGGCGGTGGAAAACGCCTCGCCCTGGTCGATCCTGGCGGTCACCTTCACCAACAAGGCCGCCGCCGAAATGCGTGGCCGTGTGACGGCGATGCTGGAGCAACCGCTCAGCGGGCTGTGGATTGGCACTTTTCACAGCATCGCCCATCGCCTGCTTCGTCAGCACTGGCAGGAGGCGCGCCTGCCGCGCGCTTTTCAGGTACTCGACAGCAGCGACCAGCTCCGGCTGGTCAAGCGCGTGCTGCGCGACCTGAATCTCGACGAGAAGAAATGGCCGCCGCAATCCGCAGCCAACTTTATCAACCGTTGCAAGGACGACGCACAACGCCCGGCGAATGTCATCGACGACCACAGCGCAACCCAGCGCCAGTACCTGCGCATCTATGCGCTCTATCAGCAGGAATGCGACCGCAGCGGGCTGGTGGATTTTGGCGAACTGCTGCTGCGCGCCTATGAATTGTGGCGCAATGACCCGGACCTGCTGGCTCACTACCGGGAACGGTTCCAGCATCTGTTGGTGGACGAATTCCAGGACACCAACGCCATCCAGTATCAGTGGGTACAGTTGTTGAGCGGTGGCCAGGGCGATGTCTTCGTCGTCGGAGACGACGATCAGTGCGTCTACGGGTTCCGAGGCTCCAAAGTCGAGAATATCCAACGCTTCGCCGACGATTTTCCCGGCGCGCAAACCATCCGCCTGGAGCAGAATTACCGCTCGACCGGTGCGATTCTCCACGCCGCCAACGCGCTGATCGCCTACAACACCGTCCGATTGGGGAAAAATCTGTGGACGGACGCCGGCAACGGCGAACCGATCCAGGTCTACGCCGCCTACACTGCAGCCGATGAAGCCCGGTTCGTGGTCGAGCGCATCCGGCAATGGGTCGAAGCCGGCGGTAAGCGCTGTGAGGCGGCGATTCTGTACCGTTCCAACGCCCAGTCACGGATTTTCGAAGAAACCTTGATCGGCGCCGCCATGCCCTATCGTATCTATGGCGGGCTGCGTTTCTTTGAACGCGCTGAAATCAAGGACGCCCTGGCCTATCTGCGGCTGGTCGCCAATCGCCATGACGATCCCTCATTCGAACGGGCGATCAACACCCCGCCGCGTGGCATTGGCGAACGCACCCTGGATTTGCTGCGCGAGACGGCGCGCGCCGGAAACTGCGCCCTGTGGCAGGCCGCCGGATCACTGCTCACCGCGCGCGTTTTCAGCAGTCGGGCGGCGAACGCCGTGCGCGGTTTTATCCACCTGATCGAGGCGCTCGATCACGATAGCGACCAGCAGCCCCTGCCCGAACGGGTCGCGTATGTCGTCGCCCACAGCGGTTTGCGGGCGATGTATGAGGAGGCCAAGGACGATAAGGGGGAAATGCGTGTCGAGAATCTGGAGGAACTGGTCAACGCCAGCGCCAGTTTTATCATCGAAAGCGACCCGGTCATCATCGGCATCGATCCTGATGAACCGGACTGGCTGAACGCCTTCCTGACTCAGGCTGCGCTGGAATCCGGCGAACGACAGGCTGGCCTCGGCGACGACTGTGTGCAAATGATGACCCTGCACATGGCCAAGGGGCTGGAATTCCCGCTGGTATTTCTGGTCGGCTGGGAGGAAGGACTGTTTCCGCACAGCCGTTCGTCCACTCAGGACCGTCAACTGGAAGAGGAGCGGCGGCTGGCCTATGTCGGCGTCACCCGCGCCCAGACCCGGCTTTATCTGTGCTATGCCGAGTCGCGCCGCCTGTATGGCAAGGAACACCAGGCGGAGCCTTCGCGCTTTGTTCGGGAAATCCCTGCGGAGTTGACGCATGACGTGCGCGCCCGGAAGAAATCGCCTACTTCCGTAGCGGCGGTGTCCCCTCCTGCGCCTAAGCCCGTTGCAGGCAGTGCGCCAGCCACTCTCCGGCCCCGCCAGCGGGTGCGTCACGCCAAATTCGGCGAGGGCGTGGTGCTGGAGGTCGAAGGGCAGGGCTACCATACCCGGGCGCGGATCGACTTTCCAGCAGCAGGCGGTTCCAAGTGGCTGATTCTGGCCTATGCCACCCTGGAAATCATGTGATCCGTCCCAATTCCTTCGCCCCGCTAACCTACCGCACGACGCATAGCAACGCCGACACCCAGTCCCGCCCCTCATCCCGGCCGCGTCTGCCCGAACACCGACTGACCTTGAAGGAAGTGCTGGACGATCTGATCGCTGACGGTCTGGTCGATCCCGCTGAGGTGGAGCAAGCCGGGGTCAGCGCTCGCGTGGAACGCAACGAACTGCATCCACTGGTCATCATCGCCAACAAGCAATTGCGCCAGCGCCAGCCGCCGCACCAGGTGCTGAGTCTGGAGCTTCTGACTGAATGGCTGGCCGGTCAGGTGGACCTGCCGTATCTGCGCATCGATCCGCTCAAGCTCGACATCGCCGCCGTCGAGCGGCTGTTACCGTTTGTGTCCTACGAATACGCTGCCCGTTATCACATCCTGCCGGTGGCAGCGGATGAGCAGCGGGTGACGTTTGCCACCACCGAACCCTGGTTGAGCGAGTGGCAGAGCGTGTTGCGGCAGACCCTGCGCCGGGACATCGCGCGGGTCATCGCCAATCCACTGGATATCAACCGCTACCAGTTGGAATTCTACGGAGTATCACGTTCCGTCCGGGGCGCCTTGAAGGGTATGCTGGAGCCGGCATCCGGCATTCTCAACTTCG
>Ga0179938_1080131_pt1 | contig 9638 bp, 7 predicted proteins | sample AD_UKC030_sludge_FD_136001 | JGI IMG/M metagenome (GOLD analysis project Ga0179938, IMG submission 136001) | Active sludge microbial communities of municipal wastewater-treating anaerobic digesters from Illinois, USA - AD_UKC030_MetaT... | ecosystem: Engineered > Bioreactor > Anaerobic > Digestate... | reverse complement strand
GTCGTGTTTGCTCGAAGCAAACACCTGGAAACTGAGTCATTGTTTACGCACTTAGAGCGTTATAACACAAGGAAAAATATGGATTTGGATGCTGATGATCTTCAGGAAATCATTGCAACGTTTATTGTGGAATCTGGAGATTTGCTCGATCAATTGGACCAAGATTTGGTCTCTTTAGAGAAAAACGCCCAGGATCCAGATCTTTTGAATCGAATATTCCGCCATTTTCACACAATCAAAGGTTCAGCAAATTTCCTAAATGCAGAGCCTGTCTTTGCTCAAATGGCTAAGCTTGCCCATGCTGCTGAGGATGTGATGGGAGAAATCCGAAGCAACAAGATCAAAGTTTCTCCAGAATTGATGGATGCAGTTTTGGCTGGCTTGGATGCCATCAAAAAACTGTTTGCCAATGTCCAGGCTGGAAATAAAGAAGCAGCAGACTATAGCCAGCTTGTCCAAAGATTACGGGCTTGCCTTTCCCCAACACCGAAGACAACAATCGTAGAGCCTTTGAAGCCTCGTCCGATGACAGGGGCTATGCCAGTGATTGCATCTGAAACCAAAAGAATGATGCTCGAGCCTTTGAAGCCTTCAAGCACAGGCGTGACTGCAACCGCCTCAACTGAATCTAAAAAGGCATCGGTTGAACCACTGAAACCTGTATCACCTTCGAGCACAGGAGTGATTGCAAGCATCCCAACTGAACCTAAAAAGGCATCGGTTGAACCGCTAAAACCTGTATCACCTTCGAGCACAGGAGTGATTGCAAGCATCCCAACTGAACCTAAAAAGGCATCGGTTGAACCGCTAAAACCTGCATCACCTTCGAGCACAGGAGTGATTGCAAGCGCCCCAGGTGAACCTAAAAAAGCACCGGCTGAGGCAATCAAGCCTAGCGCAATCCCTGTACCAGTTGTTGCTGCAACACCTCCAGAATCTCCAGCAGAAACTAAAAAAACGGCTGTATCAGATTTAAGCCCTGAAGATTTACAAGAAATTATGCAGGATTTCTTGGTAGAGTCTCGTGAATTATTGGACCAACTTGACCAAAAATTGGTAGCACTTGAAAAAGATTTTCAGAATAAAGATTTGCTCAATGCTGTATTTAGAACCATGCACACGATTAAAGGCACAGCAAATTTTCTGGCTGCTGATGCCAACTTTAACAAGACAGCAAAATTAGCTCATGCGGTAGAAGATGTAATTGGTGCCCAAAGGCAAGGCCAAATTCAATTAACTGCTCAGCATATGGACTTAGTTCTGGCTGCTGTTGACCGCATTAAAAGCTTATTAGAAGCGGCTGAACATGGGCAAACTGTAGATTTTGATCCCACCCAGCAAATTCAAAGCATACGGGCAATTCTTAGTAGTGCAGGTCCTAAACCTTCAGAGCCTACCAAAATGGAGCCTAAACCACCAGAAGCGGCTCCGCCTAAGCCTCCCGTAGAGATAATCAAACCTGCAACTGCAGTTTCATCTTTTTCTGAAAAAGATTTGGCTGAACTGACAGCAGATTTTTTGTCTGAATCACGGGAATTGATTGAAAAAACAGATCAAGATTTAGTGAAGTTGGAAAAAAATCCTCAAGATCAAAAATTGCTCGAACAAATTTTTCGCTACATGCATACCTTGAAGGGAACGACTTCATTTTTAGGATTTACCAAGGTTTCAAGCTTAACCCATGCTGCTGAAGAAGTGATGCGGGAGGTAAGCAAAGGCAATGTGGGGCTAGATGCTAAAATCATGGATGCAATTTTGGAAGTAGTGGATTATCTGAAAACCTTTTTCCAACGCCTAGAACAAGGAAATAAGGATGAAGGTGATCCAGAACTTTTGATCCAAAAAGTCCAAAAATCATTGGTAAGCTGTAAATCTCCTGCTGCTCCTTCCAAACTTCCTCCTGCATATATAGCTGAGTCTAAGTGAGGAGAGGAAGCCAAGCCAGGCACTGCAGCAGCAGCAGTGGAACAAACCATCAGAGTAGAAACAGGACGATTAGACAAGCTCATGAACCTGGTTGGTGAATTGGTCCTTGGCCGAAACCGAATTAGCCAGACAGTGCGGCTTGTGCAAGAAAAGTTACAAGATGATCGCTTAATCCAAGATTTGAGCAGTGCGGTAGATTTTTTGGATTTTGTAACCTCGGATTTGCAACGTGCTGTGTTGAAAACACGAATGCAGCCTGTGAGTAAAATTTTCAACCGCTTCACTCGCACTGTTCGTGATATAGCGCGTGATTTAGGCAAAGAAGTCAAGCTCATCATTGAAGGCGCAGAGACTGAGTTAGACAAATCTGTTATTGATGAATTGGGCGACCCTTTGATTCATCTTTTGCGCAATTCTGTTGATCATGGAATTGAAATGCCAGATGTACGGCATCAGATGGGCAAAAATCCAGTCGGCACTATTATATTATCTGCATTACATGAAGGAAACCACATTCTGATTTCCATTGTGGATGATGGTAAAGGGATCAATCCCGAGGTTATTAAAGCCAAAGCCATTAAAATGGGCTTGGTTAGTGCAGAAGAAGCAGCCCGTTTGCCAAGCAAAGAAATTGTTGATTTTATCTTTTTGCCAGGTTTTTCTACGGCTGAGAAAGTGACTAATTTATCTGGCCGTGGTGTTGGCATGGATGTGGTTAAAACCAGCATCGAAAAACTGAATGGAATCGTGGAAATCACCACTGCTGTTGGACAAGGTACCACATTTACGATTCGTTTACCACTGACGCTGGCAATTATTCAAGCTTTGCAGATACAAGTTGCGCATGAAATTTTTGCTATTCCTTTGACCTCGATTATTGAAACTCTCAGAGTTTCTGCAGAGCAAATTCAGACTATCTCAGGAAAAGAAGTAATCCGTTTTCGCAACAACATCATTCCCTTGATTCGTCTTCACGATGTGTTTAATATCCCTTCGCATAGCCAAACTACGGGAGTTAAAAAACATAAATTCTATATTGTAGTAGCTGGCGTTGCTGATAAAAAAATTGGCATTATGGTAGATAAGATCGTGGGGCAAGAAGAAGTTGTCGTGAAAAATATGGGTAAGCTTTTAGAAAATACGCCTGGTATTTCTGGTGCGTGTATTGGCGGTGATGGTAAAATTACCTTGATCCTTGATTTATCAAGCCTTCTGCGTCTAATTCCGCACAGCAGTGTTGTTGTATCATCTCAAGGCAAAACCGAAGTCGGTACCCATGCAAAAAAAATTGGCCCTGTTTCCATTTTAGTAGTCGAAGATTCTCGAAGTGAAAGAAAGCGCACCCGCATGGCTTTAGAGCAAAAAGGATATCGTGTAGTTGAAGCCACAGATGGAAAGGATGCCTTAAATAAGCTCATGGATTACTCTGTGGACTTAATCATCACAGACATTGAGATGCCAGAGTTGGATGGCTATCGCCTTACAGCCAAAGTTCGGGAAAATCGCAAATTTAAATCGCTGCCTGTCATTGCGATTAGCACTCATAAAGAGATGATTGACCGCATCAAAGGCATGGAAGCCGGGATTAACATGTATCTTCCCAAACCTTTTGAAGAAGAAGAATTGTTTAATGCGATCAAAAATTTGCTTTAGTTATTAGTTAAAGGAATTTTTATGAGAATGAGCGTGAAGATTATCTTTGCTACGATTGCTTCTTCCCTAGCAGCATCTGCAACCCATAGTATGTTAAGCCAATGGCAAATCCCTGCTATGATTATAGGAACAGCCTGCATTCTCATTGGTTTTTTAATTGGAATTATTTTCCATTGGCATTTTCAAGCCAGGGTTAAGGCAATTCAGGCTAAACTGATCAGCCATGAAACAGATGAATCAGATCGAATTCATGACGAATTTAACCAAATCCTTGATTACTGGAAACATGCCCAAACAGAGCAAGCTCATAGTTTAGCCAAAATTCAACAGAATAGCGAGACTTTGGCACGGCTAGTTCAACAAGTTTTTCTTAAAGTCATAGATGTTTTAAAGAATTTTGAATTACAAGCGGGTGTGTTACGGCGATTGGCGAGCAACATCATTGAAATGAATGGTTTTGTGCAAACACTGCATGAGAAAACCAAAACATTGGGCGACTCCATTCAGCACACCACGACTGATATTGCGGCTTTAAGCACCAACATTGGTGCAGAATCTGCTAAAGTAGATTCTGCCTCTGGAATTTCTCAAGAAGCTGTGCAGGCAGCACGAGAAGGGACAGGTGTTGTCAAAGACGTAGAAGAAGGTATGTCAAAAATTGCAGCCCATGTCCAAAGCGCTGCTCAAACCATTGATAAATTGGGCAAAAGTTCGGATGAAATTGAGGAAATTATCAGTGTGATTGATGACATTGCAGATCAAACCAACCTTTTGGCACTCAATGCTGCCATTGAAGCTGCACGTGCAGGCGAACAAGGACGCGGCTTTGCTGTTGTAGCAGAATCTGTACGCAATTTGGCTGAAAAAACGCAAAAAGCCACCAAAGAAATTGTGGTTATGATTAAAAATTTGCAGGCTGAAACTTCTGGAGCAGTCCATTCTATGGAAGGCGGAACCAAAGAAGTTGAAACAGGCGTAGGCATGGCGGCTAAAGCTGGCCAAACTTTGGAACGCATTGCCATCTCTGTAGAAAAAGTGAATACTTTAGTCAGTGAAATTCGTGGAAATGCTGCACAACAAGATCAAATGAAGCACAAAATTTTAAATTTAGCAGTGGAAATCCGCAGAATCACAGATGCATTATTTGCAACCATGGATGAACAAAAGAAACATGCGATCCAGATTAAAGCAGAGATAGAAAATTTAGAACAAATTGGCAGCCGCACACAGCAAGCATTAGCTGAAATGCGCCGCGATGCAGAAGAAGTAGCACGACATGCTGCAGAAATCAAAAGTGTTTGCAGTTTGCCAAAACAAGCAGAGACACCAGCGGAAAACAAACCCACGACTACAACTGCAGCCGGCTTGTAAGTTTTCGAATATTGAGGATCATTTCATGATGCACAAAATTGCAGAAGAGGAAACTTATCTCCAGGTGGTTGTTTTTCATCTTGGAGAAGAAGAATTTGCGTTGGATATAGCGTATGTAAAAGAAATTGTTAGACTTGCACCCATCACTCGTGTGCCTAAATGCAAGGAATGGATTGAAGGTGTGATCAACTTGCGAGGTAATGTTGTGCCAGTGATGGATTTAAGAAAACGGTTTCATGTACCTAGCACCAACCAGCGGCAGACACGCATCATTATTTTAGAACTACGCGGCATCAGTTTAGGTGTTTTGGTAGATGCTGTTGTAGAAACCCGGCAAATTGGTAGGTCCTTAGTCGAACCTGCACCTGCTTTGATGAGCAGTGTAGAAAGTGAATATATTGCTGGTGTGGCCAAGCTCGAAGATCGCTTGATTAGCTTGCTCCAGATTGACAAAATTTTGAATTTTGACGGAAAGGAAGCTGTATGAGACTGCGATTTTGGGTCAAACAATTGCCACATATAGGAAATAAAGCTGCGCTACCATATCTTTTATTTTGGACTGTGCTTCTGGCTGCCGGTGTTATGCTAGGTTTGGTGATGAACCATAGAAACCAGGTCTTGCAATACCGTTCGCAAATCGAGCAGTGTCTCACCGCAATTGAAAAAAGCATTCCGGCTCAAGAGAATCGCCAAAATTATGTGCAGTCAGCACCCTGGCTTGGGCTAATCTCAGTTTTTTTCCAAAACCAAGGGCCATATTATTTAGTGTTTTATGAAAAAAAAGGACAAGAAGTATTGTGGCATCAAGGAATTGGAACTATCTCTCAAGAGTCTCTTCCTGCATGGTCTGCTGAAAATCTACCATCTCAAAGCCAATGGATTCCTTTTATGGAAGGACAGGCAGTAGCCTATTGCACAGGAGATTATGGAATTTTTTTATGTCTCAATTCTCAGCCGCAAATCTTTGGTAACCATATATTTTTGATCAGTGGTTTGGCTTTGTTTATTTTTGGAATATTGGCAATCGCAATTTGGGCTAGTGGATTGGTGCATCTTGACAAACCTACTGCTAAAATTCAAGAAGCATTGGCATACGAAAAAACGCTCACTGAAAAAATTTATCGTGAGTTACAACAGCTTTGGCAGGCTTACCACAGCAAGCATACAGAAAAAAGCCAAGACATTCAACAAGCAATCGCCGAAGCAAATAGGATTAAGATAAATTCAGGCCAAGATTTGCAAACTACCATAGAACATTTAGAGCAGATTAGTCTTACATTCGCTGAACAAGGACAAAAAATTAAAGAAATGCTAACAGCCTTGGCAGAAATGTCCTCTGCTGCACAATCCATTGCCTCCCATGCAACAGCTTCTGTCACTACATCTATTGCTTCCGAAGGCGATGCAAAAAAAGGCGGAGAAGTGGTAAGCCAGATTATCCGACATATGAATAAAATCACACAAACAGTCTCTAGGTCAGCTTCTGTGATTACAGAATTAGGTGAACGTTCGGACAAAATTGTGGATATTATCAATGTGATTGATGATATAGCGGACCAAACCAACCTTTTGGCATTAAATGCTGCTATTGAAGCAGCAAGAGCAGGTGCACAAGGACGAGGGTTCGCAGTAGTGGCGGATCAAGTACGCAGTCTAGCCGAAAAAACCACCCATGCAACTAAGGAAATTTCTGAAACGCTATCTTCCATTCAAGAGAAAACGAATCAAGCAATTGCAGCAATGGATGAAGGAATTAAAGAAATAGATCTTGGGGCAGGTTTGGCTGTGCAAGCTGGAGTAAGCCTCCGTAAAATTGTCTCAGGTGCCAAACGTGTTACAGAAATGATCTCTGCTGTTGTTGGTGCAGCAGAAAAGCAATCGCAAGCAGCCAGTGCAAGCTCTTCGTTAGTAGTACAGATTGATAGAGATATGGATAAAGGCTGTGAAGGCAGTAAAGAATCTGTGGCCTATATCCATCATCTTGCAGAGGCAATGAAAGAACTGTCTGGTTGGATGGAACAATTTCAAGCATTATGGTTTGCACACTTTCAACAACAAGAAATGTTTGCTTTGGCTGAAAGTAGTAGCCAAGAATGGCACCGTCGCAGTGAACGTATTCAAGAAACGATTCGCCTTTTGCGTGAGTCATAAAAATTTGCATTCTTGAAACACAAATTTTTATGGACGCATGCTTCTATTTTTGTTACAATAGAAAAACATCACTGCCATTGCTGCGCAGTGTGCTGAGCTACGAATTCCACACAGCAACATTCTTATTAAGCGCGCGTGCTCATTTGGATTCAAGGATTGCTGCGCGCAGAACTTATCAACCCATTTTTAGAAGGGAGCCGTGTCCTATGGCTGAAGGCAAGATTCGGATTCTTGCAGTAGATGATTCTTTAGTAACACTCAAAATCTTAAAAAAGACCCTCAAGGAAACAGAGTTTGAGGTTGTGGCAGAAGTTACTTCTGGACGCGAAGCCTTGGATAAATATAACGAACTACATCCGGATTTGGTCCTACTCGATATTATTATGCCTGAATTAGACGGCATCCAAACTCTTGAGCACATCATGCATGCAGATTCCAGAGCCAAAGTGGTGATGGTTTCTTCCATGGGACTCAAAGACAAAGTCATGGAATCCCTTGAAAAGGGGGCCAAAAATTTTGTGATGAAGCCTTATGAGAAGAGCACCCTTGTCGAAGTCCTAAAAAAAGTATATGACAGCTAAATCGGGCAAAGGAGAGAGGAGATGTCCGTCAAATTTTTTGGCCAATATCTGTTGGAACAAGGGAAAATTATTAAGGAAGAATTACTGGATGCGCTGGAATTCCAGAAAAAAGTCAATGCAAAATTAGGTACTATTGCATTGGATGCTGGATATCTTACGGCCGAACAAGTTGAACGTATCCATAGCGAGCAGCAGCGTACAGACAAGCTTTTTGGCGAAATTGCCATTGGTTTAAACTACCTCACTCCAGAGCAATTGGAAGAACTGCTTATTATCCAAAAAAATGAGCGTATTTCATTAGGTGACGCTCTTATCCAAAAAGGATATTTGACATTAAGCGAATTGGAAGAAGTTTTGAAAGAATTTAAACGTTCTCAAGAAGTCTTCATCCAAAAAGCCAAATTTGGCATTGTCAAAAGCACACACCCAGAATTTACCGAATCATTTATTGATTTAACGATCAAATTCTTACGCCGGCTTACAGATATTGAGGTAGAAGTGATCGCATCCCATAACAATCCTGAAAAAATCGCACCATACATTTGGAATGTCTACCAAAACTTTTTTGGGGATACAGTTGGGTTCTACATGCTCTCGTTGCATGAAAAATCATTCCTACAAATTGCCTCTGGAATAGCGCAAGAAAAATTGCGTGAAATAGATGACTTTGCCAAAGATGGGGTGAAAGAATTTATCAATACTTTAGTCGGCAATACCGCTGCTCGATTAAGCCAGCATGGCATTAAAATAGACCTCAAACCGCCGAATATTGCACCGTCTTTGGGATTACTTCAAATCCCACCAGAAGTCATAGAAACTGTTTCCGTCACCCTTGCTTCCTCTCAATATGAAATGCAAATGTCGCTTTTATACTCAGCTATCAATGCTAAGAAAAAATAAAAAAAAAGCCTGCGGCCTTATTTGCAAAGTCGCAGGTTTTTTGAATTTAGGAAAAAGATTGGGGGCTTGCCAGAATGTGGAATATCCTACAAGGCTGCTCTTACCATTTAATTTTGCTCCACAATGCACCCAATTTTTGGAAGTTAGAAAATTTTCCGACCCATACAAGATTTTTAGCAAAAACAAATTATCTTCTTTATACAGATGCACAAAATCATCCTTTCCTGTTTCCTTATGAGCAAAAACAATATGGAAGCGACCAAACAAACATAGTTGGGCAAATATACTATCCATGGAAAACTTTAGCACAGGCATTGCATCAGCTTGATAATCAATGGGAAATGAAAGGTAAATTAACGCTAGCATTTTGTCCAAGATTCTTAAGTCCAGAGGAATTTCAATATTTAGAAAATTTACAGCCAGTGCTATACCGCCTCACCCCTTATCCGTATGGACATGTTGCGGCTGTAGAACGATGGGTAAAATTGCGAAAGCCAGATGAATTTCCTATTCTTTCAGATTGGTTATACCAGACCCGATATTTAACATTTCATCATACTTTTTTACCCCAACGAGTCTTTGTAGCTCATTCAGTAGATGGGAAGTTCTTAACTCAAGGTCAACAAAAGCATTGGACAATTTTAGCAAAAGAAAACTGCGATTATCTCACCCCAAATATCATTGCCCAATTTCACCGCGATCATTGGAAATTCCATGGCGAATTGGTCATTCATTTTCATGGAGTAGATTCTCTGGAACAAGAACAAGACATTGTCCAATTTTTATTCACAAACCAGAATTTTTGTGGAGTAAGTACCTAACTGGCCTGCAACGAATTCGTTGAATTTGTCAGGCATCATTGTAAAGGCAATCTATGCTCAAAAAACAAACTTTATGGATTGGTGGCATTGTGCTGGGGACCTGGCTATTGGCTTGGGTAATCTTTCTTCGTCCATATCATCGGGATATTTCCAATTTCCAGCAAAAAATGAAGCTCCTGCATGCAAATATATCAGGCTTATACCAAAGCGAGTATCCACCATATCCAAAATTATT
>Ga0179938_1184588_pt1 | contig 9959 bp, 8 predicted proteins | sample AD_UKC030_sludge_FD_136001 | JGI IMG/M metagenome (GOLD analysis project Ga0179938, IMG submission 136001) | Active sludge microbial communities of municipal wastewater-treating anaerobic digesters from Illinois, USA - AD_UKC030_MetaT... | ecosystem: Engineered > Bioreactor > Anaerobic > Digestate... | reverse complement strand
GGCCGCTTTACAGGTGCATAACGAAGCCGCTATTATCAATTATTTTGCGTTTACTTTTTTGAGTAAGAATGCCATATTCTGGCCAAGGACTCTCATGGTTTCCATTCCCATCGCATCTTTTTCTACATCGCCCTTCTGAAGCCCGAGTGCCATATTCGGATAATCCGAACCTACGATGAACATCCCAAAACAGCAAAAGAATGTGTTCATGGCCATAAACGCTTGCGAGGCTCCAGTTCGTTGGGCCACTGCAATAGCAGCACCCACTTTGTGATCCAACATTCCCTTGTTGGCGAATGCAACCAGGCCAGCCCGATCAATCAGTGCCTTCATCTCTGCTGAAACATTGGCAAAATAAGTAGGTGATGCCAGAATAATTCCATCAGCTTCGACCATCTTTGCGATACATTCATTGATATAGTCATCTTTTTTGATTGAGCACTGCCGATCCCGAGTTTCAAAGCATTTGAAGCACGCCAGGCATCCACGAATTTTTTTACCTGCTAGGCTGATTAGCTCAGTCTGAATTCCGGCAGCCTCAAGTTCCTGAAAGACTCTCTTGATCAAAAGGGTTGTGTTTCCATCTTTTCTAGGACTTCCGTTAAATGCAACGACTTTCATAAGGTCTCTCCTTTGACAAAAGTATACCATTCACTTAAAGTTTGCTTTTCACCGAAGTATCACCAATTTGAATGTGCATAACACAATGTATTGCATTATGTTATGCACATAATCATAAAACAGACAGCTACGGATCGCTGTGATGCAAAGAAACAGAGCTGCAAAGCATAATTATTTTTAGGACAATTCCGGTCCATTGGTATAGGAGAGGGCATTGTTTTTTTCTAATTCTGCCAATAATTCTTGGATTTTATTGGATTTGGTGTCGAGATATGTATCTTGCGCATATTTGAGAGAGCGCTCTAAATAGCGCTTGGTCCCGCCTAGATCATTGCAAGAATATTTCAGCAACGCAAGGTTTTGATACACCACACTTGCGCCAGCCATATCTCCAATGCGATCTAAAATAATGCCAGCCCTCCAATACAATCGCTGTGCTCCAAAATAGTCCCGATCTTGAAGAGCAATGGCTGCGAGATTATTGTAAATTTTGCCCACAGTAGCAATGTCGCCGTAGTTCCAGGCCATTTCTTGAGCCTGATAATATAGCTCTTTTGCTTCTACGAATTTTTTTTGATAAACATGCATTTGGGCAATTTGGTTATAAGTACGAGCTAAACGGACAGTGTCTTGCTGAGATTCACAGATTTCTTTTGCTTTTTCACAATACTGCAAAACTTCAGCGACTCGATTTTGCTTTTGTGCAGATTGAGCCAAACGTAAATATGTTTCAGCCAAAAGCCAAGGGTTGCCAATCTGCTGTTGAATTTCCAATCCATGGCGATATTGTTGGGTGCTTTCTTCCCACTGCTCTTGCTGAAAAGCAATGTCACCCAATTCAAGATAAACTTGGGCGATATTTGCATAAGCAGTGGTGATGCTTTGCCGAAACTTTTGCAAAATCTCCAGGCTTTTGCTTAAGCTACTGTGCGCTAGGGAAGGTAGATGCTTTTTGGCGTATAGTTTAGACATTTTGCGATAAATTTGAGCTACTTCTTCGGAAGCATTTTCTTGAATAGCAAGAGCCAATGAAGCCTGGCGCAATAGAATTGCATAATCGTATTTACCCGCAACTTCCAATAATTTTGCAAGCATAGAATATACAGAAATAAGACTTAGCTCTTGGGCCCATTTGCTTAAATAGTCATGATAATTAGGCATTGTGTGAGCCTCTGTGGTAGGGAGATCAGGAATTTTATGTCCTAATTGTTGAAAAAGCTTGTTTAAAAAGTCATCTTGACTTTCTTTGCGAATAACAATTGCATGACCATAAAATTGAATTGCACGTTGGATATCCGTGATGACCTCGGGGTTTTGCTCAATCACCAAAATTCCTGGGCAAGAGCAAGGCAATGTCTCTAAGATATAGTGATGCAAGTATGGAAATACGCCATCCATGCCTAGCAAAATAGAATAATACTTGCGAAGGGCATAAGCCAGTATTTCAATTTTTTCATGGCCTAGCCCATACTCGTAGATCGCCATTCCTTGATTTAAACTTTCATGATCATGCAGCGACCCACGCAGTTTTAGAATGATAGGCTTTTCTATATCAGGCGACCATGTTGTGCATTGGGCTTTTTGATCATAGACAAAATAATCCTGGCCGGCTTTCATATTTTGAGCGAGTAATGCTTGCTCTAGACAATCATCTAAACTCAATGTAATGACCATAGGTAATTGGTGATGGGCCATAAGCCAGGCAATCTTATGATGAATTGGATTCGTTACATTGGTGCGAAAAATGTTGAATACAGGATAAATTTGTTCCCCTAGCTCACTGTAAAGAGCCCTCGCTAATGTGTCAAACGAAAACTTTAAGAATAGCTTTTCTGAAAGCTTTGGCACGGTTTCATCACATCGGCTCAAAAGCGCCTGAATTAGAGACTGCCAAAATTGCTTTTTGTTAGGAAGATGAGTGGGGCTGAATGTGGATATTTCTTGATCTAAAAATAGCACTACCTGATGCATAGAAAAATAATCGGCTGTCTTCTTCATAACTTTTTCCTGTAAGGTCGCTTATAAAATGTATCCTGCTTTTTAGCAGGATACATTCTTTTTAAAGTCTGCCTAATAAACGAAGCATACCATCCAAGATGCTCATAGGGTGTGGAGGGCAACCTGGGACATAGAGATCTATTGGAAGCATATCCATTGCCCCATTATGAATTTCAGGATGGTCACGGAATGGGCCACCTGTGATTGCGCAAGACCCTACAGCGATAACCACCTTAGGGCCTGGCACAGCATCATAAGTTTTCAGCAAAGCTTCCCTCATATTTTCGGATACAGGGCCTGTGATCAACACTCCATCCGCATGGCGAGGTGAAGCAACAATCTGAATTCCAAATCTAGGCAAATCAAAAAACAGAGTGTTCAACACATTCACTTCCACATTGCAAGCATTGCAATCGCCAGCACTCACCACTCTGAGTTTTAGAGAACGATGAAAAAGTTTTTTGCGTCCTTTTTCCAAAGACTCTGCCAATGAGAATGAGGTTCCGTCTGTGACAACCAAATCTTGGGGCTTCCGAGCAGCCACTCTAAAATTTTGGGTGTAATGAATGCAACCGCATGGACATGCATTTTGGCATTCATTGCAAAAAAGGCATTTTCCTAGATCAATGTGTGGCTTCAACACGCCGGGTATTTCAACCTTGGGATGCACTTCAGCAGCTCTTTTTTCTTTACTTTTCTTTTTCTTTTTGCCTTTTGATAGAGCGCTGCTTGGAGGTTCTGTAGCCGTGGGGACGTGTGTTAAAAAAGAAATCGCTTGATTTGGGCAAATGTTTTGGCAAATCCGACAATCTGGCGGGCATTTGCTTGTGTCTAACACTGGCAAACCGCGATACCGATCTGATAAAACAGGATCTTTTGCCGGATATGCAGATGTTACTTTGCCTTGAAACCAACGCGCTTTGATGATGTTAAACATGGTTCTTTCCTGTCCTATAGATCAAATCCGCAATAAGAAAGGTTAAAGCTTTTATTGCATAAAGGGAAATCAAAAATCGCTTGGCCACGCAAAGCCAAGGCTAGACCAAACCAATTATGGAATGATGGATCCACAATTTTATAGTGTGCAAAAGTGCCTTCGCTATTGGTGATGGCTACGTGGCAAATTTCCCCACGCCAACCTTCGCTTAAAGATGCAACAAGTTTGTTCCCAGCAAGATGGGTAATCTTAGGTGCAGTAATATTGCCTTCAGGCAATTGATTGAGCTGAGTTTGAATCAAAGCTACAGAATTGCGGATTTCTAACCAACGCATTCTAGCCCGTGCCAAAACATCGCCACTTTCACAAAGCGCAATTGGAATATTTTGGCCAATAAACCAACCAATAGGATGATCTTGGCGAATGTCGCGTTTTAGCCCACAGGCTCTTGCAGCCGAGCCAACAAGACCGATTTCTACGGCTGTGCTTGCTGCAAGCCGGCCAGTGTTTTCAAATCTGGAAAGCACAGATGGCGCATCAAATAAAATTTCAGAAGTACGCTTGGTCCCAGCAAAAGCTTTGTCCAGTCGTTTCCGCATTTCCTGAATGCGTTGCGCATCAAGATCAAAATAGACACCACCAGGCTTTATCAAACCTCTGCCAAGCCGGCTACCACAAAGGACTGCGCTGATATTGAGGTAATCTCCTCGTAAAGCACCGCAAGCGGCCGATGTTGGCAGGAATGCCACATCGCCTGCTAATGCACCAAGATCACCAGTGTGGTTTGCTAACCGTTCCAATTCCAATGCAATAGCGCGAATGGTATGACTGCGTGCACTTACTTCTAAGTTAGCCAGGGTTTCTAAGATTTGACAATAGGCTAACCCATGTCCAATGCTGGTATCTCCTGCTACAGCTTCCATCTGCAACAATGTTCGTGGATAAGGTCCGCCAATGAGCTTTTTCTCAATACCTCGATGCTGGTAGCCTAAGGAAATTTCCAGGTGATATACATTTTCACCATGGCATTGAAATCTAAAATGGCCTGGTTCAATGACTCCTGCATGGACTGGGCCAACGCCTACTTCATGCACTTCCTCGCCTTGGACTTGGAAGTAATTTGTAATGCCAATCATAGGCTTGGTTTTGCTGGTATTGCCAGCTTTACGTGGGAATCGCACTGGCTTGAGCCAGGGATGCCCAATAGGAGTGACATTGCACTGTTCCCAAATTTCTCGCTCAAAGAGATGGACTTGAGGACATTCAGGCGTTAGGGAAGGATATTCTTGGCCTACATCTGTTGCAAAGGGCAGCAGCAAATGCTGGGCATCGTCAGCCAAGATGCAATATAAACGAACATTGGGGCCTGGAATGCCAAATAATACAGAAACACGGCAATTGGCCTGAACATGGCTAAGGATTTGTTGTTTGAATTGTTCAATATTAAAAACGGGAATATCTTCTAAATCCACAGCTTGCGCGTTTTTGAGTTCGGGGATTGGTTTCATCTAATGGTCTCCCAACAATTCCTGTACACCAGATTGTAGCATATCTCGGAACCAATCCGGGAGGTATAAGCCCAATACTAAAATAATCACAAATAAGCATAACGGCGCGATCAATCGAAGCCAATTTTCCTTGCTTGCATTGTCTGGTGCAGTAGAATGGCCATAAGCCATGCTGAAAAAAATACGTACCATACCAATAAAAATCACGGCTAAGAAAAATAGATATAGTCCTGCTAACAAAAAACTGCTTTGTTTGATCGCTACGCCTAAAATATTAAATTCACTGATGAATGTTCCAAAAGGAGGCATTCCAGTGATTGCAAAAAAACCGGCTAACCAAAAGAACCCTGTGATTGGCAGTATGCGCAAGATACCTCGAACCTGTATAATATTTTTAGTCTGGTATGTAATTAAGATATTGCCGGCTGTGAAGAATAGCAAAGCCTTGGTTGCTGAATGATTTAGGACATGCAGCAACATAGGGAATGCAGCAGTTGCACCAAGTCCTACGGCAAAAGCTAAAATTCCCATATGCTCTACGCTAGAGTATGCCAGCATGCGTTTATAATCGCTTTGGAATAATATAAATACAGCGGCAACAAGCATAGAAAGCAATCCAAAGAATAAAAATAAATCTTGGGCAAAAGCAGCATGACCAGCAGCAATGAAAATTTGATATACTCGCAACAGCCCTAAAAAGGCGCAGTTTAAGAGCACTCCAGAGAAAAGAGCAGATACTGGCGCAGGTGCCTCGCTATGTGCATCAGGCAGCCATGTGTGCAAAGGTGCCAGTCCCATTTTTGTACCATAGCCTACCAGGAAAAGCAGGAATGATGCCTCTAGCCAGATAGGATGAAGTCTTGGTGCTGCTGTGAGCATTTCAGATAATAGCAATGAGACAGTTTGCCCATCATAAAATGAGGATACCACTAAAAATACAGTACCCAACAATGCCAAAGCAATACCCACAGAGCAAATGACTAAGTATTTCCAGGTCGCTTCTAAGGAAGAAGCTGAACGATGGAAATAAATCAAAGGAGCACTGGCTAATGTGGTCGCTTCAATTGCAATCCACAATAAACCTAGATGATGAGACATGGTTACCAATGACATAGTGCACAAGAAAAATAACAAACAAGCAAAAAATACTCTCTCTGAGCTAGTTTGGCCATGAGTTTGATGCTGCAAATATCCCAAGGTATAGATGCTAGCTAGAGCAAATAATAGGCTAATTGCAAGCAAAAAGATATGTCCCAAGGGATCCAAGACTAGCCAGTTCCCCAAAGACGGAATTTGTGGAATCCAATACATTGCAATGCTAATGCCTAAGTGGGCAAATGCAGTGAGAACAAACAAAGCCCGACGCAGGTTTCTCCAAGGCATGAGCAAAGCCAAACAGCCTGCAACTAAGGGCAAAAGTACAATAGTTAAGATCATACCATCAATCTCTCAATGTCACAAATTTTCCCACATCCAGGTCATCAAATACGTCTTTGATCCTGAGCAAGGTGATCCCCATGATGAAGACCGCCACAAACACGTCCAATAAGACACCCATTTCTACAAGAACTGGGTTGGCTTCTGACAAGGTGAGGGAGAAAATGTAGATTCCGCTTTCAAATAGGACATATCCCAAAACTTGAGTAATCGCTTTCCTTCGAGATACTAAGATCATGAGGCCACTCAATAAAGTGGCGATTGCAGTGGGAACAAAAAGCGAAGATTGCACAGCAAATGGCAGAACCAGGTGCTGTCCTGTATAAAACGAGAGTACCAATATACAAATTCCAATAAATAGCGATGGCGTAAAACTAATATAAGGTTCAATCTCCCGTTTGATCTTTACTTTTGCAATAGCTCGATATACAAAAGCAGGAATTAAGATTACTTTGATGATCAATACACCGAGACTTAAAATAACGCAATGCATTGTATGAACTGGCTCAATGGTCCAGGGCAAAAGAGCCAATACCAATCCTTGGAGTGCCATAAGCTTGACCAAAGCAGCTAGACGGCTTATACCAAGTGCATAAATATCAATCAGCAAGAGCAAAACAAGCAATGTTTCTAACCATTTTTCCATAATCAAAATCCTTTATACCCGCGATAAGGCGGGCATGCTATTTCAGCAGCAGGAATCCTAATAATGATGCTGTGGTGATTCCGACTAAAAGCGAGGGAATGCGTACCAACCGCAATCTCGCCATTACAGATTCAATCACACCAATCAGCATGACCAATCCAATCATGGTTCCGAATATTGCCAAAGGACGGGACCAAACAGGATACGTTGGCATAGCAGGGATAAGCATCTGCGCTAAGAGGCTTGTGGTAATCCACATCTTAAGGCATGAAGTATACATAATAAAACCAAAATCTGGGCCACTATTGTCCAAGACCATCACTTCATGGATCATAGTCAGTTCAAGATGTGTCGTGGGATCATCCACAGGCACACGATAATTTTCTACTAAGATCACGATCAATAGACTGATTCCTGACAATGCCAGCACAGGCCCTGGAAGCAATGACCAATTTGGACTAGCGCTGTTGAAAATTTCAGACAGAGAGAAGCTATTGTTATGCTTGACCAACGTGGCCAAAACCAGGAAAAAAGACGGCTCTGTTAGCATGGAAATGACCGCTTCCCGGCTTGCGCCCATGCCTTCAAAACTGCTGCCTGTATCCATAGCAGCCACAATCATAAAAAAGCGTATCAATGCAAAAAAATAGGCAAATAACAATAGATCCCCGTGAAATTGCAAAGGTGCTGAGATGCCAAACATAGGCAGCATCAAAAAGGCAGTGAGCATACTGGCCAAACAAACCATTGGGCCTAAGCGAAAGACCCAAGTGGTAGTGGTGCTGTATACCGCTCCTTTTTGAGAGAGTTTGATGAGATCATAATATATCTGCAACAGTGGCTGACCTTGCCTGCCTGCAAACCATGCTTTCACTCTGGGAATGATGCCTAAGAGAAGCGGTGCCAGGATCAAGGCACCAGCATACACGCCTAGAGAAATACAACAAATAGCCATAATGCCATTACCTTACAAATTCTATGAACCAAATGAATAGACCAACCAATGTCCCTGCAATATACAACAGATATAAATGCAACCGTCCGTGCTGCAGCCAGTCTAATTTACGGAAGGTTTTCAATAAATACTGAAATAAATTTCGGTATCCAATTTCCATAAATATATCTATAGCATGCGATACAAAGCTAGCTTTTGCGGAAAAGTACCCAGTGGGTGGTTCAAGTTTTTTATGATAATGCAGTAATTCACCCAGCAAGTCTGTGATCGGTTGTGCAAAAGACGAAGTTGTATATTGAATCCTTGGGGTTGGAGCAAGATAACCACAATCCCAAGTAACAGCTTGGGTAACAGGACGATTTTTAAGCATCATCCAACGCAGAAGCATGAGTGCGAAGAAAATGCCAATAAAAACACCAAATACAGGGAGGATTTGGGCTATGAGATCACACGCATACGCAATGTCCGTGACTACGTTCATGCCACTTGGCACAAGTATAGCTAAAATTGAAGCAAATACTTGCGGTCCATAAAATAATACGCCAAATGGTACTAGCAAACAGCATCCAGCCAGAACAATCATGGCAGATAGCATGCTCCAATCTGGATCATGCGCATTTTGCGTAGCTTGAGTTCTTGGCTCGCCTAAGAACACACCAGAAAAAGATTTTGTAAACGCTGCTAAGGCTAGCCCGCCCATCAAAACCAATCCAATGAGGCTAACCAATGCAACTCCAAAGATTGAACCTAGCACCGCTTGGTCTTTTGCAAAGAAAATATGATAAAACGAGGCCAGGTAGATGAAAAATTCACTCAAGAATCCATTCAACGGCGGCAATCCACATATTGCCACACTTCCTATGAGAAATGTGGTGCCTGTGATGGGCATTTTTTTGAGAAGACCACCTAAGCTATCCATTTGTTTGGTGTTTGTTTCTTGAACCACGGCTCCGGTGCCTAAGAAGAGCAGGCTTTTGAAAATTCCATGATTGAGTACGTGCAGCAAAGCACCAGCAAGTCCCAGAGCAGTGATGGTCGGATTTTGGCAAGTGATTCCAATGAATCCAATGCCCAATCCAAGGGTGATAATCCCAATATTTTCCACGCTGCAATAGGCTAAAAATCGTTTGATATTATGCTGAGCCAAGGCCAATAAAACTCCCATAAGGCCAGAAACCAGGCCAATGGCTACCAGTAAAATACCCCACCATAAAGGAGGCATTCCTAAAAATGTTGAAATTCTCAAAATTCCATAGATACCGGTCTTAATCATCACCCCTGACATAATTGCAGAAACATGCGATGGGGCAGCAGGGTGGGCTTCTGGAAGCCAAACATGGAATGGAATAAGGCCAGCTTTTGTTCCAAATCCAATCACAGCCATTACAAACAAAATGCTTGCGATCTCTTGGGTCAAAGGCAATTCCATAAATTTGCTAAAATCCATGGTACCTTCTGTGTATCCAGCTAAAATCCAGAACATCACAAATAAGAATGCGGTTCCAATATGAGCAGCAATAAGATAGATAAAACCTGCCCTGCGTACTTCTGGCTTCTCATTTTCCATGGTTACTAAAAAAAATGAGCTTAACGTCATGATTTCCCATGCAGCCAGAAATAAAATTCCATTGGCAGAGACCACCACATAGACCTCTAAGAGTTTATCTCGTCCTTTGGAGGTATAGTTATGATTGTAAACTTTCTTCTTTACAACGAGAACTAGGACATCTTCTTCGTATATCTCAATGGTACGCACTCAACCTTAGATCTCTGTTTAGAAAGAGTGTTCCAGGAGATCTTTTCTGCAACACAGTGTTTTTGGGTATTTCGGTCGTTGCCTATGCGACCTTCGTCAGT
>Ga0179938_1131836_pt1 | contig 9992 bp, 8 predicted proteins | sample AD_UKC030_sludge_FD_136001 | JGI IMG/M metagenome (GOLD analysis project Ga0179938, IMG submission 136001) | Active sludge microbial communities of municipal wastewater-treating anaerobic digesters from Illinois, USA - AD_UKC030_MetaT... | ecosystem: Engineered > Bioreactor > Anaerobic > Digestate... | reverse complement strand
CCGATTAGAAACTAATAAGGAAAGTACTTTAAAAATATTTTTCTTGTTGTTTGGTTGGTAAATCAGTTTTTGAGAGGTGGAATGTGGGTTTCAGAGAGGAGAGGTTTTTATCTTTTCCTCTGGAGTTTACAGGTCTATTTCTTGGCGTGTTTCAGGCCGGCAATGCGCTGTTCATGCGCAACTGGCCCTATGCCTGGGGGCTATCCCAGGGTGCGGACAGCCCGGTGAAGGGCAAGGTGGGCACGGCTCCCCTATCCAAAGGTAGCGAGGACGGCCGTCACGCCGCCACCCTGGGCGGTTGGGAGATGGCTGTGTCCAAATACTCAGCCAATCAGGAAGCGGCCATCGCGCTGACCCTGTACCTGACCGGTCCGGAGGTGCAGAAGAAGCGAGCCATCGAATTGTCGCAGTTGCCCACCCTCCTCGCTCTGTACGACGACCCGGAGGTTCTGAAAGCGAATCCGTTCTTCGGCGAAATGAAAGACATTCTCACCAACGCCGTGGCCCGTCCCGCCACCGTGACCGGCGGCAAATACAACCAGGTCAGCAGCGAGTTTTTCAATGCCGTGTACGCGGTGCTGTCCGGCGGCAAGAGCGCCGAACAGAGTTTGGCCGACCTGGAAGGGTCGCTCAAGCGGATGAGCCGCGGAGGCAAGTGGTAAGCAGCGTCGCCGCTCGCCGATCGGTCGACAGCGGTGCGGATTCAAGGCCGCACCGTTTTCAAGCACTCGGAGAGTTCGGATGAACAAGGCGTGGTGGAAGGAAAGCGTCGTCTATCAGATCTATCCCCGCAGCTTCCAGGACAGCAACGGCGATGGCATCGGCGACCTGCGCGGCATCATCAACCGGCTCGATTATCTGAAGGAACTGGGCGTCGACGTGATCTGGCTGTCCCCCATTTATCAGTCGCCCAACGACGACAACGGCTACGACATCAGCGACTATCGCGCCATCATGGCCGAGTTCGGCACGATGGCCGACTTCGACGACTTGCTGGAGCAATTGCACCACCGGGGCATTCGTCTGTTAATGGACTTGGTGGTCAACCACACTTCCGACGAACACCCGTGGTTTGTCGAATCGCGCCGTTCCAGGGACAACCCCTACCGCGAATGGTATATCTGGTGCCCCGGCAGGGACGGCCACGAACCCAACAACTGGGCGTCGCTGTTCGGCGGTTCGGCCTGGCAGTACGATGAGGCGACGGACGAGTATTACCTGCACCTGTTCTCGAAAAAGCAGCCGGACCTGAACTGGGAAAATCCCAGGGTTCGCGAGGCGGTCCACGAGATGATGCACTGGTGGCTGAAAAAGGGCATCGACGGTTTTCGCATGGACGCCATCAATCTGATCTCCAAAGCCCCCGGCTTGCCGGACGCGCCCGTCAAGACCGCCAACCGCTACCAGTTCCCTGGTCCGCGCGTGTTCAACGGACCGCGCCTGCTGGAATTTCTTGGTGAAACCAAGCGGCGGGTACTCTCGCATTACGATATTTTCACGGTCGCCGAAACCGGGCTGGTCACCACCGAGCATGGCCTCGACCTTACGCACGAGAAGAGCGGACCCGTCAACATGTTGTTTCAGTTCGAGCACGTCGAAATGGACATGGATGACTCCAGCGATTCGCCCCGCTGGGACTCCAAACCCTGGAGCCTGTTGGAGCTGAAGCGGATCATGACCCGCTGGCAGAAGGATTTGGAAGGCAAGGGCTGGAACAGTCTGTATCTCTCCAACCACGATCAGCCGCGCGCCGTTTCGCGTTTCGGCGACGATGGCCGCTATCGGGTGGAGTCGGCCAAGCTGCTCGCCACCTTCCTGCACCCCCTGCAAGGCACCCCCTATGTCTATCAGGGGGAAGAGATCGGCATGACGAATGTCGCTTTTCCCACCATCGACGACTATCGGGACATGGAGACGCGGAACATATACCGGGAGTTCGTGGAGGAGAAAGGTATCGATCCAAAAGTCGTCATGGCGGCGATCCACGCCAAGAGCCGCGACAACGCGCGTACCCCGATGCAGTGGGATGCCAGCGACAATGCGGGCTTCAGCGCCGGAACCCCCTGGATCAAGGTCAACCACAATTACAGTGAAATCAACGTCCAACGGGCGCGAACCGATCCCGAATCGGTGCTCCACTATTACCGCAAGCTGATCCGTCTGCGCCGGGAGCACCCCATCATCGTCCACGGCCGTTACGACCTGCTGCTGGAGGCTCACGAGCAGGTCTACGCTTTCACCAGGACCTGGAAGAAGGAGCGCCTGCTGGTAATCCTGAACTTCAGCGCCGACGCGCCCATCTTCGCCCTGCCCACGCACGTTCGCTTCGCGGATCAGGAGTTGCTGATCGGCAACTATCCGGTGGACGCCGGGGAAAACATCCACCTGTTGACCCTGCGGCCTTACGAAGCGCGGGTCTACCGCCTGCGCTGAGACTCCAACGGCGACAACCCCGGGACGTCGCCCGGACCCTGGCAAGAACCCCTTTCTCAAGCGAGGTACCAAACTGAAAAAGAACAGCCATACTTGATTTTGAAGACAGCGCATCGCCTGAAGGAAAATCCTGATCCGCGAGACGCCCTTAACGCAAATGCCCGCGTCGGACACTCGGCAGAACAACCCAAATAAAACCACCGTGAGAAGCCATCATGAACAATCGCAAATCCGTTGGTCTTTTCGTCTCCATGGCATTCGGCGCGGCGCTGGCCGGCGCCAGCGTGGCCCATGCCGCGACCCTCTCCATCTCCTGCGGCGCGGTCGGGCAGGAATTCGAGTTTTGCAAGACGGGCACCGAAGCCTGGGCGAAGAAAACCGGCAACGAGGTCAAGCTCATCTCGACGCCCAATTCGGCCACGGAACGGCTGGCCCTGTACCAGCAGTTGCTGGCGGCGGGCGCCGCCGATGTGGACGTCTTCCAGATCGACGTGGTCTGGCCCGGCACTCTCGCCAATCACCTCACCGATCTCACCCCCTACGCCAAGGACGCCGTGAAGGAGCATTTCCCCGCCATCATCAAGAACAACACCGTCGATGGCAAACTGGTGGCCATGCCCTGGTTCACCGATGCCGGCCTGCTCTACTATCGCAAGGATCTGCTCGCCAAGCACGGCGCGCAGCCTCCGCAGACCTGGCAGGAACTGGCCGAAACCGCGAAGAAGATCCAGGACGCCGAGCGGGCCGCAGGGAACGACAAGATGTGGGGATTCGTCTGGCAGGGTCGAGCCTACGAAGGCCTGACCTGCAACGCCCTGGAATGGGTGGCCAGCTACAACGGCGGCACCGTCGTCGATGAAAGCGGCAAGATCACGATCAACAACCCGCAGGCCGTCGCCGCCATCAACAACGCCGCCGGCTGGGTCAAGACGATCTCGCCCGAAGGCGTGCTGAACTATACTGAGGAAGAGTCCCGCGGCGTGTTCCAGTCCGGCAACGCGGCGTTCATGCGCAACTGGCCGTATGCCTGGCCGCTGGCGCAAGGACCGGAAAGCGCCATCAAGGACAAGGTCGGCGTCAGCGCGCTGCCCAAGGGCGGCGCGGACGGGCGCAGCGCCGCCACTCTCGGCGGCTGGCAGCTCGCCGTGTCCAAGTATTCGAAAAATCAGGAGCTGGCCGCCGATCTGGTCATGTACCTGACCAGCGCCGAGGAGCAGAAGCGCCGCGCCGTCAAGGGGGCTTACAACCCCACTATCGAAAGCCTCTACAAAGACCAGGAAATCCTGGCCGCCGCGCCGTTCATGGGCGAGCTGTACGACACCTTCGTCAACGCCGTGGCCCGTCCTTCGACGGTAACGGGCGCCAATTACAACCAGGCAAGCAACCAGTTTTGGAACGCCGTACATGGAGTGCTGTCCGGCCGGGCCAAGGCCGACGCCAGCCTGGCGCAACTGGAGGCCTCGCTCAAGCGCATGAGCCGCGGCGGCAAGTGGTAAGCCCAAAACCACGCTAACAGCCCGGCGGCGGCGCCGGCGCCGCCGTGGTCCAATGGCGCTTCATTGATTCACGAAGGAGTCATGATGGCTACCGCAGAAGCTGAAATCGCCGAACGCGCAGCGGGCGCGGCCGGCACCGCAATTCAACCGCAAAAATCCCAGCTCACCCGCAGCCGCGTGCGGGCGGCGTGGCTGTTCCTGACGCCGATGCTCATTCTGCTGGTGATGGTGGCCGGCTGGCCGCTGTTTCGCACGATCTGGTTCAGTTTCACCAATGCCAACCTGTCGGATCTGGGTAGCGCCCGGTTCGTTGGCTTCGAAAACTACCTCGCCTACAACGACGGGGAATGGTACGGAGTTCTGGCCGATGGCGAATGGTGGAACGCGGTCTGGAACACGCTGAAATTCTCGGTGATCTCCGTCGCTCTGGAAACCATTCTGGGACTGATCGTCGCCCTGGTGCTCAACGCCTCCTTCCCGGGGCGGAGCCTGGTCCGGGCAGCGGTACTGATTCCCTGGGCGATTCCGACCATCGTGTCCGCCAAGATGTGGGGCTGGATGATGCACGACCAGTTCGGCATCCTCAATCACATGCTGATGGGGCTCGGCCTGATTTCCGCGCCGCTCGCCTGGACCGCCAGCCCCGATCTGGCCATGACGGCGGTGATTCTGGTCGATGTCTGGAAGACCACGCCGTTCATGGCGCTGCTGATTCTGGCCGCCTTGCAGATGCTCCCCACCGACTGCTACGAGGCAGCGCGCGTCGATGGCATCCACCCGGTCCGGGTGTTCTTCAAGGTGACCCTGCCGCTGATCCAGCCCGCCCTGATGGTGGCCGTGATCTTCCGCCTGCTGGACGCCCTGCGGATCTTCGACCTGATCTACGTGCTGACCTCCAACAGCAAGGACACCATGTCGATGTCGGTCTATGCCCGGCAGCAACTGGTGGATTTCCAGGCGGTGGGCTACGGTTCGGCCGCCTCGACGCTGCTGTTTTTCACGGTGGCCCTGTGCGTGGTGCTGTACATCACCTTCGGCCGCGTGCGCTTTGACGGGGGGAGGTAGGCCATGAAACGTCTGTTGGGCTGGACCGGTTTTTACGTGCTGGTGGCGGCGATCATCCTGTACGCAGTGTTTCCATTCTACTACGCCATCGTCACGTCGCTGAAGGCGGGTTCCCAGTTGTTCAGCATCGAGTATTTTCCCATGACCTGGAATTGGGACAACTACGTTTCCGTATTTCGAGAACAACCCTTCGCTTACAACCTGCTGAATTCGGTGCTGGTGTCCTTCGCCGTCGTGGCCCTGTCGCTGTTCTTCGGAGTGACGGCGGCGTTCGCCCTGGGCCGGGTGCAATTCCGGGGACGGGGGCTGCTGCTGATGACCGTGCTGAGCGTATCGATGTTTCCGCAGGTCGCGGTGCTCTCCGGCATGTTCGAGCTGATCCGGGGCTTTGGGTTGTACAACAACCTGCTCGGCCTGGTGATCTCCTACATGATCTTCACTCTGCCGTTCACGGTGTGGGTGCTGACCACCTTCATGCGCGATCTGCCCAAGGAACTGGAGGAGGCGGCGATCATGGACGGCGCCAACCCCTGGGAGATCATCGTCAAGGTGTTCATGCCTCTGATGTGGCCGGCGCTGGTCACCACGGGGCTGCTGGCCTTCATCGCCGCCTGGAACGAATTTCTGTTCGCGCTCACCTTCACCCTGACCAACACTCAGCGCACGGTGCCGGTCGCCATCGCGCTGATCAGCGGCGCCAGCCAGTACGAGCTGCCCTGGGGCAACATCATGGCGGCTTCGGTCATCGTCACCCTGCCAGTCGTGGTGTTGGTGCTCATCTTCCAGCGGCGCATTGTCTCTGGCCTGACCGCCGGCGCCGTCAAGGGCTAAACCGTGACCGGGACGGCGCTGGTATGGCAGCGCTGACCAGTATGAAGATAACGATTGATTGATTTTGAGGAGTGACAGGCAATGGCCGATATTCGCATGCGCAAGGTGTGTAAGGCGTTCAAGGATGTCCGGGTCATCGAACAGGTCGATCTCGATATCGAGGACGGCGAGTTCGCGGTCTTCGTCGGCCCTTCGGGCTGCGGCAAGTCCACCTTGTTGCGGCTGGTCGCCGGGTTGGAGGACATCAGCTCCGGCGAGATGACCATCGGCGGCAAGAAGGTCAACAACGTCCCGCCGTCGCAGCGCGGGGTGGCGATGGTGTTTCAATCCTACGCGCTGTACCCGCACATGACGATCTTCGACAACATGGCGTTCGGTCTAAAGCTCGCCAAGGAGGACAGCGGCGAAATCAAGAACCGCGTTCACTGGGCCGCCAAGATCCTGCAAATGGAACATCTGCTGGAACGGCTGCCCAAGGAACTGTCCGGCGGCCAGCGCCAGCGGGTCGCCATCGGCCGGGCCATCGTGCGCAAACCCGGCGTTTTCCTGTTCGACGAACCGCTGTCCAACCTGGACGCCGCGCTGCGCGTGCAAACCCGGATCGAGATTTCCAAGCTGCACCACGATTTGGGCGCCAGCATGATCTACGTCACCCACGATCAGGTGGAAGCCATGACGCTGGCGGACAAGATCGTGCTGTTGAACGCCGGCAAGGCGGTGATCGAGGAAGGCAGCGTAGCCCAGATCGGCCCGCCGCTGGAGCTGTACCATCATCCGGTCAATCTGTTCGTCGCCGGCTTCATCGGCTCGCCCAAAATGAATTTCCTTCCCGGCAAGCTGGCCGGCATCGAGAAAGGCATCGCCGCCGTGACGTTGCCGGACGGGACGGTGGTGCGAGCGGCGGTCGATGCGGCCTCGGCCAAACCCGGCGACGCGGTGACGCTGGGCATTCGCCCGGAGCATGTGGTGCTCGGCGGCGGCGACAACACCGTGCAGGCCGAGGTGGCCTACGTCGAGCATTTGGGCGAATCGTCGTTCATCTACACCCAGGTCAAGGGGGTGGATACGAATGTCATCGTGCGCCAGGAAGGGGATACCAACGCCAGGATGGGCGACCGCCTTACCCTGGTCATGGCGCCCCAACACTGCCACCTGTTTAACGAGAAGGGGCGGGCTTTCAGACGGCGGATCGAAGCCGTCGCCGAGACTATGCCCGTACTCCAATAACCGGATGCGTCCCACGACGGGAACGACGGAACACCGGAATCCACTACCCCTACTCACGGACGCGCTACGATGATGCACGCAACGGTATCGGCTTTATTTCTGGGCGCGCTGATGGCGGTCTCGCTCTCCGCCTCGGCGGTGGACGTGACGATTTCCTGCGGCGCGGTCGGCCAGGAGCGGGAATTCTGCGAGCAGGCTACCAACGCCTGGGCCGAGCAAACCGGTCACCGCGTCACGGTGACCACCCCTCCGCAAAGGACCAACGAACGCTATTTTAACTATCTGGTCGATCTTGGCGCTGGCGACAGTCGCATCGACGTCTACCAGATCGACGTTATCTGGCCGGGGCTGCTGGCCAAACATTTCGTCGATCTGAAGCAGTACATCAGCCCGGAAGACATCCAACAGCACTTTCCGACGATCGTGGCGAACAACACCGTCGACGGTCGCCTGGTGGGCATGCCCTGGTTCACCGACGCGGGCGTGCTGTACTACCGCAAGGACTTGCTGGAGAAATACGGACTGCCGGTACCCCAGGACTGGTCGGAACTGGCGGACACGGCGCTGTATATCCAGACTCAGGAGCGCAAGGCCGGCCATGCGGAACTTTGGGGCTACGTGTTTCAGGGCGCGACCTACGAGGGGCTGACCTGCAATGCCCTCGAGTGGATCGCCGCCTACGGTGGCGGCACGGTGGTCGGCGCGGATGGCACCATCACGATCAACAATCCCCAGGCCGTCATGGCGATCGCCCGGGCGGCGAGCTGGATCGACACGGTCGCGCCGCCGCGCGTGATTTCTTTCAACGAGGAAGACGCGCGCCAGGTGTTCCAGTTCGGCAACGCCGTGTTCATGCGCAACTGGCCGTACGCCTGGGCGCTGCTCGACGCCAAGGACAGCCCGGTGGCCGGCAAGGTCGAAGTGGCGCCGCTGCCCCGGGGCGGAATGAAAGGCGCATCCGCCAGCACCCTGGGCGGCTGGCAACTCGCTGTCTCCAAGTACTCCAGGAACCCCAAGGAGGCGGCCGATCTGGTGCGCTATCTGACCAGCGAAGCCGTCCAGAAACAGCGCGCCATCGCCGGCTCCTATCCGCCGACCATCATGCACCTTTATGAAGATGCCGAGGTTCTGGCGGCCACCCCGTTTTTCGCCAAGCTGCGGCCGATCCTGGAAAACGCGGTGGCCCGGCCCGCCATCCAGACCGGCGACAACTACATGGCGGTGACGACCTACTTCTGGGAAGCCGTGCATGATGTGCTGCAAGGCCGAACCACGGCGGCGGACAGTCTGAACTCGCTCCAAAACCAATTGCGGCTGGTCAAATTCCGCGGCGGCCGGTAGCCGCTGGCCCGACCCGAATCCCCACCGGAGGACACCATGTACGCAACCCCGGCCAGCAACCGCTACGACCGCATGACCTACCACCGCTGCGGGCGCAGCGGTCTGCTGCTGCCCGCCATTTCCCTGGGGCTGTGGCACAACTTCGGCGGGGTCGATCCCTTTACGAACGCGCGGGACATGGTCCTGCGGGCCTTCGATCTGGGCATCACTCACTTCGACTTGGCCAACAACTACGGTCCACCGCCGGGCTCGGCCGAGGAAACCTTCGGCCGCATCCTGCGCCAGGATCTCGGGCACCACCGCGACGAACTGATCATCTCCACCAAGGCCGGCTACCTGATGTGGCCCGGTCCCTACGGCGAATGGGGTTCGCGCAAATACCTGGTCGCCAGCCTCGATCAAAGTTTGCGGCGGATGGGACTGGAATACGTCGATATCTTCTATCACCACCGTCCCGACCCCGACACGCCCCTGGAAGAAACCATGGGCGTGCTGGATCAGGTGGTCCGTCAGGGCAAGGCGCTCTATGCGGGCATCTCGTCCTACTCGCCGGAGCAGACCCGACAGGCCGCGCGACTGCTGCACGAACTGGGCACGCCGTGCCTGATTCACCAACCGCGCTACAGTCTGTTCGATCGCTGGATCGAACAGGGCTTGCTGGATGTGCTCGCCGAGGAAGGCATCGGTTGCATCGTCTTCTCACCGCTGGCGCAGGGATTGCTGACTGATAAATACCTCGATGGCCTGCCCGCCGATTCGCGTGCGGCGAAAGCACATGGCTTCCTGCGGCCGGATGACATCACCCCGGAGAAGCTCGATCAGATCCGCCGACTCGACGGAATCGCCCGACAGCGGGGGCAAACCCTGGCCCAGATGGCCCTGGCTTGGGTGCTGCGCCATCCCGGCGTCACCTCGGCGCTGATCGGGGCCAGCCGGGTGCGGCAGATCGAAGACGGCGTGGCCGCTTTACAGGCAGCGGCGTTTCAACCGGAGGAACTGCGGGCGATTGAAACGATCCTGGCGGCCTGACCGCGCATGGAAATGAGGGCGAGCATGAACCCTCTGTTCTCTCTCAAGGTCCGGCCCGGCCATCCGGATTTTCTCGATTTGCCGTGGGCGCAATCCATCGTCGACTGGACGGACGAACGCTTCGTCGATCTCCCGCGCGGACCTTCCCGGCACGAGGTCCGTTTCCTTGCCTACGAGCAGGGGATCTACGTCGTCAAGGAATTGCCTTGCGCCGCCGCGCGTCAGGACTATGAGGTATTGCGGGCGCTGGAAACCAAGGATGTGACTGCCGCTATTCCGGTCGGCATCGTCGAAGGCCGGTATCCCGATTCGGGCGCCGAACGCTCGGCGGCCATCATCACCCGCTATCTGGAACATTCCTTTTCCTATCAGGAGCTGGTGCAGGACCACGGCTTCGGCGCCCGCCGCGAGCAGATGCTCGACGCCTTCGCCGGTCTGCTGGTGGAACTGCACCTGGCCGGCTGTTTTTGGGGAGATTGCTCCCTGGCCAACGTCCTCTATCGCTACGATGCCGAAACCATCGAACCGATCATGGTCGACGCCGAAACCTCGGTGCTGCACGAATCCCTG
>Ga0179938_1046252_pt1 | contig 10168 bp, 9 predicted proteins | sample AD_UKC030_sludge_FD_136001 | JGI IMG/M metagenome (GOLD analysis project Ga0179938, IMG submission 136001) | Active sludge microbial communities of municipal wastewater-treating anaerobic digesters from Illinois, USA - AD_UKC030_MetaT... | ecosystem: Engineered > Bioreactor > Anaerobic >... | reverse complement strand
GTTGAGCCACAAAGCGAAAGGACATATTTTAATGCTACTCGAGGGGATAATAGACAGAATAACTAGAGCGTTTGATAACGCCACTATACCTTCTACCTATGATACTTCTCTCGAGGTGAGAAAAGAATACGCTTATGACCCGTCAGCTTTTGGACTTCACGGAGATAAGTCGGGGTTTTCTTCGTATGACTGGTACGCAAAAGAAGTTCGACTGGCTGTTTTTCGAAGGAAAGTCTATGAAGAGTATGATATGATGGACACCGAATCCCCGGAAGTGTGCTCAGCGATAGACATCTATGCTGATAACTCTACACAGGGAGACGTCACTACAGACGACATCGTAAACATCGTGACCCAGGACAAGCGGGTAGCCGAACTTTTCTTAATACTAAAAAAAGAGCTCGGAATTGACGAAGACACCTGGTCTATAGCAAGAAACATAGCAAAGTATGGAGAGTCTTTTGAGGAAATTGTAATAGACGAAAACAATAACATTGTCCGACTCAAAAATCTGGACGGGAGATACGTTCGTAGAAATGAGGACAAATATGGAAGACTCATGAACAAGGCGTTTACCCAGTTCAGAGAGGGCACTGAGGTAGAAGAGGCTGAATTTGAAAAGTGGCAACTTGTTCACTTTAGAATGCGTAAAAATAGAAACAGTAAGTATGGTTCTGGCATTCTGTACCCTATTCGAAAAGTTTATAAACAACTAACTATGATGGAAGATGCTCTTGTTATAGGGAGGCTCACCAGAGCCCCACAGAGATACGCTTATCTTGTGGACACGACTGGAATGACCCCCGCACAGTCCAGAGAGCACATAAACGAAGTAAAGAGAGACTTAAGAAAAAGAAAAACAATAGACCCTATAACCGGGAGAATGAACGTAACGTATAATCCTATGAGTCAAGAAGAAGACATTTTCGTATCTGTGAAAAACGGGTCAAGAGCTGATGTTAAGACTCTCCCGGGGTATATTAATACGTCGATGTCAGACATCGAATATTTTCAAAATAAACTTTTTTCCGGCATAAAAGTACCGAAGGCTTACGTAGGACTTGAAAGGGATTCGAGTTCCAAAGCAACGCTGACAGAGCAGGACGTTCAGTTTGCCCGCTCAGTAAGAAGAGTTCAATGTGCTCTTCAGGGCGGATTAAAGCAAGTTATAAACCTCGCCTTAATCCTTAAGGGGATTGCCCCGTCCACAGTGCATTATAGTCTCAAGTTCCCACTTTTAAGCACGATAGACGAGCTAAGGAAGTGGCAAATATATCAGTTAAAAGTAAATATAGCGGCCACCTTGAAACAGGCGGTTAATATTCCGAACAGGTGGATATACAGAGAGCTTTTAGAAATGAAAGAAAAAGACATAGAACAGCTTGAAGCGGAAACAGAAGAAGAAATGAAAAAGAACGCCAAACTGCAGGGGGAACTGAACACACAGGCCACCCAGCAACAGGGAGACCAACAGTTACAAATGCAACAGAAACAGTTCGATTTACAGATGAGGCAACAAATGCAGTTACAGCAAATGCAGGGGGTAATGGCTACACCCGAGACTAACGAACCTGTTCCTGTGCCGGAGGTTAGAGTGTTACCCCCGGTGGGAATGTTGCCACTATCGGAAAAAATGATAGGCAGAATTAAAAGACAAGAAAAAACTAACTTAAACAACCTGAAGATGTTTGTAGACTGGGGTTTACGAAAAGAAATAGATACTGAGCTATTTGAAGAAGACTTAGTTACTGTATGAGTAACCCGAGATAAAGGCAGTCTTAAAGGAAGGAGACAGAAGAAATGCGAGAGCAACAGGAATTAGTCGAGTTTTTCGGTCCCGACTGTATTCATTTAGTAGAGGAAAAAGAAGAAGAAAAGACCCTCTCTGAAGGGCTTGATACAAAAAAACCTCTTAGAATTCGCGGAGTGGCTGGAAAAGCCAACATAATAAACGAGAACCGTCGTCTGTACTCTGCAGACGTGTATGTAACCTGTATAGGAAAAGCACAGAACAAGCTACAGGCCGGAAAAATTCTGGGAGAAGTTGACCATCCCTCAGCAGGAAGTGCAGGCTCTCTTCAGAGATGTGCCGTGAAATTCGACAAGCTTTACATGGACGGAGACCTCTTTAAATACGAGTGTATTGTGCTCCCCACACAAAACGGCGAGCTACTGGAAAAACTCCTGAGGTCGGGCGTTGGCTTGAGTAACTCGACAAGAGGAATAGGGGATGTTGAACTTAAACGCACAGAAGATGGGAAAGAAATAGAAATAGTTAAAAATTACGAAATACACGGAATTGACTTTGTGATTGAGGGGTCTAATCCTTACGGACGCCCCGTAGCATTTGAGAACAAAAAGACCCCGGAAACAACTCAAGAGGTATCCCCCGATGCGGAAGTAACCCGGGCGAAAGAACAACCCTGTCTTGACACTCTCCGAGAGAATTTAAAGCAGGAACTTTTTGCGGAATTGAAAACTGCTCTGGAAGAACAGAACGCTTCTGTTTCCAAACCCGCACTCTGTGAAAATCCCGGAGAAAAAGTTGCTTCTACAGAAGATTCAGGAGTAACCGAAGCAACTTCCGAGGAGAAAGACACAAGCCAGGCAGAGATACCTGCAGAAGCAATTGACGAAGAGAGAGAAGAAGAACAGGAAATTATGGAAAGTGAAATGTTTAGCATAGAAAAAGACATAGAAGAAGTGGAGGTGAACAACACAAATAGTAATTCGGACTTCACAACAGAAATTATAGAACAAACTAATATAAAGGAAACAAAAGGAGGAATGGTGATAATGACCCTGGAACAATTAAAAAAGGAACACCCCGACGTAATAACTATGCTTGCAGAAGAAATCGAGACAAAAGTAAAGGCAGAACTTGAAGAAGAAGCAGAAAGAATTCTCGCCCAGCAGGAAAGAGAAGAGAAAAAGATGCTTGCTATGAGGGAAAGTCTTTACACTGACTTAATGAGCCAGTTAGAAGCAAGACTGGACACAAAGTTAGAAGCAAAACTCGAATTAGCTAAAGCAAAAAAGAGCGATACCCCTGCAACTATAGACACCGCTTACGACAAAATGGGTGTTGTGGAGAAAAAGTGCTCTGAAGAAGAGGAAGCTCCAGAAGAAGAATCCGATGACGAAGGTTTTGAAAAATTCAAAGCCCTCTTAAAGAGGAAGAAAAAGGCTGAATCCAGACTTGCTGACCTTCTCGGTATGCTTCAGGAAGAAAAAGATGAAGAAGCTGAATGCGAAGTTTGCGGTAATCTGGAAAGTGAATGCGAATGTGGAAAAGAATGCAAAGTTAAAAAAGAATCTGTTTCTGCCACAAAGAAGTTCATAGCCAAAGAAAAACAGGCTGTTAAAGTTGTGACAAAAAACACACCAGATTCTGAGAAATTAAGAGTTGGTAAGACTCCCATAACCCCAGAAGAATTAGATAATCAGCCTGACGAAGAAGAAACCGAAGTAGGTATGACTTACGGAGAGGCAGACCCTCCAGAACCTACAAAGGCATCTAAAAATCTCTACACCCCAGCAAAGAACGAAAGCGTAGACATCGACGCACTCAAAGCACAGCTTAATGAAGCCACAGCTAAACTTCAGATACTGGAAGAAGAGAAAAAAGTTAAAGAGGGTATGGCAAAAAGAGCTAAAGCTATCGAAGAAGAACTGAAAGACTACAAACATAGAGACATTCTTCGCCCCCAGTTAGAAGAATGCAAAACCGCAGACGAAGTAAAAGCCTGCAGTAACAAGTATAAAGCTCTTATCGAAGGTATAAAAGGCCAGTCAGAACAGACTGCACCTACAGGACAGGGAGCTGTTGTGAGTAATGAAAAAATAGGTACTACAACTGCAATGCTCAACGAAGACAATTATAGAGCACTTGAACTCAAAAGACAGCGTGCTCTGGCCGGTTTAAGCGGAAAATAACTAATTTATAATAAATTTTAAGGAGGAATGACATACAATGAGACCCGAAATTAAATCACGTGCAGTCCATTTAGACGAAAACAGAGTACGCCAGGAAAAATGGGCACACCTCACAGAAGGATTAAAAACTGAGTATGACAGAATTGTGTTAGAGAACCTTCTCGATAACACACAGAACTATATGCAATCCCTGGAAGAAGCTACCACAACTGGAAGTTTCCCAACCTTTACAACCTACGCTTTCCCACTTATAAGAAGGGTGTTCCCGGCTCTTATAAGTAACGAGCTGGTAGCTACTCAGCCTATGCCAATGCCTACAGGTCTGGTATTTTACCTTGACTTTAAGTATAGCAATTCCCTTGCCCCAACAGTTGCCCAGGATAGAATGGACATTCAGAGATACGGAATGACCTCCTATTCTGACAGAGGTAAGTTTAATCCTTACTACGGCACAGGAGCAAGAGGGGAAGTTCCCTCAGGAGCTGTTGACAGCTCAAACAAGAACTTCTCTTGTTTAAATCATCCAATCAGAAACCTGGTTGTCTATGTAGATGCCGTGATAGCCCCTATGGACTCTTATGACCTCAGTGCAGGTACTTTTGTCCTTCACACAGCACCAACCACAGGTTCCACTGTCACAGTAGATTATGACCTTTCTTTCGAGGGTTTGGATAACAGTCCCGAAATCGAACTCGGAATAACTCAGGACAGTGTCGCAGCAGAAGAAAAGAGACTTAAAGCAAGATGGACACTGGAAGCACAGCAAGACCTGATGGCCTATCATGGTCTTGATGCCGAGAACGAACTCATCACCTTACTCGCTGATGAAATCAGAAGAGAAGTTGACCGTATGATAGTAAATGACCTTTACGCAAATGTAGGTCATAATGTAAACTGGAGCAAGACCTACAACCCAGCAGCAGGACAGCCTGGCGAAGGTTACACCAGAAAAGAGTATTATGAAACCCTCTTCCACGCTATCGTAGATGCAGGCACTCAGATATTCAAGAAAAGATACGTACAGCCAAACTGGATTATAGCTGGACCAGAAGACTGTGCAAGACTTGAAAAAGTTAACGGTTTCAGATTTATGGGTGACGTAGCCGGTGGAGACATCGTAAAAGGCGTGCACTTATATGGAACCATTCAGAATAAATACAAACTCTTCAGTGACCCTCTTTGCCCAGCAAATAAAATATACGTGGGTTACAAAGGCAACTCCTTCTTTGATGCTGGTTATGTGTATTGTCCTTACATCCCATTATACACCACACCAACTATCATAGACGTAGACTTCAAGCCAAGAAGAGCTATAATGACCAGATTCGGAAGAAAGTTAATAAGTAACGACTTCTATTCTTCTGTTACATTGACTTCCTAACCGGACAATAAAGGGGGAGAATCAACCCTCCCCCTTTTGGGTCAGTCTTCATCAGTATGCTTTAATGACTTACAAAAATTCTAACAGATAACTAAAGGAGGATAAGACAATGGCTGAGAAATTGTATAAAAATATAACAAACATAACACAGGGTGTTTACGGCAAACATGGCGACCAGATTATAGTAATACCTCAGGGTACTATAAAAATGGAAGAGGGTGTTATGAGGGGTAACACCCACGCATTTAGAGAAGTAACTTTTTCTCCAGAGGGTGTTCCTATGCAAGATTCTCTCATAAACACAGATGACCCGTATATAAAGAAAAGACCAAGAAGGTAACAAAGGTGGCGGGTTAAGCAGTAACGCGAAGGTCTGAAAAAGTCAGCTTAATGAATGGGGAGTGGAACAAGGGTGATTGAAACAAAGGCTGTTCTGGCCGTGGACATAAGAAAACACGCCGGGGGATTTACCGAAGAAGAAATCTCCACAAAAAGAATCGAAGACTTGATAGACAGAGGAGTCTTTGAGTTTTTTCGTGTACGACCACGTATTATTTACAGAGCCGTTCCCCTTGTGAAAGGCCAAGATGCCTACCCCGTGCCTTCAGATGTGTGGCACATCGAAGACGTTATTTTTAACCAGGACGCCAGCCAGGTTCCTTCGGTCTTAGGTTATGGTCAAGGGAGTTGGGGCTTCATGTCAGGAGTCCCCACTCTCTTTCCCATGAGCACGGGTACGGGAGGAGAATTCCGTACAAGTTCGGGATTTGACAGCACTTCTCTCATCACCCTCTGGTACCAAAAATTGGAGGCCATGTACGAAAAGTTTGGTTACGACTGGTATTATAGAGAAGGCGTCATATACATTCAACCCACCCCCGTCGATAGTGGGTATCTTCTCTACAAGGCTCATTTACAAGGTGACCTGGCTTTTATTCCTCAATTCTGGAAAGAAGTTTTCGTTCATTTTGTTGTGGGTTTTGTCTGTGAAGAAGTAGGTGCTTCACGAATGGCGAACCGAGTTACCAGCATACCAAACCCCGGAGGCAGTATATCTTTTGACAACGGACAAGCCCTCATGAACCGCGGTGAGAAATTACAAAAGGAATTTTACGAACAGACTGGGGCGAATGCCTCTAGTTTCTTAATAGGTTAAAAAATGTTCACAAGACTTTTATATCAATGGGAATTTAATCAAGTAAAAGAGAGAGTGTATGCCTGCTCTAAGATGCTCATGAAGCCTATCATCTTTATCGACGGAGCAGTTGAGGTGCCGATGAAGGCCGTTGTAGAGGACGCTCTCTCCACAAATATGGAAATGCAACTTGATTATCTAAAATTAAGTTTTCCCAAGTCCTACTTGGAGGAAATAGGGGTGAGAGCCTTTACGGCATTTGACCAGTTTAAATACCGTAATCTGGAAAACCTCCCATATAGACTGTTTAAAACAAGAGAAATGTATCCTAATGGTCAGACAATGGTTATAGGAGAGAACGGGCAAGAAATCACCGATTATTTGTTCTTAGCCTTGTATGTTCAGCAGACAGTTACCTAATAAGTGAGTGAAAGAGGTTAAAAGTATGCCGGGAGTAAAAACACAAATTGAGGGTCTGGAAGAGACAAAAGAGCTTCTTGAAAGTCTTGTCGAACTGGATATGAAAAAACCTTTTGAAAGAGTAAAAAATCAAATGATACTTCAGGCGAATAAGAGTTTTGAGACGGAGACTTCCCCCACAGGAAAACCGTGGGAACGTCCAAAGGCGAAAACAGTAAGAGAAAAAACTCGACTGGGTTTTCCCGACGCCCTTCTTCAAAGAACAGGAAGGCTGAAAAACTCAACCTCAGACACCTCAGCGTGGTCTGTGACTGAAGATACTTTGACTTTCGAACCGAAAGTTCTTTACGGGAAGTTTCATCAGGAGGGGACAAAGAACCTTCCAGCAAGGGAGTTCTTAGACGACTTGACTTGTAAACAGGATTTTGAAAATGAGATAAATAATTATGTAAACAGTGTCATAGAGAGGCGTAATTACTAGTGTTAAATGAAACAATAAGTGCCTTAAAAACTAAATTACTTACCGTTCCTGTGGCGAAAGTCCTGGAGTCCGAGCATCGAATAGCTATGGTGAGCAAAAATGACTACTTACAGGTTAAGTTTTCTCCCACAGACTTTCCTTTAATATTGTTAGACTTTATAAAAGGGGATATGAAGATTGCCGGGCTACAACCTGGCGTAAACAATCTAACCGTCTATTACGGATATTCCTTTCCGGGAAATATAATAGTTGTCGGGAGAGGTTCGAGTATTAAAGATGTCAGAGAATCAGTAAATAACCTGGTGTTTGGAAATGCCGGGGTTTACAAAACTCTTTTACCGCCCCCCTCTATCTCTGTTGGGGGTGTTTCCGTAAAAATGAAACTTGGTCAGGCTTACACGCAGGCACTAAACATGGACTTAACAGAAGTTGCTTACATAGCTGTTATTATTCCGTGCGAGATAGAATTTAACTTATAATAAACAAAAAGAAAGGAGAACTATCATGGCAACGACTTACGATTTTTTGGAAGTGACTCTCGGTGAATCCTACCTTAAGTTTGACGGAGAAACTCCGGGATACGCTGATGGAGTAGGAATAGAAGCTAAGATTGAGTATAAGACTTATGACTTTGGTGTACCCCTCAGAAGAATAGGGAAAGCAAAAATTAAATTGACCTTTAACGCAGACGCCTCTTTAAAAGAAATAAGACCTCTTAATCTTTTAATGTGTCTGGGCTTAAGTGAGGCAACTTTTCAGGACATTCTTGGGGCTACTCACACAGTTTCGAATGAAGCAAAAACTTTTTCAGCAGAAAACGGGGGGGACTTTAGAAACCGTCACTCTGGCTCACCCCGCACTGACGTCTACCCCTATAGTGGTCACAAACTCTGGAGGTACTGTGACTTACACAATAGGAGAAGATTACATAGTAGATACTCGAAAAGGAAGAATTTATCGGAATCCTGATGGAATAATCACCGCTGGTCAGGCTGTTCTGGTGGACTATGAATATAAAGAACTGAGTTACCAGCAGGTTAACTTTGCCCCGGACCTCTTGACTACAAGAGAAATAGACGTGAATATCTATCACAGAAAACCAACCACCGGGGAACTTATAGTCATAGACTGCTTTAAAATGAGAGCGGGCGAAACTTCGATGGCGTGGAACCCTCAGGACTGGGTATCACTCCCTATAAAACTTATGGGATTTTATATGCCCGAACGTCCTAACTATTCTTACGGTCGAATAATGTGGTACTTAAACTAATAGGAGGTGAGAGTAAATTATGATGCAACCCTTTGCAAATTATATGACCTTTAATAACATGAAACTCGGAATAGGTCCCCTTTTGATAAACGGACGTAATGTCGGATATTTAAACGGGACTGTAACAGTAGAGTGCGGGGTACAGACAAAAGTTGTAGAAGCTCTTGCCCCTATGGTTCAGATAGGTTCTATACCTATTCAGATTTATCACAGGATAAAAACACAGCTTATGCAAATTTCCCCACAGAACTATTGCGAAGCTCTCGGTGTAGCCCAGTCCTCTCTTCGCACCTGGGACGGTGTGACTGATGAGTATGACTATTACTGGGAAACAAGTCCAGCAAGTCAGCAGTTACTTCAGTTCTCAAATAGAGCGGGGAGCACCTTACAGTCAGTCAGGCTCGACCACACAAGGATAAAAACAGGAGTAGACGCTCTGGTAGTAGGAAAACCTACTTCCGGGTCAACTGGTCCTATTGCGACCCACTCTATAAACGCTGCAGGAACCGGGTATTCTGCTTCTGCTGTAGTAACTGTGACGAATGGGGCAAATGACGCTACTATCACCATCAACACTGTCGATACTGGCGGAGAAGTTCTTACTTACACAATACTTTCAGCCGGAACGGCCTGCACTGTAGCTACAGGAGTAGCCACGACTTATGCGGGGGCAGGCACAGGCTTTAGAATAAATATTCTTACTGTTGCGTCCTCAATAACGTTGGTGGAAGGGGTAGACTACCTGGTAGATAATCTTCTAGGTGAAGTCATAGCAATTCCAGGTGGGGCTATAACCGCAAACATGGAGGCTTACTTTAAATATAAGTGTGTTCCTCCGAAGAGTATTGAACTTGCTTTTGACCCCTTCGGTCTACTGCCAGCACAGAACGAGATAGATTACACAGCTCTGGACGTCAAAACCGGACAGGCTGTGAGAACATGGATGCCAAAAGCTGAAACTACGGTAGGTAACTTGACCATGAAAAATAATGACATATGGTTATACGACGTCACTATTGAAGCCGTTTTTGACTTCACGCCAGCCAATGTTAACTACCCACTTGGTTATACCAAGTTTGCTATAGATGCTTTGACCTAAGTAAGCGGGAAACACTAATGAACAGAGGAAATCTGAGTTATGGACAATATAGGGTGGGCAGGGATAGGTTATCTTCTCCGAGGAGAAGAAGTGGAAACCAGTATAGGACCTGTTTTGGTAAAAGAATTTACCTTTAAGCAGGATATGCTTTTTAAACTCCATTTTAGTCAGTCTCCCCCCATAACTCAGGTTTCTTTTATTTGTCCTTTTTTATCTGAAGAACACCTGAGAACCCTGGGTGAGGAAGACATAAATAAGATTCTGGCCGTTAAAGAAGAGGTTAATACTGTGGTAAAAATTCCCGAGCCTGAGGGTAAAACTTTTGAGAGTGACTTTGACGAGGGGGTTGACCACCTCTGCACCCGCTGGGGAAGGTCTGCTGTAGAAATTTCCGAGACTTACAGCGTTTCAGGAATTCTTTACTGGAATTACAAAGGAAACCAACG
>Ga0179938_1043782_pt1 | contig 10257 bp, 10 predicted proteins | sample AD_UKC030_sludge_FD_136001 | JGI IMG/M metagenome (GOLD analysis project Ga0179938, IMG submission 136001) | Active sludge microbial communities of municipal wastewater-treating anaerobic digesters from Illinois, USA - AD_UKC030_MetaT... | ecosystem: Engineered > Bioreactor > Anaerobic >... | reverse complement strand
TTTTAATAGGTAATCGATCTTGATAATCATGCAGGATTAAGAGAGTTGTATCGGTTGATCCATCATCGACCACGATGCACTCAATATCGGTTTCTTGCTGATCTAGCAGTGAATCCAAAGCAAACGGTAAATAGGCTTCACCGTTACAAGTAGGCATTAGGACCGACAACCAAGGCTGCACCATTATTGAAATTCGCAGAATCAAAATTGAACGAAAAAAACGATGTTATTTGACCAAGGGCGAACCCGTACTTCTTTCTTAATACACTCTTCACCAAACACCATCTTAGTTAATATTCGGAGTTGATCCAATGTTTTATATTGCACTTGGTCACCGGTAATATACCGATCTGCTAAATAACAGAGTAAATGAATTGGTGTTGAACGAGACTCCCAGTCTTTGAGTACGAGGCATCCTCCAGGTTTTAAGGCTTTTGCGGAATCAGTCAGAAACTCCTGATGCATTCCCCAAGGAATATGATGAAGCACATCGCTAATTACGACCAGATCAAAACAAGATTTGTTTTGAGCAACAAATTCCTTAACAAATTTCTGCTGAAAAATTACTTGGTTAAAGTCACCTTGAAACATACGCCCTACTCTGGGTGTGATATCAATACCGGCCAGGTGAGCTTGTGGGTAAATATTCGCTAAACGCTCTATTAGCGCACCTTCCCCACAGCCGATTTCCAAAATATTTTCAGCAGGAACGTTGTCTTTAATCTGCCGAGCTAATGCTGATAAATCGACGAAAATAGCACGGTAAAGTTCCGATGCTGGTTTTTCGAAGGGGCCAAGTAATTGGCGAATGAAAGGTCCGATAGCCATTCTAAGTCTTAATGCCCCCTGAAAAATAAATGCGGAGATGTGCTGGAATCAACTCTTTCAGAGCTGATTTCAAGTATTGATGATCATAAAAATTTTTGCTCACAAGTTGATTAATTTCTTTAATTTTTGTTAGTTTCTTTTGATGTAGAAGTTGTCTTTTTTTACGCATCCTTGAAATACCCATTATAAAATCCTTATAGAGATTCAATACGATCATCAATTTTCCTTTGATCATATAACGCAAAAAAATTGCGCTGTGTAACAAAATAATCCAGCCGAGATTTTTAAGTAAAAAGTAAAGAGGCACATCCTTAATCAGCACAAATAGCGAATTACGAATGCCATGATACAGCACAAAATCGCTGTTGGGGCCACCACTGGCGATAGAGCCTTTATGGTAGACGACAGCATCGCCAGCATAGGCTGCCCGATAGCCCAGCAACACCGACCGCCATGCCAAGTCCGTATCCTCGGCATAGCAAAAGAATTGATCATCAAAGTATTCGCCGGTCGCCTGATAAATATGCTGCAATAAATCAGCCGTATACAATGCACAACCGCCACAGGGACCAAGGAGTGGATCTTCAATCGATTTACGATTGGAAGCCAGTCCGCATTTATAAAACGTGATGCCCAGATTATCGATACAAGTTCTATTATCATACTTCATCATCCGCGCAGCCACCATTTCAATCCGTTGTGACCGATCGATTCGTTTCAGCATCTGCATTAGGAAATCCGGTTCAACAGATGTATCGTTATTCAGCAGTAGCAGATATTCATAGGATCTTTTCGGGAGAATATCCGCAAATAATCGATTATGCGCGCCAGTGAAACCCCGGTTTTGCGAATCCGCAAAAAAAGTGATCCATTCGGGATAACGCGCTGCATATTCGTTTAACAGCGCTGCATCCTCCTCGCCAGAGCCATTATCTACCAGAAAAATATCAAACCGGGGTTCCTGAATGCGTAGCAGAGAATCCAGACATTCCACAGTATCAACAGCGCGGCGAAAATTGACCACCAGCACCGCCAGGGTAATCAGAGAATCGTTATTTTCAGACACGATGAATCAATCTCAGTAATTCCCGGCTCAATTCAGCCATGATTCCTAACAACGAATGATGGGCTTGCCATTCGTTACGCAGGGCAAAAGCCATCGGGCGCAGTTGCCGAAAACGCAGGCCAAAGGTTTCACGATCCAAAGGTAAATGGGGGCTATAGTAAGGATCGCCTCTGGTAAAAAGAGCGGCATGGCGTTGTCGTAGATAGCAAATTTCCTGTTGAAATCGCGCTTGCTTATCCGGAGTATTTTCTAGACCTCGCGATCGCGATTCATGATGGTACAACTCACAATAAGGCGTAAAAACATTCAGATAACCCTGCTCACGGAGACGCAGACAGAAATCAACATCATTCAGAGCGACAGGCAGATTTCTTTCATCTAAGCCATCCAGTGCCTGGTAAAGGTTTTTCTTGACCATCAGACAGGCTCCAGTGACTGCGCTGACATTCTGAATTGCCTCCAATCGATTGAAATAACCGGGATCATTCCGGTCAAAACACTTGTGAGAATGACCAGCACTGCCCCCGATGCCAATGATAACCCCGGCATGCTGAATGGTATTATTTGGATAGTACAACTTAGCGCCGACTGCGCCCACCTCTGCACGTTGCGAATGTTCCAGTAACACCTGCAGCCAGTCGGGATGAATCACTTCAGTATCATTGTTCAATAATAATAGATGATCGCCCTTGGCTTGTCGTGCGGCAAGATTATTTATCGCAGCAAAATTAAAAGACTGATCATAATATATAAAGCGCAGGCGCGTATCCCGGCGTGGATAATCGGCTATCAGCTTCAACGTGGCTGGTTCCCGGCTCTGGTTGGAAACACCAATGATTTCAAAATGAGGATAAGCCGTTCGATTCAGGATGGAATCCAGACACCGTTCGAGCACTGCCGGCAAATCCCGAAAAGGGATAATAATACTGATTTTCGGATGATTATGGATTTCACGGCGCACCCGATAAATGCCGGGATATTTGCCCAAGGTCACTTCACCTGCGATACTCCGACGTTGAAGTGCCTCAGCCACTGCCTTACGTCCGGCCTCCCAAGCATAATGCTTGTGCGCAAACTGATCAGCAGTAGAGCCTGGAATTCGCCGCCATCGGTACAGAATTTTGGGAATATGAACGATCCGGTCTGTTTGCTCTAGAAAGCGCAGTAGCAAATCGTGATCTTGGGCGCCATCGTAGCCCTCGCGCAATCCACGGATTTTTTGCAACAGTGAGCGACGATAAACGGCCAAATGGCAAATATAATTAATCGATAAAAGCAAATCGGGTGAATAGTCGGGTTTGAAATGGGCCGAATAGCGGCGGCCGTTCGGTTTGATATACTCCTCATCGGAATAGATCAGATCTGCCGCGTATTCAGCAATCGCCTGGGCTACTTCCTGCAAGGCATGTGGCGTCAGTTCATCATCGTGATCGAGAAAGCCGACAAATTCGCCTTGGGCCAGATGGAGCGCGGCATTGGACGCTGTTGCGATACCCCGATTCGTGTTCAGAAAGACGATCTGAATACGTTCATCCCGTAAATTACGCAGATAGTTCAGCGTTTCCTGACGGGAGGATCCATCATCGGCAATACACAACTGCCAGTTCGGATAAGTTTGGCGACGGACCGAGTCGATGGCGGCTTCCAGCCATCGGTATTCCACATTATGGACGGGAATAATCAGTGAAATAAAGGGGCCATTCACGACTTTGAATATGACGAATATTGATCCATAATCACATCGACCGGCCCCGCCATTTTAATGGAACCCTGCGCAAGCCACATGGCGCGACTGCATAAATTCCTAATTGAATCCGGATTGTGAGAAACTACCAGAATAGTTGATCCATTCTCATGATAATGCAGAATTCTTGCCGCTGACTTTTTCTGAAAATCTGTATCACCCACCGACAGAATCTCATCAATGATCAGTACATCAGGTTGAACATCGGTTGCAATCGCGAATCCCAACCGGGCCACCATACCACTGGAGTAGGTTCGAATAGGTGCATCCATGAATTCTTCAATGCCAGCGAACTCTACAATTCTTTCCAATCGATTTGCTATATCTCTACGACTGAATCCCAGCACCGCACCATTCAGGAAAATATTTTCCCGCCCGGTCATTTCATAGTCAAATCCTGCACCTAACTCCAGTAAAGGCGCCACTCGCCCTTTTAAGAAGACCCGTCCTTGCTTAGGGCGGATCACTCGAGCAATGACCTTAAGCAAGGTGCTTTTGCCAGCCCCATTAGCACCGATGATACCAACGGTTTCGCCCTGTTGTATGGAAAAGCTAACATTATTTAAAGCATTGAAATCGGTATAACTGACACTGCGTCTTTTGAGCCATCGGATTGCGTATTCCTGAAAGGTTGGAATCTTTTCATGGGGAATGCGGAAACGCACCGTGACATTATGCAGTTGTATGACAGTCGTATCCATGGTTATAGGCGATAAGCCAGTTGGTCGGCCTTGTTGGTGAATGCGATCCAACCTGCTAGGAGGGTGATCAACGCCAGGGATATTGCATTTACTATCAGGCTGGCGTCAGGAAGATGATTTGCGTAAACAGGAGTACGGAAAATCTCGATTAGTATCAAAAAGGGATTCCATGCCAAAAATTGACTTAATTCGGGTGAAAGGATAGATGGCGGATACATAATCGGAGTCAAAAAAAACAAAGCCTGAATTAAAACCTGATAAATATCTACAGTATCGGTAAAAAATACTGAAGCCGTGGATAATAACAAGGCAAGGCCAAAGGTAAAGACGGCTAAAATGAGAATACTGACTGGAATAAAAAACCAAGCGGTGCTAAATGGGTGGTCGATAAAAAAGATAATAACAATCAGAGAAACGACTGAGACCAAGAAATTAATAACTCCATTACCAACGGCGGCAACAATATAAGTAGCGCGGGGAATATAGATTTTTTTCAGTAACCCACCACCATAGGCCATCGTACCCATCGCGTATTGAGTCGTTTGTGTAATAAAGTTCCAAACAAGCAAGCCACTTAGCAGGTAAACGGCATAATGCGATAGCGATGATTTAAACATAGTCCCAAAAGCGATGGTCAAGACGATCGTTTGTAATAAAGGATTTAACAACATCCAGAAAATACCCAGCATCGAGCGCTTATAACGATTTTTCAGGATATTTCCTGTCATTAAAAAAACCAAGTCTCGGTAACGAAAGAGCTGAACGAACTCATCTATCGCTGGGGGGGGACTTTTAGCGGAATCGTACTCCAACATGATGGGTCAGACCAATGAGGTTGCGGTATTGCTGGATATGTTGCAACAATTTATCCAACAACGCCACCATCCATTGCCCGTCTTCGCCTGCTCCGCCCTCCTTTGCAACAGGAGGGAGAGGGGAGAGTAGGGAAGGAAGGACAAAATTTACAACGCACTCGGGCCGATTTCCCCGGTGCGGATCCGGATCGCCCGTTCCAGGTCATAGATGAAAATCTTGCCATCGCCGATCTTGCCGGTGTTGGCGGTAGAGCAGATCGCCTCCACCACCTTGTCCACCAGGCTATCGTCGACCGCAATTTCCAGTTTGACCTTCGGCAGAAAATCCACCACATACTCTGCGCCGCGATACAGTTCGGTATGGCCCTTCTGGCGACCGAAGCCCTTGACTTCAGTGACCGTGATGCCCTGAACTCCGATCCCCGACAGCGCCTCCCGCACGTCGTCCAGCTTGAACGGTTTGATGATTGCAGTAACCAGCTTCATGGATGCCCTCTGGCGATTCGCCTGATTTAAAACCAAAACCCGTATGGGGAATATAACCGAAATCGACCGTCGATGCGCGGGGGGACCGGCATTGAAACCGCGACCCCCAAACCCCCTCACCCGCCAGTGGGCAAGGAGTGAATAGCAACTTCACAGGTTATAGCCGCGCTCGTCGTGCAGGGCGATATCCAGACCCTCGGTTTCCTGATCGCCGGTCACCCGCAGGCCGATCACCATATCTACGATCTTGAGGATCGCGTAGCTGAGGATGCCGGAATAGATGACAGTGAATAGTACGCCCTGAGTCTGCACCCACAACTGTGTACCGATGGTGATGCCCCCGGTCAAGCCCTTGCCGCCCAAGGCGACATCAGCGCACAGACCGGTCAGGATCGCGCCGACAATGCCGCCAACCGCATGAACGCCGAACACATCGAGCGAATCGTCATAGCCTAACGCCCGCTTGAGTTTGGTCGAGGCCAGGAAGCAGATCAGGCCGGATGCCAGGCCGATCAACAGCGCACCCAGCGGACCAGCAGTGCCAGACGCCGGGGTAATGGCGACCAGACCCGCGACCGCGCCAGAGGCGATGCCTAATGCACTGGGTTTGCCATGCGTGAGCCACTCCGCGAACATCCAGGTCAAAGCGGCCATGGCGGTCGCAATCTGCGTCACTGCCATCGCCATGCCCGCATCGCCATTGGCAGCCACCGCGCTGCCGGCGTTGAAACCAAACCAGCCTACCCACAGCATCGACGCGCCCATAATCGTAAAGTTGAGGTTGTGCGGCGGCATGGCGGTGGTGGGATAGCCCTTGCGCTTGCCCAGCACCAGACAGGCCACGAAGCCCGCGATACCGGCGTTAATATGCACGACCGTGCCACCGGCGAAGTCGATCACGCCCCAGTCCCACATCAGCGCGCCGGCACCGCCCCATACCATGTGTGCAATCGGTGCATAAACGACGGTGAACCAGACCGCCATGAATAGCAGCAGCGCCGAGAACTTCATCCGCTCGGCAAACGCGCCGACGATCAGGGCCGGGGTGATGATCGCAAACGTCATCTGGAAGGTCACGAATACGGTTTCCGGAATGGTCATCGTCAGCGTGTCGCGCGTCACGCCGTGCAGAAACGCCTTGTCGAAACCGCCGATAAAGGTCGCCAGGTTAATCGCTTCGTTGGTCATTCCGGTGGCGTCAAACGCCAGACTGTAGCCGTAGATCGTCCACAACACGGTCATCAGCGCCGTGATGGCGAAACACTGCATCATCACCGACAACACGTTCTTGGCGCGCACCATGCCCGCATAAAACAGCGACAGGCCAGGGATGGTCATGAACAGCACCAGGGCGGTCGCAGTCAGCATCCAGGCGGTATCGCCGGAACTTAGCGTGGGAGGAGCCGCCTCTTCGGCCCAGGCCAGCGCTGGCGTTAACGCCGCCAGCAGCGCCAGCCAGCCGCCCTTTTTAAGCGTGTGCATCGTTCTAATCATCAGTGGAGTTCTCCAAGGGTTGAAAATATTGATTATTCGGTATTACAACGCATCCGGCCCGGATTCGCCGGTCCGGATGCGCACCGCGTTTTCCAGGTCATAGATAAAAATCTTGCCGTCGCCGACCTTACCGGTATTGGCCGCCCGGGAAATGGCCTCGACCACCCGGTCCGCCAGATCGTCAGGCACCCCGACCTCAATCTTGATCTTGGGCAGGAAATCGACGACGTATTCCGCACCCCGATACAGCTCGGTGTGGCCTTTTTGCCGACCGAAGCCCTTGACCTCGGTCACCGTAACCCCTTGCGCGCCGACTTCCGAAAGAGCTTCCCGAACATCGTCCAGCTTGAACGGCTTAATCACCGCCGTGATCAATTTCATGGCAACATCTCCTGTGGTCTCGAACACCCCGACGGGGCGACGTGCTATTTCAGCGTCTCCACGAACGCCGTCCGCTAACGCCGACCATTCGTTTCACCGAGTGATAGCACATCGTGTGCCACTGAAAATAAATTAATAAAAATCAATATATTAATACAAAATCCGTATCAGATAATGTCTTCATCCGGCAACTCGTCGCGCTGATGCCCCGGCTGATGCACTCATCTGGTGCAATGACGATGAAGGCATACAAACGGAAAATTCCCGTTAAACTTAACAATGATGATCCCTATCTTTGGAGAACTGGCAATGATCGACCCGAAAGCTTTTGATGACCTGGCCAAGCGTTTTGCAGAAGCAGTGCCGCCCGGCGTCCGGCAATTTCAGGCGGAAATGGAAAAGAACGCCCATGCCGCTCTACAGGCGACGTTTGCCAAGCTGGACTTGGTGACTCGTGAGGAATTCGAGGTGCAGCAGGGTGTTCTGGCTCGCACCCGCGCCAAGCTGGAAGAACTGGAGAAGCAGGTCGCGGAACTGGAAGCGAAAGCCACCGGTGGCAAGCGGCGCAAGACGGCCGAGAAATCCGCCGAACCGGACAGCAGCGAGTAATACTGCCCTTAATCGGTGCAAAATCCTCCCGCCACTTTAGGATTCGCATGTCCCTCGCTATCGTTTATACCCGTGCCCAGGTCGGTATCGATGCGCCGCTGGTCAGCGTGGAAGTTCATCTGTCTGGCGGTCTGCCGGGACTGTTCATCGTTGGCCTGCCGGAAGCCGCGGTGAAGGAAAGCAAGGATCGGGTGCGCGGCGCCATCCAGAACAGCGGTTTCGAATTCCCGGCCCGCCGCATCACTATCAATCTGGCGCCGGCTGATTTACCCAAGGAAGGTGGGCGTTTCGATCTGCCGATTGCGCTCGGTCTGTTAGCGGCATCGGGCCAGATTCCCCGTGAGCGGCTCGGTCAGTACGAAATGCTCGGTGAACTGGCGCTGGGCGGCGAATTGCGGCGCATTCGCGGGGTGTTACCGGCCATGTTGGCCTGTCGCGATGCGGGGCGCACGCTGCTGGCGCCCAGCGACAACGCTGCAGAGGCGACGCTGGTCAGCGGCGCAAAAGTGCTGGGTGCGGCGCACTTGCTGGAAGTCTGCCGGCAACTGGCGACCGGCAATGCCTTGCAACCACCGGTCGCGCCGCCCCGGATACCGCTGGAAGCGGTCCTGGAGCGGGATTTAAGCGACGTGCGCGGTCAGCAGCACGCCAAGCGGGCGCTGGAAATCGCTGCCGCTGGCGGTCATAACCTGCTATTGATCGGTCCGCCGGGCACCGGCAAGACCATGCTGGCCAGTCGGCTGCCCGGCATCATGCCGCCGCTGAGTGAAGAGGAAGCGCTGGAAACCGCCGCCGTCGCCTCGGTCAGCGCTCAGGGCCTGGATTTAAAGCAGTGGGGGGTGCGACCGTTCCGTGCGCCGCACCATACCGCTTCCGGTGTGGCGCTGGTCGGCGGCGGCGGCCAGCCCCGGCCCGGCGAGATTTCCCTGGCGCATCACGGGGTGTTGTTTCTCGACGAGTTACCGGAATACGACCGGCATGTGCTGGAGGTGTTGCGTGAACCATTGGAATCGGGACGGATCACTATTTCCCGTGCCGCCCGCCAGGCCGACTTTCCCGCCCGGTTTCAACTGGTCGCAGCGATGAATCCTTGTCCCTGCGGCTATCTGGGCGATGCTGAGCGGCGGTGCGCCTGCGGTCAGGAGCAGGTGCGCCGCTACCGGGCGCGGGTGTCAGGGCCACTGATCGACCGCATTGATTTACATATTGAAGTTCCCCGGTTAGCCCATCGGGTGCTGCGCGGCGATGCCCCGGAGGAAAGCAGCGCTACCGTGCGCCGTCGGGTTTGCATCGCCCGTGACCGGCAGTTACAGCGGGCCGGCAAGCCCAACAGCGCGCTGGGCACCCGCGAGATTGAACGCTACTGCGCGTTGAGCGAAGCCGATCATAAGCTGCTGGAACACGCCTTGGAACGGCTGGGCTTGTCACCGCGTGCCTACCATCGGATCTTAAAAGTAGCCCGTACTATCGCTGATCTGGCCGGCAGCGACGCCATTAAAACGCCGCATCTCACCGAGGCGATCAGCTATCGGGCGCTGGACCGGACGATGATGCGTTAGGCGCTAGCTGACCCGGACAAACGCTCCCCAGCCCAGATCATCCAGATTGACCACCCGTCGCTGACTGTATTCAACCAGGACGTCATGCGTCTGGCGCTTCACGAAACCGGCCTCAACGTTCGGAAAATCCAGGAATCGCTGAGCGACTTCCAGCAGATCAGCTCGCTCGCCCGTGTTTGCGTTCATGAATGAATACAGACCATCCGTCGCTACCGCTACGGTGGAAAAGGTCGTCAAATTGAAGCTGAACACGGTCGGCGCATCGAAAGGCTCTTGGCGAAGGGTCACGCCACCGTCATGCAGATAATGGATGCTCTGAGCGGTTTGCGCATCGCCAATCGCCTCTCGATACGGCGCCCCGCGCTCGGCATCCAGTAGATAACTGAGGTAATAGGGTGCATTTTCGGCGTATTCCACCTGGATCGCCGCCACTGCGCCGGCAACGCTCCGGGTGATGATGCAGCCATCGCCATACAGATGGACATGGACGGTGTCACCCTCGCACCAAGCGATCAGCAGGGTGGCGTCAAGCACCCCCTCATCCAGTCCTAAATCTCGCGCCTGCCGGGCAGCG
>Ga0179938_1035467_pt1 | contig 10410 bp, 10 predicted proteins | sample AD_UKC030_sludge_FD_136001 | JGI IMG/M metagenome (GOLD analysis project Ga0179938, IMG submission 136001) | Active sludge microbial communities of municipal wastewater-treating anaerobic digesters from Illinois, USA - AD_UKC030_MetaT... | ecosystem: Engineered > Bioreactor > Anaerobic >... | reverse complement strand
TTGCATAGAATAGACTTAACAAAAATGTGTTCCAAGGTTAATCCAAAGTTAATCCAAGGAACACATCTTTTCCTGGACAGAGGATTTACTTGACTTCTTCATCAGATTGCCAGATGGCTTCGTATTTCGCTCGTTTTTGCTCTGTTTTGCTTTTGACAGTGGCACGAATCTTTTCTGTGGTGTCTTCTGCGGACTGAACTAGCCGTGGTGTGATAAAAATAAACAAATCTTCTTTTTCTTTATTGACTTGTTTAAATTTGAAAAAATATCCTAGGAAAGGAATATCTCCGAAGAATGGGACTTTGCGCACTGTTTCTGTTTGACTGATTTTAAGTAATCCACCTAATACAGCAGTTTGCCCATTTTCCAAAATCATATGGGTGACTACGACCTGTTGGGTTACTTCAGGTAAATCAATTTGAGAATTCGCTCCACCGCCAGCTTCAAAACGGTTAAATCCCGGAATAGGAGAAGTATTACCAGTCAATTGATCATTGGAAGGAATGACAGTGAGTTGAACTTTATTGGTACCAGGTATGACATGCGGAACAACCAAGATTTGAAAGCCTTCGCGAGCAGGTGAGTTCTCTGACTCTTTGATTTCCACAGACGGAACGCCATTTTCATTTTGCACAATTTCTGTGCGTGCAAAAGAAATGGACCGGCCTACGAAGATGGTGGCTTCATGATGATCCAAAGTGATAATTTTAGGGGCTTGAATTACTTTGCTCTTGAGATCTTTTTTCAAAAGGCGTAATGTAAAGTTTGTCTGCGAAAAATCCAAGGTTCCAAATTTTACAGGCTCAGTGACCGCGTTGCTCACATCATCATCATTTGGAAAACCTGTATCATCCAATTGAGACTGGGGAACCGCTGCAATGCTATCTTCCCAGCCGCCTCTGCCTAAAGTAAAAGGAAGTCTGGTGGCCATACTGCCAAAAGATTGGCTAATACGTACACCATCGTCACCAATATCAACACCAAAATCAAAAATATCGCTATTGGTAGTGCGGATGAATTTGATGTCTAAAAATACTTGTTTGGGCTCTTGATCCAATTCTTGTATGATTTGAGCCATTTTATCAATCTGTGGTTTTACATCTGTGATGACTAATGTATTTGTAGCATCATCGTAATTAATTTTGCCTTTGCCAGGTGTAACCACTGCTTCTAGTGCACTGAGCAAACTGAATCTAGAAACTTGGACACCTTTGCCTAAATCTTCGGCTTTTTCTTCGCGTTTGATAAAATATTCAGATTTCATCTGTGCTACATAGACAGATTTAGGCCGTACAAATCGTAGCTTAAAAATGCGGGTCTCAAGCTGGGTCTCAATTTCTTGAGGTGGAACAACTCTTAAAATTCGACCTTCGCTTTCTTGCACAATCACATAGCCACGTGTTTTAATAATGGATTCCAATGCTTCTTGCCAAGGAACGTTTTTCAAACGCAGAGAAATGGTACCTTTTACTTGTTCTGAGATCACGATGTTTCGGTTGGCTATGGTTGCAATATGGTTGATAATATCTCGAATATCCGCACCTTCAAATTCCATGGTTACTGTGGGAGGTTTGGATACTTTAATAATTTGATTACCTAAGTCTTCAACTAAGCAACTATGCTCTTTAGCAATAATCTCTAAGACACGCTTCCAGGGAATTTGGGTCAAATGAATGGTTACACTGATGTCTTTGATTTCTTCATCATAGATGATATTCTGTGCAGTTTGTTCCCGAATATATTCAATGATTTCAGCGAAAGATTGTTCTCGGACATCTATGGAAATCAATTCCTCGCGAATCTTAGCTATTGCATCATCTTGTTGAGAATGAATTGGATAAGAAAAAAGTGTAAGCAAAACTAAAATTGCCCAAATACGATAGGCATAAACCATGAAATCTCTCCTTACGAGTTAGTCTCGTCCTTCCATCATAGAAAAATACTTTGCTTCAAGGCAGGGAATATCCTTCACGCATTGTAAAGCCCTGCCTTAAAGTCAATGCTAAGAGGTACTGTAGCAAAAAAATTAAACTTCGTCAAGAAAAAAGCATAAGCTAAGTAGGCCAGCTTTTCTGTTAATTTTCCACAGGTTTTTTGGTATCTTTGACCTCTGGTTTTGCTTCTTTCGGTTTATCGGTGAGCCGTTTAAAACGAATTGGAACGGTCTCTTCTTTATAACGCAGCACAACACCCTGCTCTTGGATATCATGTACTACAAACCCCATCATGACAATATCATTCCTTTTGACCAATTGTTTGTTAATAAAGGCAATGGATAATTCTGGCTTTTCTGCCATGTAAATTATGCCTTGCAATTTGAGTTTGCTTGCCATCTGAATGATTTTGATTTGGGTTTCAGCCTTGGAATACATTATTTCCAATTGTTTTCGAATGGTTTCTAGCTCAGGGATTTTGCTTTCTAAATTGATGAAATCTCGGAATTGAGGCATGAGTTCATTATGAATTGCCAAGATTTTTTCAAAAAGCTCTTGGGAACCTTTTTCTTTACCTTGCTGGTAGAGATCCTCCATTTCTTTGATTTTTTTCTTGCCTAAGACAACCAATTGTTCAGCTTTATCTTGCTCTTTGGCTGCGTTGATCGCTTCTTTCCAATCTTTCAGCTCTTTTTTCATTTGGCTGACTTTTTCTCCGAATACATTTTGTGGGTCGTTTCCTTTGGTGATCTGCAAACTCATCAATTGTTTTTCATATTCGTTTTTGATCAACGCATTTTGCAAATCAACCCAGCTCTCAGCCACTGCCAATTGGTGCAAGAAATTTCGAATATTTTGCAATTTTTCTATTTCTACACGTAGTTGCTCTTGAAGTGGTGGGGGCGGAATTTTTTCTTCCCTGATTGCATCATCGATGGCACGCAACGCTCTACGTAAAACTTGTTCTTTGTCAAACGGATTCCGACGATTTCGTGTGATGAAATAGATATCGCGGGAGCTCCATTGTTTGGTCTCTACGTCCAATTTTTCCTTAGCTTCTGCTGATGGCTCATATTTATCGTCCAAATAACGGGCTACTTCTTGATCCAATGGAAGATCGCCAATATATGTAAAACTTACTAGGGTAAGTTCTACGTTCATCTCTGGATTGGGCGCGCCATCTTTGTTTTCTTGTACAGAGCCAATTCTAATTTCTTGAATGCCATAAAAGCGTTCATCATTTTCAATCATATTTAATAATTGAACTAATTGGTCAAAGTTCAATGTAACACTGGCCATATATTGTGTTTCCACATAAGGTATGGAAGCATTTGCTGGTTTCTGGATAGGTTTAGGCGCGGCTAGTTTGCTTTTCATGCTTCTAGGATCAGCTTCAATTTCTGGGGTCTCAATCATAACTTCTTTGGATCTGAAGCTCTTCCAAGGTTTAATGCCTTTTTCGAGACGAAATTTATCCAATTTAGCGTAAAAATTGACAGACTCTTGTTTATTTGGCAACATATTTTGGAAATAGCGATACTTTTGTTGAAGTCCCCACAAATCAGCTTTCAGGTCTGGGATTTCTTTTTTCTTTTGCTCCAGAAGCTTGATGTCAGAGAGCTTGGCATCCAGTTTCTGCTTCACATCTTCCAAAGTTTCATAATCGCTATAAATCAAAAATCCAAAAAGCAGCAGCAGCATTCCCGCCACGGAAGCATATAAAATATTAGTCTGCTTTTCTGAGAATTTTGTGTTCATCTGTCCTCCTATTTCTTGCGGATTTCATTTGGATAAATGTCTTCTAATAGCAAACGATTAAACCGCCGCATATTATCTCCTTGGCGAAGCAACTCTTGCGTTTCGGGTCGAAGTTGAACACTTCCCACTCGCTGCCTCTCATACAATGGCTTTTTGATCAATTGATTAAATTCGACAGCCAAGGAAGTAACCAGCGATGGCTGCGGGGTCTCACTAGCATATTGGGCCAACTGTTGTTGGAATTCCTTGCTGCAATTATCTCGCAAATATTGAGCAAATGGGTCTTTTGCTTCTTTCAAACGGATGATCATTGCTTGCGCGTTTGTGAAATCAGCATTTTCAAACCCTGGATCACTCACTTTAGCAGGCGGTTGTACCTGCATGTTGATCCCCATGTTAAAGACCCAACCAAATTGTTGTTGATATTCTTTGCCGAATTCCAAACGGTTGAAGGATGGAATTACGGTAATGCTTGTAAAATCTTTAAAAAATTCCCGATCGCGTTTAACTTCTTCATAAAAATTGGTAGCTGTTTGTAGTGATATACTAGCACAAACGCACTCAGCTTTCCATTCAAAATTAGCCAATGTTGGGCCAGTTTGGGCAGCGGTCGTTGTGGTTGTTGTGGTCGTTGTCGTTCCTGGTGCGGTTGTCTTTGCAACTTTTTTTGTCTGGCAAAATGGTCAAGCTAGTTAACCAAATGGGGAAATTGCCTTGCGCAAGTACCTCAGAGAATTGATGTAATTTTTTAGAAAAAGGTACGCGCATCACACGAACGGTTTCTACAGTTTCATCTCGCGTTTTGAATCGCTCAATTAACTTTTTAAGATCATCAAATTGTTTCTGATAGCGGCTTAGCTCAATCTCTTTTTGTTTGGCTTGCTCAAGTTCTTGCTTACTGCTTTCCAAAATATAGAAGTGCATGACCATGAAGGCCAAAAAAGAGATTACAGCCACAGAGAGGCTGCCCAACTGAATCAAAAGTTTGGTCGGAGAGCCACGCTCTTCAATCTGCATTTCTTTTGGAAGTAAGTTAATAGTAATCATAAAACCTCTCCATCCACAATCGTTTTTGTCATAGCAAAATGTGTTAAATATCTTTGATTCTGGCAGCTAAACCTACGGCAATAGAAAGCTGGGGTGCGTTCAACCGCAAAGCTTCCACATCTACTTGATCATTCAAAATTTCAAAATGTTCCGTAGGATCCCAATGATTGATGCGTTTGCCAAAAATACGTTCAAAGTCAGGCTCTAAGGAAAATAACTGGCTACCTCCGCCTGATAGATAGATCTCTTCTACCTCGCGCTCAAATTGGCCTTCAAAGTAGTCAAAAGATAGGCTAATTTCATTGGCAAGATCATCTACCACAGAACTAATTGCTTCTTGGATTTCCAAAGCATAAATGCCAGGCTCTTTTTTGCAACCTTCTGCTTCCTCAGGCGTAATTTCCAATTTTTTTTGGATTTCCTCAGTGAATTCATTGCCGGCTAAATAAATCTCACGAGTGAAAAAGGAATTGTTGCCAATCATGATATTGATATTTGTTTTGCTATAACCAATATCCACCAATGCAACAACTTTGCCCTCTACTTCTGCTCGAGGTGAAAGAATACTTTTGAGTTCAAAAGCATTGCCCAATGCAAAAGAGTCCACATCAATTACAAAGGGTGCTAAGCTAACTTGATGCAAGAGTTGGACTCGTTGCTCAATCAAACTTCGCTTAGCCGCTACCAAAAGAACTTTCATTTCTCCTGTGTTGCCTAAGCCAAGGGCAGATTCGTCTAACCGTTGAGAATCTAGGATTACTTCATGTAAATCATAAGGAATATATTTGTCTGCTTCAAATTGTACTGCTTTACGAAGATCATCATTCGCAATAGATGGCATAGAGATATAACGTACAATCACTTCACGGCCGGAAATCGCGGTAGCTACACGACGGCTTTTAACGTTCATTTGAAGCAAGAGTTCTTTTAGAGGTGCGGCTAAATCTTCTTGGCCTGCCACTGAAATTTGTCCATAATTGGAAATTGCATATTCATTTCCTTTGATGATCATTTCAATGGCTTTAATGCTGGAGCTACCTATATCGAGGCCCAACACAGTTTTTTTGGGTTTAAACATACTTCTTCCTTGTTATAAATTTTGCCAAGGTCAATCAGGCAATTGGCTTGGTTGCCAAGCTGGATATAATGAATGAGGTATGTGTAATATTTCTAATATTTTACCAATTACATAATCAATCATATCCTGAACAGTTTGGGGAGCAAAATAAAAAGTCAAAATAGGAGGAACAATGCTGCAACCTGCTAATTTTGCTTGCCGAATATTCTCTATCTGTATGAGCGACAAGGGAGATTCTCTGGGTACCAACACTACGGGGCGCTCTTGCTTTAAATTCACGGCAACAGCTCTTGTAATCAAATTGGATTCAAAACCGTGTGCAATATGAGCTAGGGTATTCATGGAACAGGGAATTACCACCATAGCATCCAAGGCATAAGAACCAGAGCTTGGAGGAGCAGCCAGATCATTTTCTGGATATTTGACTTCGCAGCATTTTTGCCAATCAACAGTTTCTTGATGTTCATATTTTAAGACTGTCTGCGATTGCTGGCTTACAACTAAATGGCGTTCTATTCCTAATTCTCCCAAAATTTGGAGAAATCTAAGTGCCAGCGGGATACCACTGGCACCTGTAATCGCAATGAGCAACTTCTTCATAAAAATTCCAAAAGACTCCTGCTTGAGCAGCAGGAGTTCTTTAAGATTGCTTAAATAGATAAATCCTGCATCAATTTTGTCGGCGAAATAATTCCATATCCATAAAAATTATCTCGCCCGATGGCTCCTTTATCGTCTGCAGTGCGAATTAAATGTTCCCGGATTTGAGTCGGAGTATCAACAGGTGTTTTGCTATCTTTGTATTCTCGATGTTTGGCTATAATCAAAGCAACCACTCCACTCACAAATGGAGTAGCCATGCTGGTACCCGAGAGAATTGTGTAGCTATCATCGAGATATGTAGAATAAATTTCTTCACCAGGAGCCATAATATCCAACTCTGCTCCATCTGAAGAAAAGCCACTACGTTCTAAATCTTTTTCTCGAATAGAACCTACAGCAATAGTTTCTGGATATCTAGCAGGATAATCAATGTCATCATCAAGATATTCATCCCCATCATTGCCAGCAGCAGCGATAATGGTTACATTTTTTTTGTACGCTTGCCGAACAGCTTCTTGCAATTTGGGATGAGGGAAGTTACTGCCCAATGACATCGAGATGATGTCCATTTGATGCTCGACAGCCCAATTAATGCCTTCGATAATCCATTCGAATGAGCCGCTTCCATCATCTCCAAGCACTTTGACCGCATAGAGATCTGCTTCAGGTGCTACGCCGACTACTCCAATGGCATTATCTGCTGCAGCAATAATGCCTGCAACATGCGTTCCATGCCCCTGACGATCGGTATAATCTTGAGGGTTGCTGCTGGTAAAATTGATACCGCCTTTGATATTGGGTTTCAAATCTGGATGAGGTATGATACCTGTATCTAAGATCGCAATCTTGACCCCTTTACCTTTGCTAGATTTCCAAACATCTGGCACTTTTAAGGCTTTCAGCCCCCAATCTATTTTTTGTCCGCCTAAAGTTTTAGGCCATTTTACGCGAAGAGGGGCTTCTGCAAACTCTTTACCAGGTGATCCTTTTCGTCTCTTTTTGCTTTTTTTGCAACTACATCCGGAGGAGAAGAGTTTTTTGAACCAGCACATAATTTTCCTTTCTACATCAAAAGGAGCATCTAATGTTGTGGAATTCTCCAAAAACGTTATAAGCATCATGAGACTAGTACTTTGGGCACTTATGCACGTGTTTTTTTATCTAGTGCTGCTAATTCATTCCAAATACGTTGTAAATCAGCTAGTTTATCTAAATATTTGTCTTTATAAGTCTGGAACTTATACATATAGATGTCGGGTTGTAATACAGCATCTTCTAAGTTTTCTCGGTCTTCCCAAAGTTCTTCTAATAGTTTTTCTCTCAACTTACGTTGAAGAGATTCAATCAAAGACCGCATCTGCTGTCCTTGCTTGGCTTGGATCGAATCATCTTCTTTGGTTTGGTATACATTCATAAAAAACCCGCACGGAAACTCCAGCACACCATGCAATGGGTTTAACTCCCAAGCGCTATGGTATAGCGGAGAGGAAGTGCGACCTCAAGTTTCTTTTCTATTCACAAAGCCCGCACAGAGGACTACAATCCTTCAGTATATAGCGAGTGCGGCGCTGGCTTGGATTCTCAAGAGCAAAGTTTTAGGAATGATATGATGTTTTTCAAACTGGTGCAAAATATCAAACTTACACTTCAAAAAAAATGGTTGACTACAATGCAAAATACCTGTGCCAATTCAGTCGCCCAAGAAAACATCCAATTTTTTTTGCTAGATTGCTTTGCTGGCTAAAAATAGCCGATAGAGCCTGCTGCAATTGGCAGCAGTGATGCTTTCTTGAGTTGTTGTGGAGTGATCAGCAAAAATATTTTACCACACTATTTACTTAGGAAGCCTTATTTTGATTTTTGTTTGTTCCCTAATCAATCAGCACAGGGGTTCCTAGGGTAACATAAGGATATATCTGTTCCCATGCCGCTTGATCTAATTCCACACAGGTTTGGGTGGATGGTGCCTGCAGGCAACGATCTTTGAGTAAGATTTTACGGTCAATGTCTAATAAGTAGGTGCCTATAACAACAACCATGGTTTGTTGGGATCCATACCATTCCATAGCTGTTACTACATAGTTTCCTGGCTGTAGAGCAGGCATGTAAGCCGAATATAGACTTATAACTCGATTGCGGCGAATCAGAGAAATAGTAGATTGTTTCGTGTGAATTTGTACTTGGGTCCAATTTCTCACTGCTAGTTCAGCTTTCAAAGGCAAAAGCTTCTTTGCCTCTAAAATAGACTGATTTTCTGGCAGAGAGCGTATTCCCCATCCTGGATGCCAGAGCAAAAAATAGAGCAATAAAAGTATACCGAATGTGTGGTAAGTATGCAACCATTTCCATTTTTGATTCAAAAAGTATTCTAGGGAATAGAGAATCTTACGGTGCCAATTAAAAACCATCTTTTTCTTGAAAAGGCTGGCACGTTGCTTTTGTTCACTCAGTTTTTTCAAAACAATATCATGAGATAAAAATTTCCACAAGTATGGCTCCTACCCAAGTTGCTAGTTGAAAAAATAGCAACGTATTGGAGTCAATAAGCATAAGATAAGCAAAAACAACAAAAAGCACAAGTTTCAACATCTTCTGAGAGATCATAAAAGTTGCTATGGTGTTGATCGTGTTCGGGATTGGGAGTCCAAGAAAATCGTTGCTTTTGGGCAACTAAAGCGATTCATAGCAATTATTTTAGCTCTTGAAGTGCCTGCTGCAAATCTTGAAGCATTTGGGTTGCGTTTGCATACCTTTTTTTCCGATCTCTAGCCATTGCTTTGTTGATAATATTGGCTAATGTCGGGAAATTAGGTAAATATTCCTCAAGAGGGACAGGATCTCGGTTAATTTTTGCATTTATAATCACTAGGTTGCCTTTGCAATCTGAATAAGGCGGGCAACCTGCGACCATATGATAAAGGGTTGCGCCAAGAGCATAGATATCAGCGCGCGCATCAACATGCTTTGCGTCTTGCAATTGTTCTGGAGGCATATAATATAATGTCCCCATCATTTCTCCTGTTTTGGTAACTCCAGTGTCTTCCAAGACTTTGCCTAGGCCAAGATCGCCTACTTTAATTTTGCGACTTTTGCGATCAATTAAAATATTTGCTGGCTTAAGGTCTCTGTGGACGATGTTTTGTTGGTGTGCATATTCAAGTGCGTATGCTATAGCAATAGAAATTTTAATCGCATCTTTCGGTGAGAATTTGCTCACTTGTTCTAATGCTTTTTCCAAACTACCACCATCTATAAATTCCATCACCAAATACAAACAATTGGTTTTTGTGCAAAAGCCTACTTCAAATACTTTTACAATATTGGGATGATCCAAAGCACTATGAACTTTGGCTTCTTGAAGAAAACGTTCGGTTGCACTTTTATTTTGCTGCAATTCAGGTGACAAAACTTTGATTGCAAAAGAACCTTTTTTGTCTTGGTGTTCTGCTAAATAAATAACTCCCATAGCCCCGCGTCCAATCACCTGCAAAAGATTGTAATTCCCTACTTTGGTTAAAGTATCTGTGGCTTCTAATTCAGGAATTTTTTTGAATGCAGGCAGAGCTGCTTGGCTTTGCATTTTGGATGCAGGCAGAACTGCTTGGCTTTGCACTGGAGGGCGTGCTGCATTTCCAACAGGTATGCTTGATTGAGAGACTCCCATACTGTTTGCTGATTTAGCAGATTCTTGTGCTTTGTTTGCTGGTTGGCTTTGTACCAACCATTTTTTACAACGGTGGCAATAAAGATTCACTGGTCCGGAGTAAGTATTGGCAACAACAGCAGTCACTTGAATCTTGCAATCAGAACATTCAAAGAAATAAGTCGTATCATTTGTTCGCATGGGATATACTCATCTAAGTCGCTATTTTAATTAGCAACTTATTGGCTTAAATAAAGATAAAAGAATCTTAAATTAATAAAATGAGATACAAGCTAAAAGTGAATCTTTCCGCAGCGGAAAGCAATGGGAAGTGGGAAATTCTTGCC
>Ga0179938_1176915_pt1 | contig 12151 bp, 5 predicted proteins | sample AD_UKC030_sludge_FD_136001 | JGI IMG/M metagenome (GOLD analysis project Ga0179938, IMG submission 136001) | Active sludge microbial communities of municipal wastewater-treating anaerobic digesters from Illinois, USA - AD_UKC030_MetaT... | ecosystem: Engineered > Bioreactor > Anaerobic >... | reverse complement strand
CCCAAAGCCAAACCTCTCGCGAGGGAGGGGCGGAAAGTCGCGGATCCTGAGCGGATTCGTTCCAGGAAAGCCGGACTGCCGAGAGCGACCGTCGTCAAGGTCGCGCGAGGTAGTGCGGCTTTTTTATCGGGCCGTGACAGGTGTGATGTATACACTGCTTGAAGGATGACAAAAAAGAAAGTTTAAGCCCTAGTGCCGACATTCCGCACCCCCTTCGCAATTTTTTGATTTTCCGAATTATTTTTCACGACCAATTTTATGTAAAAATTAATTCTGAATTATCAATGTGTTATACACAGGGTGCAGAATGTCGGTTATGAGCGAACGGTGAGAAATAATTCGGAAATTAACAGCTTAGGAACACCTTGAAAGGGCTGGTTTTACAAAAAAGTTCAGCCAGGCCGGGTCTAAGTAAGTAGACATAAACCTGTCTACAGCGGCAAATACAATGGAGGTTTCATGGCCCCATCTCTGCAAGAACAGCTCGGCGTGGCGAGCAACGCCATCTACTGGGACGTAGGGCGCTTCCGCCTCTGGCAAAGCACCGTCCCAGAAGTCATTTTGTACGTGGCTCGGGATATGGGACTCGCAAAGGAGGATAGCGGGCGTTACCGCGCAGCCTTTACCGAGGTCCGGCGATGGAGCGGTGGATCGTACGAGGTTATGGGCGGATCGGCAATCTTGGGTGTATTCGGCGACTTGTCTATCGAAGAAGAGGGTACGCGAGAACTCGAGGAGCAGTGGGCACGCGTCGTGCTCAACATGGGTTACAAAGGGGCGATGCGGCCCCGGTTCCTCCCCCTGCCGGTACGCGACGTCCGCTTGATGGCTATAATCGACGCTTCGCAAGTTTGCGTGGCGGAGCCTCCAGGAAGCGCGGGGGAATCGAGAACTCTGATGTTCGACCTGTCAACCGCTGCTGCGCGGGCGTGGGAGCGAGCTATTCTGGAGAAATCGACTGTTCCTGGTGGCGTTCGTCTCTTCTATGTCTACCCGCAGATGATGCCGCAAGCGACGGCCACGGTGACGATACACGGGCTGCGTGTCTATGCCAGCCTCACCGCGATGCTGAACAAAGCGGATGACGGGACTCTCTATGGAAGCTCCGACGACATCCGCTCCGCTTGGTCGTCCCTGGTGCGTGGAGGGGCCATCGAGATCTCGCTGACGGGTTCCCCACCGGTGGACTCGACAAACTCACGCGCCGACCTGCTCGACCGCCTGTCCGAGCAGGCTCGTGAACAACTCTTCGACCTGCTGTTTACCCCTTACGTCTCCAAGACTTCCGGCGCCGGTTCATTCTACGCGCTGCGATGGCGAACCCTAGTCGATGTGACCGACCTCGGCATGACAATCACGGTCGAGGGCTGGACTTGGCTGAGCGCTAGCCTCGATGCTGAGATCTCGGCCCTGCTCGGTGCCCTAGACGAGAGCTATGTCCACACGTCGTATGAATCGGTCTCGGTGCCCGTCGCGCTGGTGGTAGACCCATCACAGATGGTCACGAACGTGGCGGCGTCTCTAGACTTCGGCGATGTGCATTCGCCCGAGGCGCCGGTTTTCGACGCGACAGGGGGGACGCGTCAATTTCTCATCTCCACGGGACGCCCCGAGACGGTGAGCGTCTCCTACCGAACGAAGGTCAATTTTAAGCCATCGAACTGGCCAGTCGTCGAGATCTCCGGGACGGCTACTCTCACAGCCGACGGCTACAGAATCGTGGTGCGGCCCGAATCGTGGATTCGCCGTCACACCTTGTACATGTATGTTCGGCGCGGCAGCCGGATCATCCCGCAGGTGGAGGCTGACCCAGCCGACTACCTAACGGTAACGGCAACCTACGTGGCTTCATATCTCGCCTTGCCGATCCGGGCCGCGTCGCGAATTACGCCACAGGGGCCGGTCCAGTTCAGCTACCCGATCCCCCCGGAGGCCCAGGCTGGCCGAGCCACCCTTAGCGTAATCGGAATGGTCGGAGGGCAACTCGTGCGTGCCTCGGAGTTGGAGGTTCAGGAGAAGGAGGACGCAGTCTACCTCCTGGTCGACGGCAGCCGGATTCAGCTCGTGGGGCGCAACGCGGTGATCAGTGAGTCTGACCCGCTGGCAGATCGCCTGCGTTCGGCCAACGCCCGCCCCGTGGTTTCCCATGGCATTGCGCCGTCCGCCGAGGAAACCCGGGACTTAGATGTTAACGCAGACGTGGCCCTGATCCCACAGCCGACGGACGTCTCGTGCTGGGCGGCCTCGCTGGCAATGGTCGTCAGCGCTCGAGACAGTGCTTCGACCCCTCCCCAGACCGTTGCTTCACGGGCCGGGATGGACGTGGACACGGGTTACGGCTGGACAGACATTCAACGCGCCGTGGTCGCTTGGAATTTAGTCGAGGAGGGTCCGCGAAGCGCAATGCCTGAGGAGTGGGCAAGGCTATTGGAGCTTTGGGGGCCGATCTGGGTAGTCGAAGTGGGCGCACCGTATCACGCAGTTGTACTTGGTGGTGTTCGCGGCGATGGAACGCCAGATGGAACCTATGTGACCGTCTATAACCCATGGCCTCCCGGGGTGGGGGTGGTCGACACGAAGACTTTCCTAGAGTTCGACCAGGAGTTTGGTCTCGGTGCCGGGGCAGGGGCGGCTATGGTCCATGCAATTCGGTGATTTTTAATGAATGGCTCTCGGGCTTGCTACGAGTTTTGGAGGGGTCATAGCTCACAGTATTTTCAGAGTTTGGTGTAAATAAACAACGCTAAGGAGCAAGAAATGGCAACTTTTCTTACTGAAAGTGTACCCGTCAGTCTGTCAGGTGCTTTGGGAGATGTGGGCAATTTCAGACTATATGCCTGCGATCAGCCAAACGTCATACTCTATGTTGCGAAGCAGCCCGCACTGATGCTTGATCGTCAGAATAAGCCTGGCGTGGCCGTGACCACCTATACGGCCCAACAGCCCGATCACAGTGTCAAGATCATCGGCGGGGCGGCGACGATCGGCCTGAACACAGCTCCCCAACTCGACAAGGCGTCGATCGATCAGGCGAAGTCACTGGTCGCCTCGCTAGGGGCAGGCGACCCAAACAAACTGCGCTTTCTGCCACTTACGACACAGAAGGGGAAGGCGCTACTGAACCTGCCAACTTCTGCGGGCGAGGCAGACAAGAAACACAACGAACGCGATGTCGGCACGCCGGGAGGTTCGCTTTCGTTCCTCGCCAACTTAACGGAGATAGGTGCTCTTGAGTGGTCGAACGCGATCAAGACCAAGAGCCGGATCAACGGCGACATCACAATCCAGTATGAATACTTGCGGCGGGTTCCGGACGTAGGAGCCGAAGTGCATGTACACGGCACACGCGTTTTTGAGCACCTTTCCGCTGCCCTCGATGTGAGCTACAACGGGTTCTTTTATGGCGGCAGCGCGAAACTCGAAGCCGCGTGGGACGCGTTGTCGCGAAACGGAGGCATTGAAGTCGTCTTTCTAGGACAAGGACTCCCGCCTGATCTCGAGAAATATCGCCAGGAGATGGTTTCCACGTTCACCAAACAAGGGATGCAAATTCTTTTCGATCAGATATTTGCCCCGATGCCTCAGGTCGCGCCCGCCCAGGCCGCGCACGGCGGCGGGGTGTTCGGTGGGGCCAATTTCGCCATGAAGTGGCAAAAGAAGACCGATGCCATCGAAATGACGCAGCGGATTGAATTCCGGGGAACGACCTGGCTGACCGAAACGATGGACATCAGTCTTGCCGCACTGTTTGCCGATCTCGATCCGAGTTGCCTGACCGAAGTGCCCGCGCAGCAAGCATTCGACTCCGTGATCCTGGTTGATGCTGATCCGATGCTGTCTAACGCTTCGGTCTCACTGTCCTACAGCGAGGGGCATTCCCCAGAGGCTCCAGTCTTTACCAAGGACGGTGGTAACCAACGCTATACTGTGATCAGCACGAATCCCAACAAGGTCATGGTCAACTGCGGTGCCCAGATCAACTACTCGCCTCCACGTTGGCCAGTGATCCCGTACAAGATCGCCAAGACCGTGGGCGATGGCGGCAATCAGATGGTGATCAAGACATCACAGTGGGTTGGGCGCCAAACGATATTCATGTTTGTGCGCGAGGGCAATCGCATCATCCCACCCCAGGAGTTGACATTTGACGATTACCTAGTCCTCAACGTCTCCTATGCTGGGCCGCATCTGCCCGCACCGGTGCGCGACTCTTCGCATATCGATGCCCTAACGCCAATCGATTTCTCCTATCCGCTGGATCCTCAGGGCCGACCTGGCGTTGCCAAATTCAGTGCGTTCGGGATCATCGGCGGACAGCTCGTACGCGCCCAGGAACAAGTTATTCCGCAGGACGACACAGCGGTTTTCATCCTGGCAACCCGCGGCGGTAAGATCGAACTGGTCACCAGCCAGAGCGCGCTAGGAGAAGCTGACATCCTCGCACAGAATCTGAAACAAGGACAGGGGCGTCCGCTTCTCTCTGGCACTGTCGATAAGTCGTCGGAGACGACAAGAAAAGGCTCGGGCGCAGGAAGCGGCAATATCGTGACCGGTAGGACAGCCGGTGTCGAATACGGATCGCAGGGCACATCATTGTGGCTACGATTGTCCGACGGGACCTCCAAGCGTATCCGCCTTCACAGTATCCAGGAGTCGACTCCCTTCGAGAAGGAAAGCAAGCTTGTCAAGGTCCAGCTCGACAATTCGGGTGAGTACGCCGAGAACATCTTTGTAGACCTTGTCGGCGCATAGGCCTTCGCTTCTTGTCACGACGATCCTAGTGGATCGTCGTGGCATTGCGCTCGCCTTATCGTCTATATTTACGGAGATATAGTTAAAATGCCGCGCACGATCCTTGTAACTCAGAATTCGCCCATTTTACACCATACAAGTACTCGGGTATTGAACCAGTATCCTAACGGAACGGCGCTCGTCGTGACTGACGCTCCGGTCCCCGAGACCGGTGATCCTGGAGAGATTCAAATCCCTCCAGGCCTGAATCTCGAGACTACCACCGAAGCGGTTAATAAGGCGCGGCAGCGTTTTCAGCCGACTAGGGCTATGGGTGCGAAAAGAAAGGAACCATCTGCCGAGACCGAAGAGTCGGTCTCGGCATATGTCGAGTTTATCGGTCAGACTGATAGTCGCTGGCTCGATAAGCTCCGCGAGTTGGGCATCAGCGTGCTCACTTACCAACCCGAGAACAGTTACCTATGCTATGGCTCAATAAATGCTTTCCGTGAAGCGCAGAAGCAAGTCAAAACGACTGAAGGCGAAAGCGCAATCCAGAGCGTGACCGAGTTCTCCTCCGATCTCAAGAAAAAGTTGCCGAGCGTCGGCGAGGGGGGAGAAACAGTTGTCATCGTCGTGGTCATCACACCTGACGAGAGGGACAGCATCATCAACAAGCTGAAAGCAGTCCCCGATGTCGAGATCATCGAAGGGGCTGGCAATGATATTCTGGACGCCAATCGGCTCCGGCTGCGAGCACGGATACGTGGCGAGGGGCACGCTAACCTTCTGGAACTCCCCCGCGTGCTCTCGATTGAGGCTTATCACACCCCGATCCCTGAAGACGAAGTTGCTGGCCTGGTGATTGCCGGACTTTACGACGCGACTAATCGTCCGACAGGCTCATACATCAGATGGCTTCAAGACCAAGGTATCGATGGCCGGGGTGTGACCATCGGAATCGTCGACGGGGGCGTGGATATCTCGCATCCAGCGTTTTCCGGCCGAGCCCGAGATTTGGCCGGCGGGCAAAAGGACTGGCACGCCACAATGGTCGCAGGACACGCCGTCGGCAAATACCTAACCGAGAGTGATGCTAATCGATTCATTTACGGGCTGGGAACCGCCCCGGCCGCCGGGATTCTCTCGCAAGACAAGATGCAGGCAACGACGTTCCTCTGCCGACAGACGGTTATTGAGGCTGGTTCCGGAGGTGCGATCCAAAACAACTCCTGGGGCAAGGAGACTCGCAACCCCATGGACTATGGCTCAGACGAGGCCCTTTACGACTCACTTGTGCGGAATGCCGACCCTCAAGGCCCCCAGTCGTTTCCGTTGACGATCTGCTTTTCTTCTGGCAACTCCGGGCTGCAAGGCCTGACTCGCCCCAAAGCCGCTAAGAACATTATCGTCACGGGTAACTCCAAAAATTTTCGACCCGACATTGGCCACGGCGACAGCGACAACATCACCGATGTCTACAGCGGTGCACACGGCTCCAGCTATGGTAATTGCGGCGATGGCCGCATCCGCCCTCATGTCGTTGCCCCTGGCGAGTGGACTGCGTCGGCTAACTACGACTGCCATGCTGGCGAGGACGAGTTCATCAGCCCGATGCTAACCTGGGGCGGAGGATCGTCAGCCGCAAGCCCGAAGACTGCCGGCGCGTGCGCCTTACTGATCGATTGGTGGCGCCGAAACAACAGCGACAAGCCCCCCTCACCGGCAATGCTACGCGCCCTAATTGTTAACGGAGCCGAACCGATCCTCACCGGGGGGGCGATCCCGAATAACCGCCAGGGATGGGGTCGGCTGAACATTCAGAACATCTTGGATTCGTCCGTCTCGCGCATCCTGGTGGACCAGACGACCTTTCTATCCCAGCCCACCGAGGCTCGCGAGTGGCGCGTTCGTGCAGCCGACCCTGCCAAGCCCGTGAAGATAACCCTCGCCTGGACCGACCCTCCTGGCGCCATCGGCAGTGGCAATAACCCGAGCCTTTCCCCTGTGGTGAATAAACTCGCACTCCGCGCCGAGATCGGACCGCACGTTTTCCGCGGTGTTCATGACAGGTTCCGTAACGGCTTCTCTGCCGCTGACGACGAGATCGCAAGGCAAGGGGCGGAAGCAACTCTTACGGAGGGATCTGACAACCTCCAGAACATTTTCCTCTCGCCCGTCTCCGTGACAGGTTCTATCCGTGTGTCGGTCACCGCCCTGAACGTGACGACGAACTGCCTGAACGGGATGTTTGATATGCCCAAGCAGGACTTCGCCCTAGTCATAACCAACGGTCAACTCGAAGCGGGTGCGTCGCCTTCTAGCATCGTCGTGGCCGTCGATCTTGGAGCTAACGGATCGACCCCGGCGAGCAACTCAAACGGCTACTGGTCCGACGCGCCCGATAACGGCGACAGCCACCTCATCGGCGGGTCTCCGGCTGCGGGTACAGCTCCCATCCCGGTGAGCGATGGTACGTCAAGCACTTCCTCGAACGGGAATTCATCAACATCGACGCAGGACGACGACGCGTGGTGGGCTGACAGCGACCTGCTGGCGGAATCTCGGCCCGAGACGAATCGTCGAGTCTCGGCTCCTCCGCTGACCGATGACGTGGAATTCGCCCTGAATCTAGATGCCGGATTCAACCTCTTGGGCGCGACTGGTCATCGGCCCGATACTGTCCACGTACTGGGTGATGGGGAGTCACCCTCTAAGCGGGCCGCCATCGACTTGAGCGACGCGATCACTAAGCTGAAGGACCGACTCGATCGCCAGGCCCTTGATCCCGCAGCGCTGCCCTTCTGCGCCGTGCTCGTAATCGGGGCCGGCACCCGCGTGACCGTCGCTGACGTTCTCGGGCTCCGCGCCCTAGGTTTCGCCAACAGGCTATTCCTCCTGTCCGACAACCCGGAGGTTATCGCCTTCCTTGCCCAGAGGATTGGAAATCAATCGAACATCCGGTACCGCTTGGCCAAGGAACCCAAGGAACTCCACGATCTAATCCTCGACACTCTAGCTGAGGCAGGGGGATTACAACCTGTAGTGATCGATGGTCCAGTAACGTCGACGACCCCAGCGGCGGTTGTCTGGACATACCGGTTCGGGGTAGTCCCTGATGACCGGGAGATCGTCGTTCACGTCCGATCCCAGGCCTTGATCCACCAAGAGGTAAGGCTTATGCGTCCAGGTGCGCCGGATGTATTGTGGAGTCCGGAAGGATCCGGGCCCGAGGTCAGCCTAGATTTCTCGTTTAGCTTTCAGGACGGCCTACTTCATATCCGCGACGCCGGGTCGAACCGACTGGCCGGCACTTGGACGGTGGAGGTAACTGGGGAGAGCGCCAATCAGCCCTCGTCCCTAAAGGTCTGGGCATTAGGTGGGCCATGGATCTCCGTCAGTAAAGGGGTGGTCTCCCCCGCTGAAGAATCGGGGCGGGGGAGCGAACAACATATGCTGAAACTCTCCGGTGAGTCAGGCGTCAACTTCCTCCAAGCGGTCATCCCTCCCCCCCGTGTCGCCGCTCCCCCCGGCACGATTTCGGGCGAGGCTACCCGTGACCTTGTGGTCCAAGTGCGGCGATCACGGCTCGACAGCCAGGGAGACCGGGTGGCGGAGGATGATCGGCGGTCGATCCCCGTGCCGGTGCTTAGTCAGATTGTGAAGGTGCCGCCACCCTCGACGGTTGCCTCAGTGCTCGATCTGCCCATTAACGTCCTGGGCGTCGATGCCAAGGGAAACCATTTCGCCCGCCGTGTCCGCACCAACCTTGTCCGGCTCCGCGCCCTGTCGGAGTGGTGGGCCGAGACGGCGGCAGCCGTACCAAAGGTGTTCTACACTCGTGGCCAAATCGCCGAGGTGAAGTTCCAGAAAGGGCTAGTCGTCGCACTCCGCCTGTTTCGTGGATCCTATTCCCGCGTGGTGAACGTGACCTCACCTATTTTGGGCGAGCAACTGGCTGCCCTCGATTCCGAGGATTTGCGGGGCCAGACGTTCACCTTCGGCGTGCAGGGTAATGAACTTCGTACGATTTTCAGCCACCTTGAGGTCAAACCGGTCTCGTCGATCCCCGGTGACCGCGGCATCGAGGGACCGACCCAGGATGTCACGCGGCCTAGATCCGAATCGGACAACACTGACTATCCCGACGCAACTCGTTTCGTCCCAGCCGCCTCGTTCCGCGCTGGCAGAGACAACCGAGTGATCGCCCGCGTGGTGATCCACATCACCGACGGGGGGGCGAGCATCGAGGGGCCGATCAGTTGGTTCCAGAACCCGGCTAGTGGCGTTAGCGCGCATTACATTGTTGGCCAAAACGGCGAGGTGGTGCAGATGGTCCGCGACCGTGATATCGCCTGGCACGCTAATAACGCCAACGGCGATAGCATCGGCATTGAACATTGTGCTCGCGCACCGGGGGCGCTGGGTCCGAGCGACCCCGGGCTCATGCCGACGCCTCTCCAGTACGCGGCCTCAGGGGCGCTGGTCCGATGGCTCTGCGAGCAGTATGGCATCTCAATGGACCGCGACCATATCCTCGGCCACTCCGAGGCGGACACCAGAACCACGCACAGCGGGTGCCCCAACGCCGTTTGGGACTGGGATTACTATATGGATATGCTGACCACCGGCACAAGTTTGCCACCCCCTGGGGATGAGACGACCCGAGGGCGCAGGAACCGGCTTCACCTCGCGGGAGGTTCCCATGCCTGAGGAGTCCAGGATCCTTTGGGAGCGGGCGATCTCCGACAGCATCATGGGCCGGGGCGAAACTGGGCCTGAAGCCGAGGCTAACCGATTCATCCAGATCCAGCCGTTCGCCCGAACGGAGGTGATGACGAACACCCGCACTTCCATCAACCGGATCAACCTAGACGCAGTGGCGATCACCCGTCCGCCTTGGAGCCGCGACCGCTTGCCGGTGCAGACGATGCAGGCGCTGATGCCGATCCCGGTGGTTACACCCATCCCCGTCGACTGGTTCATCCTTCTGCCCTACCCGAACGAGAACACCGCGTATGTCGCCCCGTCCGAGGCGTCGCTCCTAGACTTCTCGCTGACTCTGCGCCGGAGTGCCCTGCCCGACCGAGGGTTGGCGATCACCGGCGGGTCGGCGTTCTTCTCGATTAGCACCTATGCGCCGCATAGCATGGAGTCCATCTCGCTGCTCCGCAAGGACTGGAATGTCGCGCTGAAACAGAACAACCTCGGCGACCGCGAGTGGTCGTACCGGCCCGAGCAAAGGCGGGGGCTCTCGGTTTCGCTCGAACTGCCGCCCGGGGTGGCGGCATCCGCGCCTTTGATCTTCACTTCGCCGATTGCGGGCGTCGCCACCATCACCGTCGAGCTGACGGAGAGCGGGGCCTTAATGTGGAAAGCGGCGCTGGAGCAGGGAGTCGGGTCGACCATCGCCGGAATCTTTCGCGTGAGTTCCAGTTCGCTGGGCATCAGCGGCGTGGCTATGAGGCTCGACCGCCGATCACTTGACACCACCGTCGGCAAGCTCCTCGCCGGCCGTGGCACTGCGGACATCCGCTACATCGACCCACAACAGACGATCCAGGGCAAGCTTATCGTTGTCACAAACGACCTTGTCGAGCAGATGACAGTGGCCATGCGGCCCAGCCAAGGGCAGGCCCCGACAAGCCAGACCTTTGGTCCAGAGGGAGGCCAAATAGAAGTTTCCGTCAGCACGCAGGACGTTGCCTCCGTGGCCATCGACTGGTCCGCACAGGTGGCGTTCACCCCACTGGGATGGCCGCCCGTCCCCACGTCAGGCCGCCTCACCTCCGCCAATATCTGGACTGACATGGTCAAGCCCGACTCCTGGATCGCCAACTACACTCTGATGGCCATCCCCGTCGACGACCGCGGCCAGGCCAAGACGACGGACGCCGCAGGGGCGACTCCGCTGACCCAAGGGGTTCTGAACTTCACGGCCCCCTACGTCGCCAACGGCCTCCTCAACAGCTCCTTCCAGGCCGAATACTTCCGACCCATCAACATCGCCCTGCCGCGCTTCCCCGGCCAACCGTTTGGCAACCTCGTCCTGTCGATCTTCGCCACGAGGAACGGCGTCGGCGGCACGCGATCCCGGAAGCTCACTCCCGACGAACTAAACATTGTCGTACTGATCTATCCCGACGCCCGCGTCGAAATCCAAACTAGTTTGGATGCTCTCGCCGAGTTATCCTCCGCATCGGAGCTGCTCCGGTTGATGGAGTTTCTATGAACTTTTGGTGTTGGTTTTATTCAGGGGATCTAAGCCCAAACCGCCGAAAATTCTGTCGAGCCTGGCTGACCTGCGAATGGTTCCCCCTTCCCTGTTATTCCTAGGACTTTCGCTCGGAAGGGTCTTAACCACCATATGTAGTAGCTAACTTGGCAACCCTACCACTATGTGTCCGCCGCTGGACATCCTGGTGGTTCCCGGCGGTTGGGGGACGCGTGCCGCGATGCACGATCCGGCGCTGCAGGCGTTCGTGACCGCCCGAGCCCGGCAGGTGGAAATCCTGGCCTCGGTCTGCACCGGCGCCTTGATTCTCGGCCAGGCCGGCCTGCTGGAGGGTCGCCGTGCTACCACCCACTGGTTGGCGCTCGATTTGTTGCGCGAGTCGTTTCCCCGAGTCCACGTCGACCGGGCGTCGCACGTCGTGGAAGACGGTGCGGTGCTGACCTCCGCCCGTATTGCGGCGGGCATCGACCTGGCCCTGAAGGTGGTCGCCCGCTGTTACGGCGAAGCCGTCGCCCACGCCACCGCCCGCTACATGGAATACCCCTTTCCGGATTCCAACGCGCGGCGGGTCGCGTTGGAAACCCGGTGATCGGTCGGCAGCCCCCGGAAGAGTTCTCGAGCATAACGCCAAGTGGCCACGGCCAAAAGCCGTTATGCTCAATTTTACATATTACGTAAACGTAAAATAAGGACTGCTGGCCTCTCCGACCGGTCGCCTCTTCACCCCCGATAACCCCGCCTTAGCGGGAGCTGGAAAATCCGCTCCACTGCGGTCAACTATGGCTACTCCACCGGATGGGTGAGTCGCTTTCCCCCTCAACCAGCGGGGCAGGCGGACGTGGAGGAGGTCGGGATCGTCGGGATCACGCTCGACGGCGAAACCGAGCACCCGATTGAGAGGGGAAGACACGAAACGGAATTTAACGCACCCTAAGCCGTCATGGCGAAGTCCGTGGTCCGCAAAGGCCTGAATGAGTCTGGCCCTGTCGATGACTCGACTTCCCAGTCGTAATCACCGGTGAGGCGAATGTGCGCCCATCCCAGTGGCGACAAGTGCGCGAGATCCGTCGGCCCAGGTTCAATCCCTTGCGTTCGCAGGTAGTCCACGGCGCGTTGCAGGTAGACGGTGTTCCACAGGATGATGGCGGCGACCAGCAGATTGAGGCCGCTCGCCCGATAGCGCTG
>Ga0179938_1069012_pt1 | contig 12310 bp, 8 predicted proteins | sample AD_UKC030_sludge_FD_136001 | JGI IMG/M metagenome (GOLD analysis project Ga0179938, IMG submission 136001) | Active sludge microbial communities of municipal wastewater-treating anaerobic digesters from Illinois, USA - AD_UKC030_MetaT... | ecosystem: Engineered > Bioreactor > Anaerobic >... | reverse complement strand
GGAGCATTGACGTGTGGTCCGCACGGCTCCAGGGTAGGTCGCTACAGGCGCTTGGCGACAAGCGTCGCAGATGAATGACCGTCCTCGACAGAACCCGGCTTACAGGCCGGTTCCCGCTTCTTTCTGTCCTGACATAAGCGCCTTTCCATGAATGGAAAGCGTACCCATCACTTTCCTTGGGGCACTGCGCTATGGGCATAAAAAAGTTGCGGGATTGAACTTGCCCGGTATAATTGCAGCGCAAAAAAAGACCGGGCATAAGGTACCCGGCCAATAACCACCAAAGGAGGGTGTGCGGTAGATCACTACAAAGCAGAAACCACTGCACAGGATGTATTTTGGGACTTCGGATTAGAGCAAATACCCTATTTACGATCTGACTCCAAAGCCGATCCTCATTGATCGGCTTCCTTTTTTTCGACACTCGTTGACGCTACGCCATCCGCTCGCGCTGGAAAAATGGCACTGCGCTAGAGGAGTTCTTCCATGCTGATGACTCTTGCGAAATTCCAGGCGCGCCCCGGAGCCGTTTCGTCGTTGTTGGATCTGGCGCGGACCTTGGTCAAGCATTCGCGCAGTGGGACAGGTTGCCTGGAATATGGCTGCTATCAGGACATTATAAACAGCGATACGCTGTTACTGGTCGGACGCTGGACCGGGCAAGAGGCGTTGGAAACACACTATGAAAGCGCACACTTTCGTGATCTGGTACGCCAATTCAAGGATTGGGTCGTAGAGGCGCCGCCCTCAGTCAGCCTCTACGACGTGATAGAAATGGATCATCTTTAGCACAGGGTAGTCAAGCGTTCATGCCGATCCGTTCGGTCAAATAGTGCTCGCAGCCCTTTAGCGTCGATAGCTTCGGGTAGTCGAAGTCGAAAATGGTCACGTTGAGTTCTTTCTCCAGGCTCATCATCAACCGCAGAAAGTCAATCGAGTCCAGTTCCAGTTGATCGTGAAAACTGATGTCGGGCTTGATCGCCTGGGTATCGGCGTTCGGGACGACATCGCTGAGCGTACGCAGAATCGTGGTGCGAATCTGCTCGTTGTTTATGGCGTTCATAGCAATTTTCCTTCAAGTCCAGGGAAGCTCAAAATCCCGCGTTTGTTGTATCTATCGTCGGCATGTTGCGCCGCAACATCAGTCTTGCATTGTTGTCCTTAAAAATCAAGCAATCCTTATGTGGGTCATAGCCGATAGATATGCAATTTAGAAGCCAGATATAATTTCTGGCTGAGACTTGATAATAAGCATACCGCCCAAAATTAGAATAAACCTCCTAACCGCTCAGAATTGCTACCATGCTGCCAAACATTAATTTTCTGATGATTCATTTTCCAACGTAGAGAGATCGCCCAGCGGCAGGCCCAATTCACGGGCGCGCAGTAACCGGCGCATGATCTTGCCACTGCGGGTTTTGGGCAGGTCCACCACAAATTCCAGTTCACGCGGCGCCACGGTCGGTCCCAGCCGGGTGCGGGCGAAACCGATCAGTTCCTTGCGCAGGGCGTCGCTCGGTTCATAACCCGGCTTCAGGGCGATAAACGCTTTAACGATCTGTCCAGCAAATTCATCCGGCTTGCCGATCATGCCGGCCTCAGCCACCGCGGGATGCTCCAGCAATACGTTCTCCACCTCAAACGGACCAATCAGGTGGCCAGAGGTCTTGATGACGTCGTCATTGCGGCCTACGAACCAGAAATAACCGTCGGCATCACAAGTTGCCAGATCGCCGCTCAGATACCAATCCCCAGTGAAGCACTGCTGGTAGCGTTGCTCATCGTCCAGATAGCCCCGAAACATGGAGGGCCAACCCATTCGCAACGCCAGTTCGCCTTCCTCGCTCGGAGCCAGGAGGTCAACACCGCCTTCCGGTCGCCGTTGAACGATCGCGGCCTCGATGCCGGGCAACGGCCGACCCATGGAACCCGGCCGGATGTCCTGGACGCGATAGTTGGCGATCATGATCGCCCCGGTTTCGGTTTGCCACCAGGTGTCATGGAAGGGCCGACCCAGCGTCTCCACCGCCCAGACCACGCCTTCAGGATTCAGGGGTTCGCCAACGCTGGCCATGAACCGCAGCGCGCTCAGATCGAGGCCCCGCGTCGGTTCCGGGCCAGCTTTCATCAACATGCGAATAGCCGTCGGTGCGGTATACCAGACGTTCACCCGTTCCCGTTCCAGAATGGCATACCAGCGCCGCACCTCAAATTCAGCCTCGTCCACCACCAGGGTAGTACCGTTGGTCAGCGGCGCGATGATGCCGTAGGAAACACCGGTGACCCAACCGGGATCAGCGGTGCACCAATAAATGTCACCGGGCCGCAGGTCCAGCACCAGTCGACCGGTCCAGCGGTGAGCGACGACGGCTTCATGGACATGGATCGCCCCCTTGGGCGCGCCCGTGGTGCCGCTGGTGAAGTGCAACAACGCCCAATCCTCAGGGCGAGTGCGTGGAGCAGTGCGGCAGTCCGATTCGGCGTCGAGCAGGGCATGGAATGAATGGAGGCCCGGTTCATCGTAGGCGCTATCAGTCAGCAGCACCTGCTCCAGATCAAGCAATACCGGACGCAATGCCTGCACTTTGCGCTGATACAGTAGTGATGTAGTGACCAGTACTCGCGCCCGGCTGTTGGCCAGCCGCACCCGCACCGGCTCCGGGCCAAAAGCGGAGAACAGTGGACAGAATACTGCGCCGGCCTTCAACGTTCCCAGAGCAGTAATGTAAAGCTCAGGAATACGCCCGGCCAATACGCAGACCCGGTCGCCCGGGCGGATACCCAGTCGTTCCAGACCGTTGGCGAACTGGTTACTGAGCCGAACCAGTTCGGCATAGCTGAAATCGCGGCGCTCGCCGTTTTTACCCAGCCAGCGCAATGCTACCCTTTCACCCTGGCCCGTGGCGACCCAGCGGTCCACGGCTTCGAAAGCGATGTTCAGGCCGCCATCGGGTAGGCCGACCAATTCGGCGCAGGCCTCGGCCCAGGAGAAAGCCGCACGGGCGGTAGCATAGTCCGCTAAATTCGGCGCGGGTTCTTCAGCATTCAGCGTCTTGGGGATCGGGTTCCAGGGCATTGGAGCCTCACGGGAAGTGACTATCGTCGGTGGAAGCGTTCATTGTAGCGAGGTAGCGGGGTTGCGAGGTAGCGATTAACATACCCCGATTGGCCACGATCCTCGACCGAGACCCCCTTCATGACGATTCGCAATCTCGAATATCTGTTCAAACCCCGGTCCATTGCCGTCATCGGCCGTGGCAAGTCGCCCGGCGGACCCGATGCGACTGTGGAGTTCAATCTGATCGAGGGTGGCTTCAAGGGGCCGGTGATGCCGGTTAACCCGGACCACCTATCGATTTCCGGAGTATTAGCTTACAAAGACATCGCCAGCTTGCCAGTCTCGCCGGAGCTGGCGATTCTGACCACGCCGCTGGAGGAAGCGCCCGGTCTCATCAGCCAATTAGGTCAGCGCGGCACCCGGGCAGCCCTGCTGCTGAGTCGCGAAGTCCTGCAAGACCATCGCGACGCACAAGCCGCGCTACTCAGTCAGGATATGTCGCGCAAGCATCCCGACGGCGGAGAGTTGTTAAAGCAGCAGATTCTGGACGCGGCCAAACCACATCTGCTGCGAATTATGGGGCCGGATCACCTCGGCTATGCCGTTCCGGCGACTAATCTCAACGCCAGCCTGAGCAGTCAGCGGCCACTGGCCGGCCAAGTCGCGCTGCTTTGCCAATCAGCAGCGGTGATGCGCAGCGTCATCGACTGGGCTAACAGTCGCAACATCGGCTTTTCCCATGTGATCTCAGTGGGCATGCGCTGGGACGTAGACCTGGGCGATCTCATGGATTATCTGCTGCGGGATCATCATACCCGCGCGATCCTGATGTACATGGAAAGCACCCGCAACCGCCGCAAGTTCGTATCCGCCGCCCGCGCCGCCGCCCGCGTCAAGCCGGTGATCGTGCTCAAACCGCGCGATTTTCGCACCGGATCAGTTGAGGATGCGGTGTATGACGCTGTGTTCCAGCGCGCCGGCATTCTGCGGGTGAATAACATCGAGCAATTGTTCGGCGCTGCCGAAACCGTAGCCAACGCCCGGCCGGTCTACAGCGACCGGCTAACGATTATCAGCAACAGTTACAGTCTGGCCCTGATGACCAGCGATACCCTGTTGCGGCACAATGGCCACCTGGCCGAGATCAGTGAGGCCACCCGCGAGAAGGTGGCGCAAGCCTGCCGGCCCGGCTATCCCATCGAGAATCCCGTGGACTTGGGCGACGCCGCCGGTCCCGAAGAATACGGCAAGGCGCTCGATCTGTTGCTACAGGAACCAGGCACTGACGGGGTGCTGATCATCCACGCGCCGGCGTCGGTAGATCGTTCCTTGGATTCCGCCCAAGCCGTGGTCGAGCGCGCGGCCAAGAGCCGGCGACTGGTCATGACCTGTTGGTTGGGTGAGTCGTCAGTGGAATCGGCCCGCGATTACTTCAAGAATAGCCATATCCCTACCTACGAAGCGCCCGGTGAAGCGGTCGAAGCGTTCATGCGCCTGGCGCAGTACCGGCGCTATCAGGAATTGCTGATAGAAACGCCGCCTTCGATTCCCGAGGGGTTCACCGCAGATGCCGAGACCGCCCGCCGCATCATTCAGATCGCGCTGACCGCGGGCCGTCGCCGGTTGAACGCCTATGAAACCGGCCAGATACTGAACGCCTACGAAATTTCTACCGTACCGCTGCATTTCGCCTCGACCCCGGAAGCCGCAACCGATATAGCGCTGGAACTCAAGGTTCCGGTCGCGCTCAAGATTCTGTCGCCGGATATCGTCAGCAAGTCTGATGTCGGAGGGGTGGCTTTCGGGCTGAAAAACCCGCTGGAAGTGCTGGTGGCTGCGACGGAAATGCTCAAGCGCGTGCGCGATCTGGCGCCGTATGCGGTCATCGACGGCTTCGCGGTGCAGCCGATGCAATACCGCAATAGCACCTACGAACTGATGATGGGGGTGCGCACCGGCAAGCGATTTGGCCCGGTGATCTTTTTCGGTCAGGGCGGCACCGAGGCTGACGCGATTGATGATGTCGCCTACGCGCTGCCGCCGCTGAACATGCAACTGGCGCGCGATCTGATGTGGCGGACCCGGTTGTACCGCCGTCTCAGCACCAATCGGGGCCGACCGGTGGATCTGGACGCCATCGCGTTGACCTTGATCAAGGTGTCACAGATGGTGATCGATTTAGGAGAGATCATTGAAATGGACATCAATCCGCTCTGGGTCAATTCGGATGGGCTGCTGGTCCTGGATGCTCATGTGCTGATTGAACCCAATGCCGAGCCAGCGGCCAAACGGCTGGCGATTTCACCTTATCCCAAAGAGATGGAGAAACGGTTCACCTTGCCTGATGGCCGTGCTTTCCTGATTCGGCCAATCCTGCCCGAGGACGAACCGGAATTACGCGACCTCGTCAAACGGTTGCCGGCAGAAGATGTGCGAATGCGGTTTTTCCAGCCGCTTCGGGAGCTGTCGCACGAAATGGCAGCGCGGCTGACCCAACTCGATTACGAGCGGGAGATGGCGATTATCGTGACCGATCCGGACGTCCTGCCGGGCAAGGGGAAAATCTGGGGCGTGGTGCGCTGTAATGCCGATCCGGACATGGAGAGAGCCGAGTATGCGGTGCTGGTGGATCGGGCTGTCACCGGGATCGGACTGGGGCCGATGCTCATGCGCTACATTATCGAGTACGCCAAACAGCGCGGCATCAAGGAACTCTACGGCGAGGTTTTGCGGGAGAATGAACCCATGCTGCGGCTCAACCGGGCGCTCAATTTCAAAATCCACGCGACGCTCGACGATCCCGGCATACTGCATGTGAGCCTGCCATTGAGCTGATGTTTATCCTCCCTCCTGGCGGGGGAGGGTGAGGGGAGAACGACATGAATGGGGATGGGAACAAAACCGTCGTCGAACTCGATGCTGAACGCCGCGCGATTGGCCGACAACACACCACCAGTCTGCTGAAAATGTTGCGCGGCGGCTACGGCACAATTCTCGAACCGGAGCCGGCTGCGGAAGTCCAGCCGGTCGCCGAATTGAAACCGCCCCGGGTCGCCGATGCTGCGCCAGCCTATGTCCGGTTGGTGGAAACGCCATTTCAGCCGACTGCGTCGCCCGCCAGCGTGACCTCCCGATCATCAGCGCCGGCCATTCCCACGGTGAGCGAAGGTCTGCGCCGCCCCACGGGAAGGTTAAGCAAACTGATCACACGGGTTGATGAGTTGACCGAATCCACCCGGATTTTTCAGGCGTATCTGCGACCGGATTTGCGCGGTCATGCGGTGCTGATCCGGCTGGATCAAGACGTCTGGACGGTGCAGACTGAATCGGCGGTGTGGGCAACGCGGTTGCGCTATGCGTTGTACGATATCCGGGAGGTGCTGGGCCTGCACTTCGGCATCGCTCTGCCCAAGCCGCATATTCAAATCGCGCCCGTCGCCCTGCTCCCACCGTCGCCGTCGCCACGGCGGATGCTGACCCAGGAAGCCGCCCGCTACCTGGAAGAGACCGCTCGTAATGAAACCGACCCGCGTTTGAGCGCCGCCCTGCGGCGACTGGCCCGCCGGGCGGAAGCGACACCTACCGATCATGTTCTATACCCATCAGAGCAACCGTCTTGAAACCCTGACGGACCGTCTGGCCGAGCTGCTTCGTCAGCCGCTGCGGTCGCCGCTGGCGCGTGAAATCATTGTCACACAGAGCAATGGCCTGGCCCGCTGGCTGGCGCTGCGGCTGGCCGACCGGCTGGGCGTGTGCGCGCATCTCGATTTCCAGTTTCCCGGAACTTTTCTCTGGGAGATGGCGCGACGGGTGCTGCACGGATTGCCGCCGACCTCGGCTTTCGACCGGCCGGTGCTGAACTGGCGGGTGATGGCGCTGTTGCAGGAAGTCGGGGACGAACCGGCGTTCGCGCCGGTGCGGGCCTGGTTGGGTGACGGACGCGACGACTTTCGCCGCTACGAGCTAGCCTGCCGGATCACCGACTGCTTCGACCAGTATTTAATCTACCGGCCCGACTGGATTGGTCAATGGGAGAACGGTGAAGAGGATCATTGGCAGGCGGAATTGTGGCGACGACTGGCGCGCAGCGGCGAGACGCATCGGACGCGGGTACAGGCGCAGTTTCGCCGGGCGTTGCAACATGGGGAAGTCGACCGCCGCCGCCTGCCGGAACGGGTGGCGGTTGTCGGCTTGTCCGCACTGCCGCCGCTGTATCTGGATTTGCTGGCGGAACTGGCGCACTGCATCGATGTGCATTTGCTCCTGCTCAATCCCTGTCAGGAATATTGGGGCGATATCCGGGCGGAACGCGACCTGGCGCGACTGGGTGAAGAGGCTGACCTGGAAGCTGAATATTTGACGGTCGGTCATCCGTTACTGGCTTCCCTGGGCAAGCAGGGCCGGGATTTTATCGACCTGTTGCAAGGCTACTCGCGGGTGGAGTGGGAAGGATTTGTCGAGCCAGCGGGCGATGATCTGCTGCATCGCCTGCAAGCCGATATTCTCCATTTGCGGGAACGGGGACGGCGGAACATCCGCCCCTGTTGCTGCGGCCTGACGACCTTTCGCTCCAGGTTCATGTCTGCCACGGGCCGATGCGTGAAGTGGAAGTGTTGCATGACCAATTACTGGCGCTGTTTGAGGCGCATCGCGACCTGCGGCCTTCCGACGTGATCGTCATGGCCCCGGATATTGCCCGTTATGGTCCATTGATCGAAGCGGTCTTTGATGTCGCTCCCCGGGAGCGGCGGATTCCGTTCAGCGTCGCCGATCAGGGCCTGCCGGTCGAGAATCCGCTGATCGAGGCGTTTTTTGAATTGCTGGATTTGAGCGGGGAACGGTTTGACGCCGCCCAGGTGATGAGTTTGCTGGAGCCGCCAGCAGTGCGGCGGCGGTTCGGCTTGAGCGAGGAAGATTTGGACCGTGTTCGCCACTGGGTACGCGCTGTCGGGATTCGCTGGGGAATCAATGCGGGCATCAAGGACTCGTGGGCTTTGCCGACCACGGCGGGACATACCTGGCAGGCCGGATTGGACCGCTTGCTACTCGGTTACGCCCTGCCAGGACAAGGCCGGGAATTGTATGCCGGCATTTTGCCCTATGACGAAGTGGAAGGCGGTGAGGCGCAGGCGCTGGGCGGCTTGCAGAGTTTTCTGGATGAACTGTTCGGGTTGCATCACGGCTTGCGCGACCAGCGCCCGCCCGCCGATTGGATCACCACGCTCTATGCCCTGCTGGACCGATTTTTCGATCCCCGCGAGCGTGAAGAAAATGAACTACAACTGATTCGCACCGCGTTGGAAACCCTCGGCGAACAGGCGCAACAGGCCCAATTTGCCGAACCGGTGTCGCTGTCGGTGATGAAATCGGCGTTGCGTGAATTACTGAACGTCCCGGAGAGCGGCGCGGGCCGGTTCCTCGGCGGCGGTGTAACCTGCTGTGCGATGGTGCCGATGCGCAGCATTCCGTTTGCGGTGGTCTGCCTGATCGGGATGAACGACGACGCCTATCCGCGCCCTAACCGACCAGTCGGATTTGACCTGATGATCAGGTCCTTTCGGCGCGGTGACCGTTCCCGCCGCCGGGATGATCGTTATTTATTTCTGGAAACCCTGCTGTCGGCCCGCCGCTGTTTGTATCTGAGCTACGTCGGCCAGAACATCCGTGATAACGCGGTGTTGCCGCCGTCGGTGCTGGTCAGCGAGTTGTTGGACATGGTGGATCGGGGCTTTGTGACGGCGGAGGGTGGACGACCGAGCGCGCAGTTAGTCACGCGCCATCCTCTACAAGCCTTCAGCCGACGCTATTTCACCGGTGACCCGCGATTGTTCAGTTATGCGCAGGAATGGCTCGAAGCCAGCCGCCAGACCGGGCGCGGCGAACGCGATGCGGCAGCATTGTTAACTGCCACATTGCCCGAACCGGAATCGGCCCTGCGCTGGGTGACGCTGGAAGGGTTGACGCAGTTTTTCAAGAATCCAGCGAAATGGCTGTTGCGAGAACGGCTAGGCATTCGCGTGGATGAGGGCGAAGAGGCGCTGGAAACTCGTGAGCCGTTCGTGCCCGATGCGCTGGAGAGTTATCAGATGCTGGATGAGATGCTGGAACTGCATCGCGAGGGGCGTCCGGTAGCCGAGATTGAGACGATCATGCGGGCGAATGGTGCACTGCCGCACGGGCAAGTGGGTGAATGCGTATTCGCTGAGGCTTACGAGCGGGTCGAGCGCTTCGCCGGACGATTGGGCCGGGTCTTCCCGCGCCGGGATCGGGCGCCGTTGGAATTGGATTTGGCGTTAGGTGACTTCCGCCTGACCGGTCGCCTGACCGGCATGACCAAGGCGGGGTGGGTCGGTTACCGGTTGGCGAAGATCAAGGCTGGAGATTATCTGAAACTGTGGCTGCATCATCTGGCGCTGAACGCCATGGGGCTGGAGGATGGAGTGCGGCAAAGTTATTGGGTGGCGGAGGATCAACTGGTGACGTTGACGCCGGTTGAGCAACCGGAGATGCTGCTGCGAGGATTGCTGGAGTGGTACTGGCAGGGATCACAGGGTTTGTTGCACTTTTTTCCCAAGAGCGGGCTGGCCTATGTTGAACAGTTGCGCAAGGATCAGGAGCCGAACCCCGACAAGGCGTTATGGGCGGCGCGTCGGGCTTGGGAAGGAGAGGAACGACGACCCGGAACGGCGGAGCGGGAGAATGCCTATTATCAATTGGCGTTTGGGGAGACCGATCCGCTGGATGAGGAGTTTACGACGCTGGCCATGGCGGTGTTTGGGCCGCTGTTTGAGCAGATTCAGCGGGATGAGCCGTAGGGCAGGCGATGAAACTTGAGAGCTTTCAGGCCGGAAGCTGGCGGCAACGCTATCAGGGTAGTGCTTCAGACGTGGATATAGATTCATTAATTTTCTTTTTTATGATCAATTTTTTGTAAGCATTTTATTGATATCCATATCCATGTCAGGAACACCACCTAAAACTTTAAAGCACTTTGAATCACATTCATCCTACCGTGACCGCATCCACACCTCTTCTTGAAGTTCGCGATTTGTCCGTCGCCTTCGGTGCAACGTCGGCGGTGAAGCAGGTTTCCTTTACCCTCCAGCGCGGCGAGACGCTGGCGCTGGTCGGGGAGAGCGGCTCTGGCAAATCCGTTTCTGCGCTGTCGCTGCTGCAACTGCTGCCCTATCCCCATGCCCGGCATCCCGGCGGCAGCATTCGGTTACGCGGTGAGGAACTGCTGGGCGCCGCTCCCGCCCGGTTGCGCGAAATTCGCGGCAATCAGATCGCTATGGTGTTCCAGGAGCCGATGACCTCGCTCAATCCCTTGCATTCCATCGAGAAGCAGATTGGCGAGACGCTGCTACTGCACAAGGGTTTGCGCGGGGCCAATCGCAAGACGCGGATCGTGGAACTGCTGGAACTGGTGGGATTGCCGGATGCGGCGCATCGGTTGAATGCCCTGCCGCATGAACTGTCCGGCGGTCAGCGCCAGCGGGTGATGATCGCCATGGCCCTGGCCAATGATCCCGATATGCTTATCGCTGACGAGCCGACCACCGCCCTGGATGTGACGATCCAGGCGCAGATTCTCAAATTGCTTAAAGATTTGCAGGCACGGCTCGGCATGGCCATCCTGTTTATCACCCATGATCTAAGCATCGTGCGCAAGATGGCTGATCAAGTGTGCGTCATGCAAGCCGGTGTAGTGGTGGAAACCGGTTCCGTCACCGAGATTTTCGCCCGCCCGCAACATCCTTATACCCAGCAACTGCTAGCCGCTGAGCCGAAAGGCGAGCCGTTGCTGGAAGTGGCTGATGCCGCCGAGGTGCTGGCCAGTGACGTGCTGAAAGTCTGGTTTCCGCTGAAGCGTGGCCTGTTCGGGCGAGTCACGGAACACATCAAGGCGGTGGACGGGGTCAGCGTCCGGGTGCGAGAAGGGCAGACACTCGGCGTCGTCGGCGAGAGCGGTTCCGGTAAAACGACGCTGGGATTGGCGCTGCTGCGTTTGTTATCCAGTGAAGGTGCGATTCGTTTTGAGGATCAACGCATCGATGACCTGCCGGGTAAAACACTGCGCCCGCTGCGGCGAGCCATGCAGATCGTGTTTCAGGATCCCTACGGGTCGCTCAGTCCCCGCTTGTCCGTCGGCGAGATTGTCGAGGAAGGATTACGAATTCATGGACTGGCTGGGGATTGGAAAAGTCGGCGCGACCGGATTGCCCAAGCGCTGGAGGAAGTCGGGCTGGACCCGGCGATGCAGGATCGCTATCCGCATGAATTCTCCGGCGGTCAGCGCCAACGCATCGCCATTGCCCGCGCCCTGGCTTTGCAACCCCGTTTGCTGATTCTCGACGAACCGACCAGCGCCCTGGATGTATCGGTGCAGGCGCAGATTGTGGATTTATTGCGCGACTTGCAACACCGCTACCGGCTGGCCTATGTGTTTATCAGCCACGACCTGCGGGTGGTGCGGGCGCTGGCCCATCATCTACTGGTGATGAGGAATGGCCGGGTAGTCGAAGAAGGTCCGGCGCGGCAGGTGTTCGCCTGTCCCCAGCATCCCTATACCCAAGCGTTGCTGGCCGCCGCGCTGAATCTGGAAACAGGTAGTGTTCTATAGCACTCCTATTCAGGTTGTGGAATATTTATATACCAACCACGCTTTCCAAGGTTAAAAACTTTATTATCAGGACTTTCGCTTGGAGTTTCATAAACTCAATTATCTGATATAATAGCTGAATAGAAATCACTAAACAACGTTATGTTGAGTACGTAATTAGTACTCCGATTAATTATACCTGCACTAATCTTGCCAATCATTTAGATGACATCAGTCATGATGCAATTAATGATTATTTACGGCGTGGAAGACATACAGCTCATACGGTATGGGAATTGGCTGAACCGTTGATCAATAACAGCAACGAAGCCTATTTGATTTTAGATGACAGCGTTCAGGATAAAAGCTATTCTCAGAAAATTGAAATGGTGAATCGTCAGTATAGTGGAAATGCCCATGGCCTAATCAAAGGGATCGGGATTGTCAACTTGGTTCATGCTGATCAAAGCGATTACTATCCACTGGATTTTCGCGTGTATGCCCCGGCGGTTGACGGTAAAACTAAAAGGCTCATATTGGGTTTTGAGGACAGGCTACCGGCTGCAACAGAGTGTCTAGCAGCGATCCCAACAAAGCCTGACCGCGCTGCCTGACGTTATGCACGAACTCAAAGAAACCCAGGTAAAGCG
>Ga0179938_1119903_pt1 | contig 12312 bp, 9 predicted proteins | sample AD_UKC030_sludge_FD_136001 | JGI IMG/M metagenome (GOLD analysis project Ga0179938, IMG submission 136001) | Active sludge microbial communities of municipal wastewater-treating anaerobic digesters from Illinois, USA - AD_UKC030_MetaT... | ecosystem: Engineered > Bioreactor > Anaerobic >... | reverse complement strand
GGAACGCTACTATTGATCTTGAGTGGAGTATACTCTCTCCGTGTATTGGTTAGCCTAGTTCCATTTTCTGGAATACCGCTGAGCATCCGCTGGTTTTTAGGTTGGCTGCGAATGGGTTCAGCTACTCGTAATTAGCCGATTTGCGGTATAGTATTTAGAAGTTCACGTTGTTTTATTAGCGCCTGTAATGACAGGATTTTCGGTGTTCGCCTAGCTATTGCGCAGCGCCTAAATTCCGGGTGCTGCCCGCGAATTTTTTGATCGCTGTCGAGAACTACCAATGAAGCTTGTACTGTTCCTGCATGAATTGGCGCTGGGTGGGACTAGCATTAATGCCATCGAACTGGCAACGAAGCTTCACGATGCACTGGGTTACGAGGTGCTTATATTTGCACCACCTGGTCCGATGCTCCCTGTTGTGGAAAGATCTGGGCTTCGTTATGTCGCTGCCCCAGAGGCTAGGATGCATCCGTGCTTGCGCCGAATTCGCGCGTTGCGCGCCCTTGTGCGTACAGAGCATCCGGACTTGGTGTACGTTTGGGAGACTTGGGCGCTACTCGATGCATTCTACGGCGTTCATTTGCCTATGCGGGTACCAATCCTGCTGACTGATATGCAAATGTTTGCCGCGCGAATTCTTCCCAGGTCTGTACCAACTACTTTTGGAACGATTCAGCTTGTGGAGACGGCTAGAAAGGCTGGCATTCGTGATGTAAGGTTGCTCGTTCCTCCAGTAGATCTCGAAGCTAATCGCCCTGGTACGCACGATGCGTTATCAGTCCGTATCGCAATGGAAGTTGAACCCAATGAGATTCTTTTAGTAATTGTGTCTAGGCTGGTTCACACCATGAAGGCAGAGAGTCTTCACCTGGCGATCGACGCTGTCGAGCGATTAGGAAGAAATTCCCCGATTCGTCTGCTTATCGTTGGAGACGGCCCAGCACGTCGCGAGCTCGAAGCGCGTGCGGCCTCTGTCAATGGGGCTTTAAATCGAAAGGCCATTCTTCTACCTGGCGCCTGGCTGGATCCACGACCAGCCTATGCAGCCGCGGACATAGTTATTGGGATGGGTAGCTCTGCGTTGCGGGGCATGGCTTATGAGAAACCGGTCATTGTCGTTGGTGAGGGGGGGTTCGCCTCCACACTGACTCGGGAATCCATGGATTACTTTCACTACCACGGGTTGTTCGGGAAGGGGCGGGGCGCTATTGATGCTGGGTGCCTGCGAGACGCGATTGCAGAGCTAGCGGACTCGTTGGACCTGCGCCAGTCGTTGGGCGCCTTTTCGCTTGAATATGTACAACAGTACTATTCACTGGAGGTGGTGTCGAAGAAACTCGGGCAGATCTGTGAGGATGTAGTAAAGACCAAACTATCAATGAGAGCGACACTTGGAGACAGTATCCGTACTGGAGCGATCTATCTTCGGGAGCGCAGATTCCTATGGCGTGCATCACGGGCAGCGCCCACGCAACTCCTCTTTCCCGATGCGGCGGTTTCGAGCCAAAGCGCCGGCGGTGTCTGATATCGCTAAAGCAGGCACAAACTTATGAAAAACAATCAATTGTATGTCATCATCACACCAGTGCGCGACGAGATCGCGTTCATCGAAAAGACATTGTCGTCGGTCGTGCAACAGACACTAAAGCCGCTGAAGTGGATCATCGTCGATGACGGTTCTACCGATGGCACTGATGCGGTCCTCGACCGCTTCGCTGCGGAGCACCCCTGGATTTCGGTTATCCATCGGAAGAATCGAGGATTCCGTGCGAATGGAAGCGGGGTTATGGATGCATTCTATGCAGGCTTTGCTCTCGTTGAGCAGACCGAATGGGACTTTGTAGTCAAGCTTGACGGAGACCTCTCCTTTGCGCCGAATTACTTTGAGTGTTGCCTCGCGAAGTTTGCGGCAGATCCGTATCTTGGGATTGGGGGTGGGACGGTTTGCGAGGATGTGCAGGGCAGTCTTTGTGTGGAATCGGCAGGCGATCCCCCGTTTCATGTACGTGGAGCCACGAAGATTTACCGGCGATCGTGTTGGGAACAGATTTCCCCTTTAATTAAGGCACCGGGTTGGGATACTTTGGACGAGGTTCGAGCCAATCTCCTCAATTGGAGTACTCGGACGTTTTCAGATCTGACCCTCGTCCAGCATAAACCCACAGGCAGCGCCGACGGTCCCTGGTCCAATGCGGTTAAGAATGGAAAGGCGAATTATCTTACAGGGTACCATCCGGCGTTTATGCTGGCGAAGTGCGCGAAGCGTGCGTTGCGCAAGCCCTACTTCATCGAGGCCATCGGCCTCGCAGCCGGCTTCCTGACAGGTTATGCCAAGCGCCTGCCTCAGAGCGCCGATACTGAGACGAAGCGATATCTGCAGGGGCAGCAAATACGCCGCTTGTTGATGCGCCCGAGTATCTACGGCTAACGCGCGAGAACCGCCATGTGTGGTATTTGCGGCAAGATGAATTTCGATCGAAGCGAGCCGGTTTCTCCGGATCTCCTTCGCCGCATGACCCGGGTCATTGAGCATCGTGGGCCGGATGGCGAAGGACACTATCTGGAGGGGTCTGTGGCTCTTGGGCATCGTCGCCTCAGTATCATCGACCTGCGCACGGGCGCTCAGCCTATGTCCAATGAAGACGGCTCAATCTGGGTGGTCTTCAACGGCGAAATCTATAACTTCGAGGCTCTTCGACGTGAGTTGGTCGAACGCGGCCACCAATTCAAGTCATCCAGCGACACGGAAGTCATCGTGCACTTGTATGAGGAACTCGGTGATGATTGTGTCAGCCGTTTTCAGGGTATGTTCGCCTTCGCACTGTGGGACCAGCGGCGCCAGCGCCTCCTGCTGGCGCGCGACCGGGTTGGAATCAAGCCCCTGTACTATGTGGTGACGAGAGCGGCGATCATATTCGCCTCGGAGATCAAGTCAATTCTTGCTGATCCATCCATCCAGCGGCGAGTTGATCTCGGTGCGATCAATCATTTTTTTACCTATTATTATATTCCGGGCGAAGCAACAGCCCTACGTGACATTCGCAAGCTGCTTCCGGGGCACTATCTTACCGTGGAAGGGGGCCGGGTCAGCACGCAACGCTATTGGGACCTGAAATTTGCAGCGGCGCGTACTTCGGCGACCCTTGATGAGTCCGCCGAGGCCTTGCGAGACTTGCTGAGCGAGACGGTCAAGAGCCATATGATCAGCGACGTTCCGGTGGGCGTTCTGCTTAGTGGCGGCGTCGATTCGACAGGTATGCTCCATTTCGCTGCACAGCATGCGAAAGGTCCCTTGCATAGCTTCACGATGGGCTTCAGCGAATCCAGTGTCCCGGACGAGCGGCCATATGCGCGGCTCGCGGCGCAGCGTTTTGGGAGCGCCCATCAAGAGACTACGATTTCGGCTGATACATTTCGCGACTTCTTACCGAGTTATGTATGGCATATGGAGGAGCCGGTCTGCGAGCCGCCAGCGGTGGCCCTGCACTTCGTGGCCCGCCTAGCGCGCGACAACGGTGTCAAGGTATTGCTCTCCGGTGAAGGTGGCGACGAAGCGTTTGCCGGATACCCCGAGTATCGCAATCTGCTCGCGCTGGAGGCAATCAAGGCCGGAGCTGGACCATTAAAGGGGCTTCTCAGCGCCGGTTTCGGCGCGCTCGAATGGGCGGGCTGGCGGCGTGGCGCCCATTACCGAGCGCTCGTTCGACAGCGGCTATCCGATTACTATTTCAGCCGAACCGCCACCCCAGAGACTCCGTTCAACCGCCTGAAGGGCGAACTCTACGGTCCGGCGCTGCAAGAAGAGAATGCTCGTTCCGCCGCTGACGCGCCGACGCGGCGCCTGCTGGAATCTGTGGCGGATCAGTCCATCCTTAACCAGCTACTTTACGTCGACTCGAAAAGCTGGCTGCCCGACGACTTGCTCGTGAAGGCGGACAAAATGACGATGGCGGCGTCCGTGGAGTTGCGGGTGCCTTTGCTGGACCATCATGTGCTGGAATTCGCCGCATCCTTGCCGACGTGCCACAAGGCGCTCGGGTGGTCCATGAAGCGCGTTCTGAAGCGGGTTCTCGAACCGACAGTCCCGGCAGAAATCCTCAACCGTAAAAAGGCCGGTTTTCCCGTCCCCTATGACCGATGGATGCGCAACGAGCTGCGCGACTACATTCATGACACAGTGCTGTCCGCCAAGTCGTTCAGTAGTCAATACCTGTGTAAGGATACGGTGATGCGCTTTATCGATGCTCAAGCGCAGAGCCAAGGTTGCTCCAAGGAGGTCTTCAGCCTGCTCGTGCTCGAACTTTGGCACTGGCAGTTTATCGCGTCCCCAACGGAGAGTATTGCACCCGACCCAGTGTCAACTTTGGCGGCTGTCGCCGGCAGTGCCTAAACGGCGCCTGCTTGACGGCGGCGCTAGCGGAGCAACCGCATGAACGCTATCGGGGCCTTTGTGCTGGTTCTTGCATCGATCCTGATACTTACCTTGCCGCGGCGGCTCGCCATCCTGCCGTTACTCCTGGCGGCCACCTATATGACTCGTGGGCAAGTGTTGGAGATTGGGCCGGCAAACTTTGACATTCCGAGGTTGCTCGTTGTTGTAGGGTTCCTGCGGGTGCTCGCCCGCAGCGAGCACTTATCGGATGGCTTGCACGGAGTGGATAAGCTGCTGCTGACCTGGGCAGTCACTCTAATCGGTATGAGCGCTTTCCACACCTCCGATGCCTGGATTTTCCGAATGGGGATCGTATGGACCGAGTTGGGTTGCTATTTCCTGTTCCGCATCTTCCTGCAAGACCTGGAAGATGTTCGCCGAACCTTCATGTTTCTATGCGTGGCCTTGCTCCCGCTCGCCGCACTGATGATGATCGAGAAGGTTACCGGTCACAATCCCTTTGGCGGACTGGGTGGCGTCGTGGAAAATTCACTGGTGCGGGATGGGCACGTGCGAGCGGCGGGGCCCTTCGCCCACCCGATTCTCGCAGGAACAGTCGGAGCGATGGTCATCGCCATGGGTCTTGCGCTACGGCAGGCTTTCCATGGGCGTGCTTTGGCTGGATTGCTAAGCGGCGGCGGCATCATCTTCGCTGCTACATCGAGCGGCCCCATCCTTACGGTCCTGTTCATCGGCATCGGCTTGGCCGCTTGGCGGCTCCGAGATAGCATGCGTACGGTGCGCTGGATTGTTTTCGTGGGAATAATCGCGCTGGACGCTGTGATGAAAGATCCGGTCTATTTTCTGATGGCCCGCATCGATATTAGCGGTGGAAGCCAAGGGTATTACCGAGCGCAACTGGTTCGATCATCGATCCAACATCTGTCTGAATGGTGGGCGACAGGTACCGACTACACGCGGCACTGGATGGCCTCCGGCATCTATGCCAATGATCGAATGGTTGACATCACCAACCATTTCCTGGCAATGGGAGTCATGGGCGGCCTACTCCTGATGATCGTATTCATCGCAATCATTGCTTATTCCTTTCGTGATGTCGGTCGCGCGCTCAAACAGCACGCTGAGGCTGGTATCGACCAGCAGCGATTCATCTGGACGCTGGGGGCCCTCCTGTTCGGATTCGTGATGACCTTCTGGTCGATCTCACTCTTCGATCAGTCCGTGCTCTATTTCTATTTGTGCCTAGCCGCCATTCAGTCGATCGTTCGCCAACCGGGCTTGATGCCGACGGCGACAGCCTTCCTTGCGGTTTCGCCGTCATCGCACAGTCGGGTCTGATGTGATGAGTTCCGAGGTATCCGTCCTCATCATCAGTTGGAATACGCGTGATCTTCTCGCGGCGTGCCTGGAATCGCTCCGGCGATCGAATCCGGTCTGCGTCAGGGAGATCATCGTGGTCGACAACGCGTCGGCGGATGGATCGCCCGAGATGGTCCAACATCGCTTCCCGGAGGTCAGGCTGATCTGCGCTGGATCCAACATCGGGTTCGCCAAGGGCAATAACCTTGCAATGCGGCATGCCATCGGCTCGATATTTGCCCTCGTGAACTCCGATGCGCTCGTCCACCCTGGCTGCATCGAGACTTTGGCTACATACCTTGAACAGCATCCGGAGGTCGGGCTCGTGGGACCGAGAGTAATCGGGGGTGATGGGCTACTGCAGCGCACCTGCCGGCATCTGCCGGGAATCTGGAACACTCTTTGCCGTGCGCTGGCGCTGGACCGCGCTTTTGGTGGGCGAGGGATATTCAGCGGTTACGAAGTGTCTCCCACCCGGCATGAGGTGCTGCACGAGACCGAGGTGCTCAGTGGGTGTTTCTGTCTGGCGCGCCGCAGCGCGGTCGAGCAGGTTGGAGGGCTGGACGAGCAATTCTTCTTCTACGGGGAGGACATTGACTGGTGCCGCCGGTTCAGGGACGCCGGTTGGAAGATGATGTTCGTCCCGCAGGCCACAGCCACCCATTTCGGAGGCGGCAGCACATCAAAGGCGCCACTCCGCTATAGCATCGAGATTCTAAAGGCCACGTTGAAATACTGGCGCAAATACCACGGTGTGGCAGGTCAGGCAGTCTGCCACGGGCTATTGGTCCTCCACCACGGTCTCCGGCTTCTTACTCGATCCGCCAAACGCGCCCTAGGCCGCGGCCGCTCGGCTGATAGCCGGTACAAGCTGAATGAAGATATAGCGTGTCTTCGCTGGCTCCTGTTCGGAACCGAGACTGATGATACTCGAGTGCCGACTGCATACTCGAGCCATCCTGATCATCCTTAGCATCCATGGCGGCGCAATCCATCTACATTGATGACAGCGTGCTGGCCCGCGACGTAGGTGGGCTACTAGCGGTACTGGAGCACCTGTTTCCGGTGCGCTTCCAAGGTGGCGGTGCAAGTGGCGATGCTCTCCTCGGTCGGATTTCCATCGGCCTTGGTGAGGGTACGTCCGCAGACATGCCGGTGCGCGTTCCTACCTTGATCGTCCCTGCTGCGATAGGCAGATCAGGCGATGCCAGCCTTGTATACACCCGTATCCGGTTCGCGGATGATACTGAAGTGCCTTGGCCGTATCGTGGACGTTCGATCACGGTTCGGGCGGAACTCGATGCCAGTGTCCGGGCGGCGCTCGCGTCCTCGGCGCATAAGGTTCTCGCCGCCGACGCGGAGGGCAGGCCGATCTGGACCCTCGCCGAGCACCATCCGATTCGGATCCATCGCACGGCGCTGTGTCTACCTCATGCGCCGCTGGGCAACGATGCGGGCCTCGCCGCGAGCGAGGAGCGATTCATCCAGGTCCTGCCCCTATTCCATTTTTTACGGGAAATAACGGGGCCTGAAGGTTTCTCAAACCCACCCCTGCGTGCCGCCTTTATCATTGACGATCCGAATCTGCATTGGCCGACCTACGGTTATGTGGACTATCGCGCCATTGCTGCGAGCACGCGTCGCGACCGCTACCACGTCGCCCTTGCTACGATCCCCCTCGATGCGTGGTGGGTTCACGGCAAGACCGCCGAGATTTTCCGCACCCATGCCGATGGGCTTTCGTTGCTCATCCACGGTAACAACCACGCTCAGCAAGAGCTGGCCCAGGGCTATTCGGACGAGGTGATTGCAGCCTTGCTGCAACAGGCAATAGCGCGCATCCGGCAACTCGAGGCAAAGTCGGGCTTGGACGTCTCCCGCGTAATGGTTCCACCCCACGGCGCCTGCTCGTCGCGCGTGCTCGCCGGGTTGCCCGGCCAAGGCTTCGAATCAGCTTGCATTTCCGCCGCATCGCTGCGCGCCCATAATGCCGGGCAAGGATGGACGAACAACCTCGGCTTGGCGCCCAGCGAACTCGTCGAGAGCTGTCCTGTGCTGCCACGTTGGGCATTCGACCGTGCTAGCGACACAATCCTGCTTGCGGCAGCCTACCTCGGGCAGCCATTGATCCTGCGGGGGCATCACCAAGATCTCAAGAACGGCCTTGATCTTTTTCATGATTTTGCTTCTAAGATCAATGCTTTGGGCGATGTTCACTGGGGTAGCCTAGGCGAGTTGAGTCGGCTGAACTATCGCCGCCGCATCGAGGGTTCCACGATGCATGTTCAACCGCTTGGTACGCGGATCGTCGTTAAGGCGCCCGACGGAATCGAAACGATCCAAATCGAGACTGGCGGGCTCGACTGGCGGGTTCTACAGCCGCAAATCACGCTCGATTATACCTCCGGTCGCAGTGCTGAAGCGTCGGTCGTTGGTGGCCGCACCTATGACTTTTTCAGGCACAGGCGGCCAGCCTCGGTCGCACCCCCGAACGCCACAGGCGCCAAGCTCATCCTGCGCCGGATCCTCACAGAGGCCCGTGACCGTTTGCGATTTAATTGAACCAACAGCGGGCCAGACCACACGCTCCAACTATCAATCAATGAGCTTGAATTGAAATACTCGACCCGAAGAATAGACGCACCCAAGGTGCTGATGCTCGTTGAAAACAATGGCTTTCCCCGGGATTTCCGGGTCCGTCGGGAAGCGTATGCGCTGCGGGATCACGGTTGCCAGGTGAGCGTCGTATGCCCTCGCGAGGCCGCCCAACCCTGGCGCGAGCGTCTGGACGATGTGGAAGTATTCCGCTTTCCTGCCCCTCCTGGTGGATCGGGCCTGCTCAGCTACGCGCTGGAATTCGGCTACGCCACGGTGGCCATGCTAGTAATCTCCCTCTGGGTAGCACTGCGCCGGGGCGTCGATGTAGTGCATGCGGCCAATCCGCCTGATACCCTCTTTGTAATCGGCGCAGTGTTCAGGCTATTGGGTAAGCGCTTCGTGTTCGATCACCACGATCTGGCGCCGGAGGTGTATCTGTCGCGCTTCCGAGAGCCACGACGTGGCTTCGTCTACAAGATTTTGAAGCTGATGGAGCGCGCCTCCTATGCCGCTGCGAATGTGGTGATCGCCACCAACGAGTCCTATCGGCGGCGCGCGATCGACGAGGGTGGCAAGTCCCCCGATAAGGTCTTTGTAGTACGTAATGGTCCGCCGCTGTCCTACCAGTCCCTACCACCTCCGGAGGGACTCATCAAGCGAGCGCAGTACCTGATCGGTTACGTGGGGACCATCGGCCCCCAGGATGGGCTGGATTGCTGGCTGCGCGCGATCCATCACCTGGTGGAAACCTTCGGCCGACGCGATTTCCTGGCTGTCATCATCGGCGACGGTGATGCTATGCCTGGGCTTCGCCGCCTGGCGGTGGATCTGCGGATCGAGCCTTACGTGCTGTTCACCGGACGCTTGCCCGAGCACGATGCCCGACAGTACCTTTCCGCTGTGACTCTATGTGTGCAGCCGGATCCATCGAGTCCATTGAACGACCACTCGACGATGAACAAGCTGATGGAGTACATGGCGCTCGGTAAGCCGACTGTGGCCTTTGACCTGCATGAGACGCGAGTCTCCGGCGGGGACGCGGCGGTCTATGTGGCCGACAACGACGAGCGCGAGTTTGCCAGGCAAGTCGCGCGGCTACTCGACGCTCCGGACGAGCGGGCGCGCATGGGCGAGATCGGTCGGCAGCGCGTCGTCACCGCACTGGCCTGGGAGTTCTCGGTGCCGCACTTGGTGCGGGCCTATCAGGAAGGATTAGGGTTTGGTCCGCGCATCCCGGGTCCGGTTGCTGACTCCTCCTCCGATCGAACCCCACGCGCGTGAACCTCCGTCCGTGTAACCAGAATGGCGAATCATGAGCACAAAACGGCGGCCGCGCGTCCTTTTCATCAGTCATTCTGCATCGCGCAACGGCGCCACGATCCTGCTACTGAGCTTCCTGCGCTGGCTCAAAGATCGCGTAGATTGGGACATCGAAGTCCTCGTTCATGGGCGCGGGCCCTTGCTCGACGAGTTTCGTGAGATCGCTAAGACAACTGTCTGGCGAGATCCAAGGTCAAAGTTGGACATCTTGTTTCCACGCGCTCCAGAGTCGCTTGGGCGTACGCTGCAGATGGTTCACACATGGTTGTCACTTCCCACCGGTCGGTTCGCCCTGATCTACGCGAACACAACGGCTGCGGTGCCGATGGTCTCTCAATTGGTTGGCAAGACTGGTTCACTGCTCTGGCATGTTCATGAACTGAGCTATGCAATGACGATTTCCCTCACTCGGAGCGATTGGAGGGACTGTTTCCACTCAGCGAAGCGGTTTATTGCCGTGTCGAATGCCGTCCGCGATGCGTTAATCACTGATCAGGGAATCAATGCCGACCGGATCGATGTCGTGAATGGGTTCATCGAGCCTCAGCGCCTCATATCAGGGTCTGTCGAAGCGAAGCGTCAGCAATTACGTCGTGAGCTTTGCATTCCCCCCGATGGATTTGTAATCGGTGCTTGTGGAAGCCTAGGCTGGCGCAAGGGCAGCGACATTTTCTTGCAGATCGCCCGCCGAGTCGTCACCGGATTAGACGGAGGGAACGTCTTCTTCCTGTGGATCGGAGGGGCGCGAGGTGAGTCGGCGATAGTGGAGTTCGAGTACGACATGGGCCGCCTCGGACTCAATCGCTTCTGCCGTCTTGTTCCAACCACACCCGACGTCCTTGATTATTACCACGTAATGGATGTGTTTGCGTTGACGTCGCGCGAGGATCCATTTCCCCTCGTCGTATTGGAGGCGGCGGATCACGCCCTGCCAGTCCTGTGCTTCGACAACGCAGGTGGCGCAGTTGAATTTATTGGAGACGATAGCGGACTGCGCGTACCTTACCTGGACACCGATGAATTTGCGGAGCGCATCATCGAGCTATATCGGGACCGGACCTACGCAGGACAATTAGGCACCCGAGCTCGCCTGAAGACTCGCGAGTCTCTTAGCGTCGAGACTCAAGGGCCAAAATTGCTGCAATCGATGCAACAGTGCCTTGCAGACGATGGCCCTGCTGAGGGTACGGGCGGCGGGTCAGATCGCCCTCAGGAACTCTGCTTGCGTGCTCGCTGAGCTGAAGACTAGTAGCTTGAACTCTCCTCTCTTCACACTGGTCGCAGCAGTTAACAACCGCCGCATGCTTCAGGAGAACCTCTTGGCATCGCCGGGTGTCGTCAGTCAAAAGTCCTTGGAGTTCCTGGCCAAGGAAGGGTTTACTTCGGCCTCGCTCGCCTATAACAGTGCCATTAATGAGGCGCAGGCGGACATCCTTATCTTCGTCCATCAGGACATCTACCTTCCTGCGCGTTGGTTCGAACAGGTTGATCATGCGATTCAGACGCTGGAGGCCGCTGGCGTCCAATGGGGCGTTCTCGGTTCTTTCGGTTCGCGCAAGGGCGCCTTCGGTGGCGTGGGCCGCGTCTTCACGAACGGTCTGGGGTTGCATGGCAATCCGATCAGCTCTCCGGAGCCGGTCGAAACACTTGATGAGATCGTTCTGATTTTGCGTAAGTCGAGCGGGCTCCGGTTCGATCCTGAACTCCCTTATTTTCATATGTACGGAGTGGATATTTGCCTTGCAGCGCGCCATGCCGGCATGCCGAACTTCGCTATCCCGGCGTTCTGCGTTCACAACACGCACCAACTTTTGGAACTGCCTTCCGAGTTCTACCGCAGCTATCGATTCATCAAGCGTAAATGGAGCCAGTACCTGCCTATCTACGCATCTTGCATGACCGTTACGCGCTTTGATGGCAAACTGAGGAGAAAGCAGATGGAGGAAATTTTCGGGCGGGTGTTTCATCGCAACCACAGACCTGTGCAGCGCGTCGCGGATCCACGGAGCCTATTATCAGAGGAGTTTTGGACCCGTTTCAATGAGAAGCCTTTCGATAGGCTCTAAGAGGAGGCGTCCAGTCAATGAGTATTCTGGATGGTGCATGGTCGTACTATCGTCTTTTCGGACCTTATGGTGTGTATCTCGTCGCGCGGGCTCGGCTATCCTCCAATCCCATGGAAGTGGCGGTTACGTACGAAAGCATCTTGCAACCTGTGCATTTACGCCTACGGACTACTGATGTCTCACTGTTTGAAGAGATTATCGTCAATGCAGAGTACGAATTTGAATCGAATCGACGGCCTGCTGTTATCGTCGATGCTGGCGCAAACATTGGGTTGACGTCGGTCTATTTTGCCAACAGATATCCGGGAGCGAAGATCATTGCCATCGAGCCAGAGTTGTCCAACTATTCAATGTTAGCGAAGAACGTAGCACCGTACCCGAATGTCGTACCTGTCCAAGCGGCTCTGTGGAAAGCAGACACGCCTGTTAACCTTAACAACCCTGGCGGTGGCAATTGGAGCTTCCGGACTTGTGAAAATATGGGCGGTGCTGGGCAGGGACCAGAGGTACGTGGATTGAGGGTCGATACTTTGATGCGCGAGCAGGAATTGGACTACATCGATGTGCTTAAAATGG
>Ga0179938_1058457_pt1 | contig 12529 bp, 10 predicted proteins | sample AD_UKC030_sludge_FD_136001 | JGI IMG/M metagenome (GOLD analysis project Ga0179938, IMG submission 136001) | Active sludge microbial communities of municipal wastewater-treating anaerobic digesters from Illinois, USA - AD_UKC030_MetaT... | ecosystem: Engineered > Bioreactor > Anaerobic >... | reverse complement strand
TGGCGCTACCCGGCAATATCATCATCCGGCAATGCGGCACCAAGTACCATCCTGGCCAAAATGTCGGCTGCGGCAAGGACTATACCTTGTTCGCCAAAGCCGAGGGTCATGTGGTGTTTGAGATCAAGGGACCGTTCAACCGCCAGTATGTGAGCGTCCGTCCGGCGGCGAGCGCCCAGCCGACGGCATGAATACGGCAGTCCGGGCCGGTCGAAAGCCCCGTTTGGGGCTTTTCTTTTGCCCATGATTTGATTTGAGAGTGTGCATGAAATTCGTCGATGAAGTGATCATTCAGGTTGAAGCTGGCGACGGTGGCGACGGCGGCGTCAGCTTCCGGCGCGAGAAATACATCCCCTTCGGCGGTCCTGATGGCGGCGATGGCGGCGATGGCGGCAGCATCTACCTGGTCGCCGACGCCGAACTCAATACGCTGGCGGACTACCGCTTCACTCGCCGGTTTCAGGCTGAATGCGGCCAGAAAGGGATGGGCGCTAACTGTACCGGACGCAGCGGTGCGGACCTCAACATCATCGCGCCGATCGGCACCATGGCCTGGGACGCGGATACCGGCGAATTGATCGGCGATCTGCTCCAACCGGGCCAGCGGTTGCTGGTCGCGCAGGGCGGCTTTCACGGTCTCGGCAATACGCGCTACAAGAGCAGCACCAACCGCGCCCCGCGCCAGTTCAAACCGGGCACGCCGGGCGAGGCGCGCAATCTGCGCCTGGAATTGAAAGTGATCGCCGATGTGGGTCTGCTGGGTATGCCCAATGCGGGCAAGTCCACCCTGATTCGCGCCGTGTCCGCCGCCCGGCCCAAAATCGCTGATTATCCCTTCACCACCCTGCACCCCAATCTGGGCGTGGTGCGGGTCGGGCCGTTGAAAAGCTTTGTGATGGCCGACATTCCAGGGCTGATCGAAGGTGCGGCGGACGGGGCGGGCCTGGGCATCCAGTTCCTGCGCCATTTGAGCCGCACGCGACTGTTGCTGCATCTGGTCGATGTTTCGCCCTACAGCGACAGCAGCGATCCGGTGAACGATGTCACAGTCATTTTCGGCGAATTGACCCGATACAGCGCCGAACTGGCCGGCCGTGAACGCTGGCTGGTGTTGAACAAACTGGATTTATTGCCAGAGGAACAACGGGCGGCGCGCACGGCAGAGATCGTCGCGGCGCTCAACTGGACCGGACCGGTCTTCGGCATTGCCGCTATCGACGGCGCGGGTACCGAGGCGCTGATCCACGCAGTGATGGACCGCCTGGAAGAGATACAGCAAGTAGCGAGTGGTGAGTCGTGAGGTCGGTGTAGTGTTTAATAAAAACCGTGAACAACTGGGCGCGGCCCACCGCTGGGTGGTCAAGATCGGCAGCGCCATGATCACCAATGAGGGGCAGGGGCTGGATAATCTCTCCATCGACGCCTGGGTGGCGCAGATGGCGGAACTGCATCAATCCGGTCGGGAACTGCTGCTGGTGACTTCCGGGGCGGTGGCCGAAGGCATGAAGCGGCTCGGCTGGCGGCAGCGACCAACCGCCCTGGCTGATTTGCAGGCGGCGGCGGCGGTCGGGCAAATGGGTTTGGTGCAGGCCTGGGAATCGGCCTTTGAGCGCCATGGCATTCAGACCGCACAGGTTTTGCTGACTCATGAGGATGCTGCGGATCGGCAACGCTATCTCAATATCCGCAACACCTTGCGTACTTTGCTGCGACTGCGGGTCGTGCCGGTGATCAATGAAAACGACACGGTGCCTTCGAGGAAATCCGCTTTGGCGACAACGATACACTGGGCGCGCTGGTGGCGAATCTGGTCGAGGCGGAACTGTATGTCATACTCACCGATCAGCAGGGCTTGTACGATAAAAATCCCCGTGAATTTCTGGATGCCCGGCTGATCAGCGAAGGTCGGGCCGGTGATGCGCTATTGGAAACCATGGCGAGCGGTGGAACTGGCGCGCTGGGCAGCGGTGGAATGATGACCAAGCTGCATGCAGCGTCCAGGGCGGCGCGTTCCGGGGCCTTTACCTTGCTGGCTTGGGGCCGGGAACCCGAAATATTGCGGCGGGTGGCGGCGGGCGAGGCGCTGGGCACCCTGCTGCGGCCCAGTCAGAGTCCAGTGGCGGCTCGCAAGCAGTGGTTGGCGGTGCAACTTCAGGTGCGGGGTCGGCTGCATCTGGACGCCGGCGCGGTGCGGGCGTTGCGGACAGCGGGTAAAAGTTTGCTGCCCGTCGGGGTCACGGCTATTGAGGGTCAATTTGCCCGGGGCGATCTAGCCGCTTGCCTGGATCCAAATGGGATCGAAGTCGCACGCGGGCTGGTCAACTACGATACCGAACAGGCGTTGCTGCTGATCGGCAAGACCACCCGCCGGATTGAGGAACTGCTGGGGCCAGTTGATGACCCGGAACTGATTCACCGGGACAATCTGGTAGTGATTTGAACGGTATGACGGATAAGAAAAACTGGCGCGCCCGGCGGGACTCGAACCCACGACCTTTGGCTTCGGAGGCCAACACTCTATCCAACTGAGCTACGGGCGCTTGGGGAAAGGATGTTAAGGATACCGGTAATTGTCTATTGCCGTCCAGCACCTCGATGATATTTTTATCCGCCGTCCACGAGGCTTTCAGTAAACCGGCATCAGCGTACCTGTTTCAGGCACGGCCAAATAACGTTATCATTAGTGATGTTTAGTTTGACCCAAACCACAAGATAACAAGCCCAAATCCAGACCTTCCCACCAACGGCGCTCCCGCCAGGACTCGCGCTCGATCCATGGAACACCAATCGAGTCAGGTTCGCCGCCACGCCGCCGGGGATGTGCAGGTTGAGAATGCGCTCAGTGAGGTGAGAGTGTGAGTTCGCAAGTCGATAAATCTGTTGTCACCACGTCCGTCACCCTGCTCTCGGCGTTGGTGCTGCTGGCGACCGTGTTATTCCTGGTTGCCGCCCTCATCGGCGTCGTCAACAGCGTCGCCCCCGATGACGGCTCGCGCAAGCAAACTGCGGTACTCGACCGCATCCAGCCGGTGGCGCGGGTATCGACCGCCCTGCCCAAGCCGGCTGGCGAGGTGAAAATGACCGGCCAGGAGGTCTACAACAAGGTCTGCACCGCCTGTCATGCCGCCGGAGTATTAGGCGCGCCCAAGGTCGGCGACAAGGCGCTGTGGGAACCCCGATTCGCCCAAGGGCTGGATACGCTGGTCACTCACGCCGTGACCGGCATTCGCGCCATGCCCGCCAAGGGTGGTGATCCATCGCTGACCGAGACCCATATCAAGAATGCGGTTGTCTACATGCTCAGCGAAACAGGCATTAAGACCGACGCGGCACCGGCCCCCACTGCCGAAGCGGTGCCTGCTGCCCCGCAATAACTCATCGCTTTTCATGATGTCCACTGAAGGGCCATCCTCCGGGATGGCCTTTCGTTTTTCAGGCGAACCGCCATGCGTCCCGATCTTCGCTATACCGAATCCCCGCATCATGAACGTCGCGACTGGGCGAACCTGCGCGCTTTATTGCCCTATCTCTGGGAATATCGTGGCCGAGTGTTGCTGGCGCTTGGCTGCCTGGTGTTCGCCAAGGTCGCCAATATCGGCGTGCCGCTGGTGCTCAAGGGGATTGTCGATAGCCTTGACGCCCATCGGTCGGCGGCCATCGCCCTGCCAGCGACCCTGCTGCTGGCCTATGGCGCGCTGAAACTGGGCAATGCCCTGTTCAGCGAGTTGCGCGATGTGCTGTTCGCCCGGGTGCGCTACCGGGCCATGCGCCGGTTGACGGTGCGTACCCTGGCGCACCTGCATGATTTATCGCTGCGCTTCCACCTGGAGCGGAAAACCGGGGCCATCAGCCGTGATTTGGAACGGGGCGCACGCAGCCTGAGCACTCTGCTCAACTATTTGGCCTTCAGCATTTTGCCGGTGTTGATTGAATTTCTGTTGGCGGCAGTGCTGCTGCTGGGCCGCTACCCGACAGTATTCACGATGATCGTCTTCGGCAGTGTCATCGCCTATGTCGCCTTCACTCTGGCGATCACGAATTGGCGGATGGAGCATCGCCATTTGATGAACCGGCTGGAATCACAGGCTAACAATGAAGCCATCGACAGCCTGATCAATTACGAAACGGTCAAATACTTCGGCAACGAGGACTGGGAGCTGCGGCGCTGCGATGCGACTTTGGCCGGTTGGGAGAACAGCGCGGTGTTAAGCCAGACGTCGATGTCCGCGCTCAACTTCGGCCAAGGCGCGATCATCGCGGTCGGCGTCACGCTGATCCTGTTCGCCGCCGCCGGGCAGGTTGCCGCTGGCCAATTGACGCTGGGCGATCTGGTGCTGGTCAATGCGCTGCTGCTGCAACTGTTCATTCCGCTGAATTTTCTCGGCATCGTTTACCGCCAGATCAAATACGCGCTGGCCGATATGGACGATTTGATCCGCCTGTTTGAACGCACCCCGGAAATCCGCGATGCGCCGGACGTCGTTCCATTGCAGGTGACGCAGGGCGAACTGCGGTTTGAGAACGTGGATTTTGCCTATCAGCCGGATCGGCAAATCCTGTTTGAGGTCAGCTTTACTGTGCCGCCGGGCCGTAAACTGGCGGTAGTCGGGGCCAGCGGGGCGGGAAAATCGACCTTGGCGCGGTTGCTGTTCCGGTTCTACGAAGTGAACGGCGGGCGCGTGCTCATCGACGGGCAGGATCTGCGGAACGTGACCCAGCAGAGTTTGCGGGCTGCTATCGGTATCGTTCCACAGGATACCGTGCTGTTTAACGATACGCTGTATTACAACTTGGCCTACGCCCGGCCTGACGCCAGCCGCGAGGAGATTGCCGCTGCCGCCCGAATGGCACAACTACATGATTTCATAAATGAATTACCCGCTGGTTATGACACGGTGGTGGGGGAGCGCGGTTTAAAATTGTCGGGCGGCGAGAAACAACGGGTGGCGATTGCCCGGGCCATTCTCAAGCGTCCGCGCATCCTGATTTTTGACGAAGCGACCTCGGCGCTGGACAGTCAGTCTGAACAGGCTATTTTGCAAGCGTTACGCGCAGTGGCCACTGATCATACGACGCTGGTCATCGCCCACCGGCTATCTACCATTGTCGACGCCGACCAGATTCTGGTACTGGAACAGGGCCGGGTGCGGGAACAGGGCAGTCATCGGGAATTGCTGCAACAGGATGGGATGTACGCCCAGATGTGGGCCTTGCAACAACAAGAGCAGGCCGTGCGCGCAGAGGAGCAATTGCTGGGGCTGGATTGAGGGAATTATTCACCAAACGTCAGCAACGCCCGTTCGGTTTCGCCGAGCATCACCTGCACCCCGGCCTGTTGGCGATGCAGCCAGGCCAGCCGCTCGTGCCGGTCGGTAAAATCCTCCTCATCGCCTTCGACAACGCTTTCCAAAAGAGCGGTCAGATCAACGACCGCATCTTCCAGTTCATCGAGTTGCTCCAACAATTCGCGCTGTTGGCTACGCAGTTCGTGAAATATCGCCATCGCCCTACTCCGGAAGAAGCTGATTACTAGTGAGCTGCCGCACAAATTTTGATCGGTTCTCGTTCCCGCGCTCCAGCGTGGGAATGCCGCCCAGTCGCTCCAGCGGCCCGAATGATCCCAATAAATGAGAAAATTATTTAGGAACAATCTATTCATTAGCGGTGATCAGAAGGGAAATTCACCATGTGCTTCATGTTCAAGCGGTTTAGCCTGGGGTCGTCGGGCTTGTTGATGGACTGGATGCCCCTCGACATAAATTGCTCGGTGGGGTCGGGCCGGACAGGCGTTTTCGCAAGCCCCGCAACCGACACATAATCCCGGCCGCATTTCGGGAATGGTCAGGCCATCCCGGTAGGGAACCATGTGCACCGCCTTGGTAGGACAGTACTCGTCGCAAGCCCCACAGGCGGTGTGGTCAGTATAGACAATGCAGTTTTCCCGGATGAACTGGGCCACACCGAGTTGCACGGTCTGCTTGGCGGCCAGTTCCAGCGGACGCAGCGCGCCGGTCGGGCAGACTTGCCCGCAGCGGTTACATTCATAGCTGCAATAGCCAGCAGTGAAATCCAGATGTGGTTGCAGCAACCCGGACAGCCCGTAGTCCAGCAAGGCCGGCTGTAATACACCGTAGGGACAGGCGCTGACGCATAAATGGCAGGCGATACATAAATCGTTAAACCGGGCAATGTTGCCCGCACCCGGCGGCGCAACCGGCACGGTTCGGGCGTTCGCCACCGTAGTAGGAACACGGTTATGGGGTTTGGCCTCGCCACTGCTGGAGTCGGCTAATCCCGCCAGACCGGCTACTGTCACCATTGCCCCACGCAACAACGCCCGCCGTGATACCCCCTTCTCCCCTTGTATGCGCTGTGATACTCCCCTCTCCCTTGGTGGGAGAGGGATTGGGGTTGAGGGGGGATGTGGCGGTGAAGAGTATGACCATGCATACCCAATCCCATGCGCATCGCAAACAGTGATGCAATTGAAGCAGGCCACGCAGCGGCTGAAATCCACTTTCTGAGTTTTCAAATGAATGCAACCCGCCTTGCAATGAATTGAGCAATGAGCGCACAGGGTGCAGGCATTCTTGGGAATACGAATTTTGAACAGAGCGAAGCGCGAAATCAGACCGAGCAACGTACCTACTGGACAGAGCGTGTTGCAAAATAGTCGGCCTTTAAATGCGCTTATCCAGACCAGTCCAATCAGGAACAGTGCTGGAAAAATCAGCGTCACCAGTGAGGGCGCTTTCCAGGATAGAGGAAACGGCCCGTTAATGCCCAAACCGTTCATTAATTCGCCGACGCCGTTGTGGGCAACGATGTAGAGTGGCCGCAATAAACCCCCGGCTATCCGGCCAAAATTACTGAAAGGATCGAGCAGGGTTACAGCCAATAGGCTGCCGCTCAGGAACAGTCCCACGGTCAGCGCCAACACCCCATAACGCCAGGCGTCATGCGGTTTCTGGTAACGGAATTTAACCCGACGCGGCTTGCGTAATTTGTCGGCGATACGAATGATGATGTCCTGCAAGGTTCCGAGCGGGCAGATCATCGAGCAATAAACCCGGCCAAACAGGAAGGTCAGCGCCAGCACCGCGAGAAAGCCGGTCGCTGTCCAGGCCAGGGTCTGGGTGAAGTTCAGCAGTGAAGGAATGAATTGCGGATACAACGCCACCGTCGCGGCGGGTGTTTCGCCGACCCGGTCAAAATCGACAAAAAGCAACGTGATCAGTACCAGAAACGTCAGTGAGGCTAAAACCCGGATTTTCTTTAGCCATAGTTGATTCATAATAATCTGGTCTATTTATGGAATAGTGACCTCAAAAAAACTACCACTTGTTACTGTGTCTATAGCATAATTAATTTTTGCAATTACTTTTTTTATGCGTAACCAACTGGTGGATGACAATACAATAATAGCGATGCCAGATTTTTAGCAGCATAGTCGAGAACCATACGTACTTGACTGAGAGTGACTCCCGGAAACCACTCCATGAACTGAGAGATTTGTGCGCCATCCTCAAGATTTTCAAACAATGCTGACACAGGAATGCGCGTACCGCGAAAGACCCAAATACCGCCCAAACGCTGGGGGTCGCGTTCGACCGCTGGGCATAACGACCAGTCGAGCATGGCTCTTTTCCTCAGTTGAATTTTGCCGAAACAACAAAGGCTTCAATGCACTTTCAGAAACCCCCGGCTTGCGCCGGGGTCTCGGTTTAACGCATCACGCCGCCAGCTTCACCGTATCCGCGACTTCCTGATACTCCGGCACCTGATTGAAATTCAGGTAGCGGTAGATTTCCGCGCCCTTGGCCCCAATCTCGCCCATGTACTTCATATACTCTTCAAAGGTCGGGATTTTGCCGAGCAGCGCGCAGACCGCCGCCAGTTCCGCCGAACTCAGGTACACATTCGCGCCCTTGCCCAGCCGGTTGGGGAAGTTACGGGTCGAGGTCGACACCACGGTCGCGTTATCCGCCACTCGCGCCTGGTTGCCCATGCACAGCGAACAGCCGGGCATTTCCATCCGTGCACCCGCCGCGCCGTAGATGGCGTAATAACCTTCCTCGCTCAACTGGTGAGCATCCATCTTGGTCGGCGGGGAAATCCACAGCCGGGTTGGAATATTCGCCTGACCGCTCAGCACCTTGCCGGCAGCGCGGTAGTGGCCGATGTTGGTCATGCAGGAACCGATGAACACCTCGTCGATCTTTTCGCCGGCCACATCCGCCAGCGTCTTGACGTCGTCGGGATCGTTCGGGCAGGCCAGCAACGGTTCCTTGATCGCGCTGATGTCGATGTCGATCACCGCTGCATACTCAGCGTCAGCGTCCGGCTCCATCAACGTTGGATTCGCCAGCCACTCTTCCATGCCCTTGATGCGCCGCTCTAGGGTCTTGGGGTCCGCATAGTCGTTGGCGATCATCCATTTGAGCAGGGTGATATTGCTATTCAGATACTCGATGATCGGTTCCTTGTTCAGCCGCACTGTACAACCGGCGGCGGAGCGTTCGGCGGAAGCGTCGGACAGTTCAAACGCCTGTTCAACTTTCAGATCCGGCAGACCTTCAATTTCCAGAATGCGCCCGGAGAAGATGTTTTTCTTGCCTTCCTTCGCCACGGTCAGCAATCCGGACTGAATCGCCGCATAAGGGATGGCGTTGACTAGATCGCGCAGAGTGATACCGGGCTGCATCTGGCCCTTGAAGCGCACCAGCACCGATTCCGGCATGTCCAGCGGCATGGAGCCGGTCGCAGCAGCGAATGCCACCAGACCGGAACCGGCGGGGAAACTGATGCCAATCGGGAAACGGGTGTGCGAATCGCCGCCAGTGCCGACTGTATCCGGCAACAGCATCCGGTTCAGCCAGCTATGAATGATGCCATCGCCGGGCCGCAGCGCTACACCGCCGCGACTGGAGATAAAGTCGGGCAAGGTGTGATGGGTCTGCACATCCACTGGCTTGGGATAGGCGGCAGTGTGGCAGAACGACTGCATGACCAGATCAGCGGAGAAACCCAGGCAGGCCAGGTCTTTCAACTCGTCGCGAGTCATCGGGCCGGTGGTGTCCTGCGAACCCACAGTGGTCATCTTCGGCTCGCAGTAGATACCGGGGCGGACGCCAGCGACGCCGCACGCCTTGCCGACCATCTTCTGCGCCAAGGTGAAACCTTTGCCCGAATCGGTGGTGGGAACCGGGCGTTTGAACACCGCGGACGGGGCCAAGCCCTGTACTTCCCGCGCCCAGTCGGTCAGGCCGCGACCGATGATCAGATTGATGCGCCCGCCGGCCTGCACTTCGTCGAGCAGTACGTTGGACTTGAAACCGAACCGGGTCAGTTCGGCGCCGCTGTCGTGATTCTTGACGACGCCCTGATAGGGGTAGATGTCGATGACATCGCCCATGTTCATCTGGGTCACGTCGCAATCGGTGATCGGCAACGCGCCAGCGTCTTCCTGGGTATTGAAGAAGATCGGCGCGATTTTGCCGCCCAGACAGTAACCGCCAAAGCGCTTGTTGGGGACATAGGGAATGTCCTCACCGGTCCACCACAGCACCGAGTTGGTGGCGGATTTGCGGCTGGAACCGGTGCCGACCACATCGCCGACGTAGGCCACTGGATGACCTTTTTTCTTCAGCGACTCAATCAGCTTGAGCGGGCCGATTTTGCCGGGTTCATCGGGTTCGATACCGGGGCGGGCCATTTTCAACATCGCCAGGCCGTGCAGCGGGATATCTGGCCGGCTCCAGGCGTCCGGGGCGGGAGACAGATCGTCAGTGTTGGTTTCGCCGGAGACTTTGAAAACGGTCACGGTGACTTTTTCCGGGACCTTGGGCCGGCTGGTGAACCATTCGGCTTCAGCCCAGGATTTCATAATTTGCCGGGCGTGGGCATTGCCGGCGTCGGCCTTGACCTTGACGCTGTGTCGATAGTCGAACATCAGCAAGGTGTGTGACAGCGCCTTGGCGGCGGCGGGCGCACATTCGGCATCGTCGAGCAGATCAATCAGCGACTGGATGTTATAGCCGCCGAGCATGGTGCCCAGCAGTTCCGTGGCGCGCACCCGGGAGATGAGCGGGGATTTCGCTTCGCCCTTGGCGACGGCGGTCAGGAAAGCAGCTTTAACGTAGGCGGCCTGGTCGACGCCAGCGGGGACTCGATGGGTGATTAAATCAACGAGGAACGCTTCCTCGCCCTTGGGCGGATTTTTGAGCAGTTCGATCAGATCAGCGGTTTGCTGTGCGGAGAGCGGCAGCGCGGGAATACCCATAGCGGCACGTTCAGCAGCATGTTGGCGATAGTTTTCGAGCACGGAGAAAACCCCTTTGATGGTATGGTTGCGGTGGATTCCCGCGACGCGGGGAAAATGAACGGAAATTATACGGGCAACCGGGGATAACCGGGTAGTTTCGGCGCTGACGCGGGGATTCCAGAAAAAACATTATCATCATCCAAGCAGCCCAGGGCGTTGCCCTGGGCTAAAACCAGTGCGCCCCTTTGGGGCTTAACCGCATGAAAAATCCGCTAATTTAGCCCTGAAAGGGCGCTTCAACGTTAGCCCAGGGTATCGCCCTGGGCGATAGGGTTATTCCTTTGCAGGAATCGTCAGCGCCAGGAACAACGCGCCATTGTCGCGCTTGATCAGCACCGGGATAGGCCGACCCGTGGGCAATTGCTTGACCTGCTCGGCAAACTGCGCTGGATCGGTGACCTCGACGTTATTGATGCGGGTGATGATGTCGCCGGAGCGAATGCCAGCGCTGGCGGCGGGTCCTTCAGTCACTTCCTTGACCCAGACGCCCTTCGCACCGTCCTGTCGCTGGTCAGCCGGCAGTTCGGTCACGGCCAGACCCAGTCGGCCCTTCGATGGCGTTACGGCGATGGCTTGCTGCTGCTTGGCGTCCTCGGGCAATTCTTCGAGCTTGATGGTCAGCGCCTGCTCTTTGCCCTCGCGGATCAAGGTCAGCGGTATGCTGGCACCGGGACGGATGCGACCCACCAGCGGCGGCAGTTCGCGCGATTGATTAATCGGTTGGCCATTGAACGCCACGATGATGTCGCCGACTTGAATGCCTGCCGCCTGGGCTGGACTGTCGGGGAGCACTTGGCCGACCAGTGCGCCGCGCGGTTTGTCAAGATTGAAGGACTGGGCCAGTTCCGGGGTGACTTCCTGAATCAGCACGCCCAGCCAGCCGCGACTGACCTTGCCGCCGGTTTTGAGCTGTTCCACGACATCCATCGCCACGTCAATCGGCACGGCGAAGGATAGGCCCTGATAGCCGCCGGAACGGCTGTAAATTTGTGAATTGACGCCGATCACTTCGCCGTCGAGGTTGAACAGTGGGCCGCCGGAGTTGCCGGGATTAACGGCGGCGTCGGTCTGAATAAAGGGGACATAGTTATCGCTGGGCAGGCTGCGGCCCAAGGCGCTGATGATGCCCTGGGTCGCGCTGCGCTCGAAGCCGAAGGGCGAGCCGATGGCTAGCACCCATTGCCCAACCTTGACTTTGCCGATGTTGCCGATCTGGACAGTGGGCAGTGTTTTGTCGGTTTTGACCTTGAGCAGGGCGATGTCGCTGCGGCTGTCTTTGCCGATGACCTGAGCAGGGAATTCGGTGCGGTCGTTCAGACCGACGATGATGCTGTCCATGTCTTCGACGACGTGGGCATTGGTGACGACGTAGCCGTCCGGAGAAATGATGAAGCCTGAACCGACCGAGGATTTCGGCTGAGAAGGCAGTTCGGGCATTTGCTCGAAGAACTTCTTGAAATACTCGTGGAACGGGCTGTTTTCGGGAATTTGTGGATGATTGCGCCCGGAACCTTCCTTTTCCTTGGGTTCCGACTTGGTGTTGATGCTGACCACCGCTGAGCTGTATTTGTCAACCAGTGTGACAAAATCAGGGTAGTTGTTGGCTTGTGCAGAGGTGGCCCAGAACAGAGCCAGTACGGTGATCAGCCAAAATGGCTGTTTCAATCGTGGCATCGAAGATTCTCCCAGAGGATTTTACTAACAACAAAGGACGTGGCTGAAAAAAACCACGGAGTTAGCGGGGATTGACCATGACGTGCGGGCTTGGTTCGGTTTACTCCCTCCCCCTGGTGGGGAAGGATCAGCGTTTACCCCCTCCCCCCTGGTGGGGGAGGGTTGGGGTGGGGGGTGGGAACTGTTGAGGAAGGCCGCCAGCGCAGGTAAGCCTTGTAACCGAGATGGCGCGCTAACAGCAGAGGCGGCATCCGCAGCCAGTGTGAGCGCAGATAGAGCAGCCAGCGAGCAGTAGCGGGAACCGTATGGCGGGGATGTTCCGCCAGCGTGAGGGCGTCGAGGAGTTGATCCATGAGGGGGAGAATAGGCCAAGGTGGACTGGTGTTTTTCAGGTCCTGAATGACCGTTTCCGGCACTGCGGTGTGCAAAAAACGTCGGGTGTAACGCAGGGCGTAGAACAAGGGGCGAGTTAAACCGAGTTGCCGGGCGCGCGGCGGCAAGGTTTCCCAGAAGTCCGGTTCCTGTGCGCTA
>Ga0179938_1060612_pt1 | contig 13204 bp, 21 predicted proteins | sample AD_UKC030_sludge_FD_136001 | JGI IMG/M metagenome (GOLD analysis project Ga0179938, IMG submission 136001) | Active sludge microbial communities of municipal wastewater-treating anaerobic digesters from Illinois, USA - AD_UKC030_MetaT... | ecosystem: Engineered > Bioreactor > Anaerobic >... | reverse complement strand
CACGATTCTTGACGAAATTCCGCTGTAACCCATTGATTCTACGTTGCCACCTTAAAAGGGCTGGTATATTGAGATTGGCGAACGGTATTAAACCAACGATCGAGTTTGTCGGCGTTCAAAAAGTTTTCCAGCAAAATAAGTACCATTACGCCGAGGCGTAGCGTTGCACGGACTTTTGGCACTGCTTTATCGAAGCGGACATGAGTTCGCTGGACGACCCGGAAAGGAGTTGGTGACACCGGTGGTTGGGCATGTCGGGCAATCCGGCCATCGAATCACATCCTTATGGCCCAAAAATGAAGGAATCGTTGTCGTACCCCGGACTTCATCTAGCTGAAATCGATCCTGTGGCTGGGAGTGGAGCGAGTGGACGATCCCTCGACTTCCCGCCATTGTTGCGCCCATGACTGGGCATATCGCCCCCCGCGCGCCAGCAACTCCGCGTGGCTGCCCGATTCGAGGACGCAGCCCTGCCCCATGACGTGAATCACATCGGCGTGCAGGGCGGTGGTAAAGCGGTGGGTGATCACGATGGCGGTGCGGCCGGCGGCCAGCGCACGAAACCGCGCCAGCCAGTCGGCTTCCGCCCAGGAATCCATGGCGCTGGTCGGTTCGTCCAGAATCAGCAGGGTGGAACGCCGCAGAAAGGCGCGGGCCAACGCCAGCCGCTGCCATTCGCCCACGCTGAGTTCCGCGCCGCCAAACCATTTGCCCAGCACCGACGCATAGCCTTGCGGCAGGCGCTGGATCGGTCCTTCGGCCCCGGCGGCGCGGGCGGCGGCGGCCAGCGCCCTGGCGTCCGGCGCAGCGGCCAGGTCGCCACAGCTCAGGTTGTAGGCGACGGTGTCGTGATAGTGCACCGGCTCCTGAAACAGCACGGTGATCCGCCGGCGCCAGTCGGCCAGCGCCAGTTCGCGCAGGTCCACGCCATCCAGGCTGACCCGGCCCGCCTCGGGATCGTAGAACCGGCACAACAGCTTGATCAGCGTACTCTTGCCGGCGCCGTTCTCGCCGACGATGGCCGCAATCTGGCCAGCAGGGATCGTCAGATCGAACCCCTCCAGCGCCAGCCGCTGGCTGCCGGGATAGCGGAAGCTCACCTTTTCCAGCCGGAGGGTCCCCAGCGCACCCGGTGGGAGGGGCGCGGGCCGGGACGGGTCCGTAACCTTGGGACGCAGGGCCAGAAATTCGTGCAGGTTTTCCAGGAACAGTAGATTACTGTACATCTCGCCGACGCTGCCCAGCGCGGTGCGCATCAGCCGCTGCCCCTGGGTGAACACCTGATAGAACAGCGCCAGATCGCCCAGACTGGCCGAACCCTGCGCCAGCCGTCCGACCATCCAGGCGATCGTCAACCCCATGGTCAGCAGCGCGATGGCGTCCGCCCCCAGTTCGGCCAGCATCTGCTGGCGGGCGAGTTGCAGGCGCTCGCCGCGCAGTTGGCCGCGCACGGCGCGATAGGCGGTCCGAAACGAGTCGCCGAGATCGAACAGGCGCAGTTCCGCCGCTGCCCGGTCCCAGGTCAGCAGCCAGTCGTAGTAGTTCGCCCGGCGTTCGTTGCCGGTATTGCGGATGCGCCACCGATGGAAGCGCACGATGAACCGCGCCGCCACCGCCAGCGCCGGCAGCGCGCCGCCAATCAGCACCAGCGGCAACCAGGGCGCGTAGCCCCACAGGACGCCGGCCATGGCCAGCAGAGTCAGGCCGTTCTGCGCCAGATGGCCGAGGTTCTCCAGCAGCGCCTGCGGACGACTGAGGGCATCCACCCGCGCCCGGTGCAACTGATCGTAGTATTCAGCGGTTTCGTAATAGCTCAGATCCAGGCGGATCGCCTGGGCGTGCAGCAAATCGTCGAGGTGATCCCGCAGCCATTCCGCCTGCGCGGCGCGCACCCAGGCGGCGACGCCGCGCAGACCTTCGCCGAGCAGCAGTAACCCGGCCATCAGCGCTACCCAGAGCAGGGTTTGCTGCAGCGCCGGCCCGTCGTCCGGCGCTTGCAGCGTGAGGACCAGGCTGTCCACCAGAGTGCGGGTCAACAGCACCACCGCGACGGGCAGCAGGCCCTGGACGATCACCAGCGCCGCCCAGGCCAGCGTCCAGCCACGGGTCGCGCGCCAGATCAGCCCCAGCGCCCAGGGCAGATAGGGCAACTGCACCCGCGCCTTGCGGAATCGCTCGACTAAGTAAGTGGTGCGATTCGCTTTTTCCAACCTGATCTCCCTGATCGGCCATGCGGGCGACCCACTGACCGATTCCTGAATCGCTACGCCGCTTCGAGCAGACCGCTGACGAGCATCTCATCCGCGAGCCGCAGGAGATCGGCCTCCAGTTGCATTTCAGTTACGTCGAACTCTTCCAGCATCCGGGCGATGACCACCGCGAGCGCACCTTCGGTATGGAGCAGTTCGAGGAAGCGGCTGCCCACCGGATCGAGGCCGAAGTAGGTTCCGGATTCCAGGTTGAGGAGGACGGTTTCGTCACCGACCTGGCGCGTGACCACCTGATCGGGAATTTTCAAACGAGCGTCGCAAGTTAACATGTTATCTTCCCTCCATCGTTGGGGCGCGGAAAATCCTCTGATCCTGCCTGAGGGGCGACATTTTCAAAGATTTCGTCGAACGGAATCGAGACGTTCAACGCCGGGAAACCGCACTCTCCGCAACCGGGAAGAAATTCGTGAAGTAACCAGTCGTTTTCCGGAGTACGCCGGAACGTTTCCAGGCGACGCGCTTCGATGTCCACCAGCACATATTCCCGTAACGAGGGCAGCGTGCGGTAAGCCGCGAACTTGTGGCCGCGGTCAAAGGCGGCGGTGGACTCCGACAATACTTCCACGATCAAGGTCGGATGGGCGATGAACTGGTCTGCTACGTGATCGCGCGGATCGCAGGAGACCACGACATCCGGGTAGAAAAAGGCATCCGCCGCCTCCACTCGCACTTTCAAATCCGCGACATACGCCTGACACGGCCCGCCACGCAGCCGTTGCTTGAAAGCCGCGGCCAGATTTAAAGACACCACCACATGTTCGCGCCGCGCCCCTGCCATGGCGAACACCTCGCCGGCGATGAATTCGTGCTTTTCCACTTGTCGCTCTTCCCAGGCGAGATAGGCTTCAGCATCGAAAACGGTTTGGACAGCCAGATTCTGCATAGCAATCTCCTAATAATTCAGTATGGCTCTTCATAACCTTACCTCCGGATCGCGCATGTTCCACAATGGCCTCCCGGACACGCGCCAAATCCTCGAATCGTCTCGGGTCATCGAGGCGGAAATGGATCGGCTGGGGGTCAAGTTGCTCGATCCAGTCCGCCGACCTCGTCGCCCGCTAACGCCTGCGTCCATTCCCTCAGCCAGTTGATCAAGCGATTTTCAGGTAACGTTCCCTGGGCCAGTTCCAGCATGATCGCCACACAGGATGAATCATCGGCAGTCAGGTCGAGTCCATTCAGATTCAGAAAAAGTTCCATGACAGTGAAAGCGGTGCGCTTGTTGCCATCAAGGAAGGGATGGTTGCGGGTGATGCCGTAGGCGTAAGCCGCCGCCAAGGCGGCAAAGTCGGGGCTTTCGTAAGTCGCCAGATGCAGAGGACGAGTCAGGGCTGATTGCAAAAGGCCCCGCTCGCGAAGGCCCAGCGCGCCGCCGTGTTCGGCCAGGTGTTCTTCATGCAGCGCCAGTACGACAGCCTCATCCACCCAGTGGATCATCGTCACTTCGCCAACTCGCGCAACACATTACGCCGTTTCTTCATGATCCGCCGGGCGAGGGTCATTTGCTGGGCGAACTGTGAATCGTAGGGCGTCAGTCGGTAGCCCTCGGGCGATTCCGTCAGATAGACGATATCGCCTTTTTCCAGTTTGAGGGCGGCCAGCGCCTCCCTCGGTAAAATGACGCCGACCGAATTGCCGATGGCCGTGAGCTTGAGAGTGATCATTGATGAGGCGCCGTGTTATTACAAGGATAATAACACCATAGCCTTGTCCTGATTGATTGTCGAGCGATTTTTCTGGATTTTCAGATATGGGATGAGTCAGTGAGTACACCCATCCCGGCAAATTTCCAGACGTACTCATGGCGCGCGTGCTCCACAATGGCCTCCCGGACGTGCGCCAGGTCCTCGAACCGTCGCGGGTAATCGAGGCGGTAATGGATCGGCTGGTTCGCCAGTTTCGCCACCTGATCGAAATGGGAAGCCAGCCGGGGCTTTTCTTCGATATCCAGCAGGAAGGAGTGTTTCACCCACTCGATCACGGCCTCGGCCGGGGTCAGGCGATGCAATTCCAGCGTCGCGGTGCGGCCATCGCCCAGGAAATAGACTCGCTGCAACGGCCGGGGCTGGTCGCAGAACGCCAGGTCCTCGTCGGCCAGAAAGCGCGCCTTGGCGGTGTAGTGCACCGGGGGCGCACGCCGGGCCGTCGGCGGGACCAGCGCGTCCTCGCTGTCTTCCCACAAGCGGATGGACGGATGGCTGGGCAGGGCCGCAAAACCGTCAACTCCCGGTTCGACCACCAGGCCGTCGTCGGTCAGGAAGCGAAACCCATTGACCGCGAAACTGGCCGCCAGCGTGGATTTGCCCCGCCCCGACTCGGCGACAAAGGCAACCGCGCCCCCACCGATCTCAACCGCGCTGGCGTGAAACACCAGCTTGCCGAGCTTGCTCAGCACCAGCGGCAGCACCTGGTTGAGATAGAGGTGCTGGGAGGTGGCCTTGGACACCTCGGGCGCGGGGAAGCCGGTGACGTGGAGGCCGTCCGCTGAAACCTGAAAGTCCGCCAGGTTTGGAAAGCGCAGCAGATATCCGCCGTTCGTGCGATGGAACTCGGTCCACAGCGTCCCGTCCCGGAACGTCCAGGTGTGAAATGGCGGATGATTGACCGGCGGCTGAAGCCGGGCGGATTGCAAGTGGAGTTCGACCATTATTCGGTATCTTGGCCCAGCGCCCGCGCCACGAAACGGGAGATTTCCTCCGGGGACGGGAACAGATTCGGATGGTCCCGCAACACGGCCTGTTCGATTTCCCGAGCCGTGCGTTTCCCGTCGCAGTAGCCGAGTACGGTGATGCGCGCCTGTCCCTCCCGGCTCAAACGCGGGACTCGATCCGGTCGGGAGCGCATCAGGTCCTCGGGCGCCAGCAGCAACCCCTGCCAGGTCGAATGGCTGAAACGCCGGCCGGTGGCGGGAAAGTCCACGACCCAGGCGATCAGGTGATCGGCGGGCCGGGCCATGACCCTGGCTTTGACCGAATCCCCCGTTTTCACCGGAACCGCCTCGTCGATGGGTAAAAAGGCCTGCGAGCGCTGGATGGGGCGCTCCGCCAGCGGCGAGTTGGTCATCCACACGTCCTCGGCCAGCTCGCACTCGAACCAGCCGGCCAGGCCGTGCATTATGCCGTCACGCTGGATGCGCAGCTCTGCGGTCCACGAGAAAAAGTCCGGGTTGTCGGTATACAAGTCGATGTCGCCCAACACGGCGGGCGCGCCCAATAGGGCCTTGGGCGGCAGTTCGACCGCGTGTTTAGCGTTGACGGTATGCTGGCGCAGCCAATGAAATTCGTCTGGCACGCTCTCCGCCCGCCAGCCCTCGGCCTTGTCGCGGCATTTCTCTGATTCAACCGCGCCAAGCCGAAGCCGAATCCGGGCGGGAATCAGGGTGCCGCCGGGCTTGAGGAACCGCCGCCGCGCATCCTGGAGCGTATGCACGATGCCGTAATCGAAGCCGAAGTAGCCGACGTGGTCGCAGATCACCACATCGACCGGCTCCGGCAATACGACGCGATGGGAATGACCACGGATGCAGGTCACTCGCTCGGCCCAGCCGGCGCGCGAGAAGGTCTCGCGGGCCATCTCGATCATGGCCGTGGAGTCGATGCCATACACCCGGCCCGCGCCGGCCCGCAGGCACAACAGGCCCAGGATGCCGGAGCCGCAGCCCAGGTCGGCAATGCGGTCCCCCGCGTTGATGGTCTGGGCGATGGCGGCCCGGAACCGGTCGAGTCGGATGTGATCGGCGACGTAGCCCAGGTGTTCTTTCAGCATGGGATATCCACTTAATCATCGTTGCCGGGAAGGTTTATGGTAGGGTGGATAAGCGCAGCGCATCCACCACACATGACCGCCAACCTCATTCCAACTCCATCCCGGCTATCGCCGCTGGCTCGCTGGCGCCCCAGGATGGCTCGTACCATCCGCTGGACACCGCCCGCCCGAACGAACTCCACGGCCATTCGCTCGGCCGCGCCGCCAACCCGTGCTTGACTGGATTGTAATGGATGTAATCTACATGCTTACGCCAATCCACCTCATCATGGATAGCATGCTCCCAAAATCGGCGCTGCCACACCGCCCGCTCGCGACGTCCACCGGTACGAGCATCAATCTCCCGTGAAGCCGCTTTCTTAATCTCCCGCCAGCGGCTGGAGAAATCGCTATCGCCTTCCGGTAGATGCCAGATACAGTGGAGATGATCGGGCAAAACTACGATTGCATCAATGTGAAACGGTCGCACGGCTTTCACTTTCCGAAAGGCCGTGCGCAATACCTCAATCCGCTCCCCACAATAAAATAATGGGTTGCGGTCATGGGTCACCACAGTGAAGAAAAAGATCCCACCGGGAAGAAAGGCTCTTCGGTAGTTGCTCATCGTTCGGTAATTGCTGCTCATCGGAAGATGGTGGATGCGCTGCGCTTATCCACCCTACATTACTTCGATCATGGTCGTGGAGTCGATGCCATAAACCCGGCCCGCGCCCGTCCGCAGGCACAACAGGCCCAGGATGCCGGAGCCGCAGCCCAGGTCGGCAATGCGATCCCCCGCGTTGATGGTCTGGGCGATGGCGGCCCGGAACCGTTCGAGTCGGATGCGGTCGGCGACGTAGCCCAGGTGTTCTTCCAGCATGGGATATCCACTCAATCATCGTTGCCGGGAAGGTTTATGGTAGGGTGGATAAGCGTAGCGCATCCACCAAAACCACTCTACAGGCTTGGTTTATCCACCCTACAGACTTGGCGTCTGGTACGAACAAAGGGCGGTTTGTACCCCTCATCATCAACAGGGCATCGGTATATACTTGAAACATTGTAAACCGCGTAACAGGAAAATGGGGTTGTTGAGGAGAAAGAACATGACCGCTCTCGAATCGATCTCGATTCAAAAGCTCCAGCGGTTGCCAACCCAACGGTTGGCGGAGGTGGAGGATTTCGTGGACTTCCTACAGGCGCGCGAAGAGGATCGCCAACTCGTCCAAGCGGCCGCCAAGGCAGCCGAGGCTCGCTTCGCGACGGTGTGGGACAACGACGAAGACGCTGCTTACGACCGGATGTGAGGATGCCTCCCAATTTCGGCGCGGTCGTCCTGGTGCCGTTTCCCTTCACCGACCAGTCGGGGGTGAAGAAGCGGCCGGCGGTGATCGTATCCAGCAACCTCTATCACGCTGGCCGGCGCGATTTCCCGATATCGTTTTGCGTATTTCCCTCTGACTCCACCAGAGAAATCATATTCATCCAGCATGTCGGGATCATTTTGGCTAGCCATAATTCTATTCGTACTTCTTTCGTTCGTGGGCATTCGCCGGGCGAGCTGAGATCAACCTGATGAAAGTCACTTTCAGTATGAACCACAACAAGCGTTTTTCGCTGATCAGACTGGCCTATCGTGACCAACCGCTCCTCGTCTCCTGGATGTAATGGGTCGGGGATGGTGATCGACAAGTAATCCGACAGTACCGTACTGGCCTCCTCGAACGTTACTCTATGCTTCCTTTCATTGGAGGTGGCTTTGTGAACATCCTATTCGAACTTTAACGCCACTACTCCTCCTACACCCTTCTCCTGCTTGTAGGAGAAGGGTTTTTTTTGTTCAGTCCATTAATGAAGGTTACGGCTGATCCCCAGCATGGCGTAATCGACCATCTTGTAGCCGTCCGGATGCACGGATACGGCTTCCGGCATCACAGGTTCAACCTCGTCAACCATAACCCCGAACTGCCGACCATGACCCCATTGTTTGCGGTATTCAGGCTTGTAGTCGAACACATAAAGACCGATTCCGAGGGGATGAGTACCGATGCGGACGACGTTTTCTTTGACGCGTCGCTCGGAAGTACAACTCCTATTGTTACTCATCTTGCACTGGCCATAGTTGGAACCTTCATTACCACTGGTAGTTCCATTTCTGGTTAAATCCCGCACTTTTCCGTAGTGCACAAGTTTTGGCCGCTGATATTCCCATTTTTTTGCGACGCTCTCGTTTTGTTCGTTAACTGCATATTGCTGAGACATGGCAACTCCTCCTGCTAAAAAGTTCATCGTTAAGGATAAAAAAACAGGTATTCCAACGCCCACGCAAGGGCTACGCGAAATTGGACAGACGATGCGTCCAGAGGAAAAGCGTCGCCATCTCGTAAATAAACTCCCGCCCGGCATCATTTCTGGACGCATGGTATTTCATTTGGCGCGCGCGTACAGCATTGACATTTACATAGAGTTCCAGTTGATCCAAGCCTTGCGCCAACGCGCTCGACACAGACTCGCCGGTTTCGTCCATCAGACGGCTGATAAACTGCCAGCCCAGATGCTCCTTGCCTAGCCGCCGCCGTACGCCCTCCTCTAGATCCGGCGCGAACGCAGCGCGTACCAGATGCTTGGTCCAACCGTTGCGCACCTTCTGGCCAAGCGGCAGGCGCAGGAAAAACTCCACGACGCGCTTGTCGGCCCAAGGATCGCGCAACTCCACACCAAAGCGCCCCGCAACGCGCTCGTAACCGGTCAAGCCCAATTCTAGGCCGGCCGCCATACTCAACACCCGCGCGTGCGCTTGCCGGATATTATCGCCCAACCAGTGCCCGGCTTCTTCGTACTGTCCACGCAAGCGCTCCGTCAATCGAATCCTGGTCGCAAACTCGGGATTCATCACGGTCTGCGGCAAGGGTTGCCGCCTGCGAAACCGCCAAACCAATGCCCTGACGCAGTCCGGCGCATAAGCGGTCCAAGCGCTGCGCAAAAACAGCGATATCGGAAAAGATCCGCGCAAGAACGTGTTGTTGCGGCTGGCGGCTTGGCACTCCAACCACGCTTCCCGCCACTGCCCAGCCTGCAAAAGATACGCTGCATAGTGGTAAGGGACATGCAGGGTAAGGTCACCGCTTACCCCATGGAGCAGCACGCGGTCGCCTTGGCGGCCAGCCGCCTGGCACATTATGGCCGGCAGCAAAATCGAGTTGTCACACGGGTGTGCCTTCGACCAAGCCACATCGATTAGATCATCCACGCTGGCCATTCCCCGGAAGGAGGGCACGGAAACAAAATGCGCGACCGTTTCGGCCCCCCCAGTCAGACTTTGAATGCAGCGGCTTTCCACGCAGTCTGTGGGATTGTCGGCAATCGCTGAATAAGTGTGAAAGCGCTTGCTGGGCATTTCGGGCAAGAGCCTGCGGACCATGGCAGCGATGCTGGCGGAATCCAAGCCCCCGCTCATCATTGCGGCGATATGGCCTGTGGTCCGCATCCGACAGCGCACGGCTTCACCGAATACGGCAAGAAAAGCCTCCTCGCACTCTCGGTCCGAGGCGAACAGGCTCTCCTCGCCGGGTTCCAGCCGCCAGTAGGTTTCGGTTTGGGTTTTCCCGTGGGGGAACACGGTTATAGACTGCCCGGCCCTTAATCCGCCGACATCCCGCAGCCAAAAACGCTGATTGTCCACACTCTGGAAGGCAGGCATCAAAAGATGCGCGATCATCACCTCGTTGGGCTGGCTGGATACGCCCGGTAACCCAATGAGTGCCTCTTCTTCGGAGGCAAAGGCAAAAATGCGAGTATTGAGAGCGTAATAGAATGGCCGAGCACTCATGTGGTCGACGGTGCAGAACAACTTCTGACATCGGACATCCCAGACCGCAAAGGTAAAGTCGCCAAGCAGGTACTTCGGGCTGTCTTCGCCCCAAAGCCGGTAAGCTCCGAGCACTAGCTCGGCATCGGTATTAGTTTTCTGCGTTATTCCATGCGCCCGTAACTCTCGATTGAGTTCGTCTCGGTTATCCACCCGCCCGTCCATCACGAGCACCAGACTCTCATCCTCGTTGGTCAGCGGCTGATGTTCTTCCAGCGATTCGGGCGTGGTACGCAACATGCACTGCCCGAGCGCCACCGAACCCTTGACCCAGTGGTTGATGCCATCCGGCCCACGATGGGCCATGGCGCTGGTCATCTTCTCGATCAGCCCCGGCTCGACCGGTTTCCCGTCAAAATGGATGATGCCTGCGATGCCGCTCATCAGCGAATGGTTGGTCCAAAAGGAAGTGGTTGTAAGCCTTAAGCAGCACGCCGTACCTGGGCCTCAGGTTTCGGGGCAGGCCGCCCCATGGTCTGACACGCCTGTAACCAGGACTGCATGGCATCTTCCATTTCCCGAATCGATTCAGCGGCCGTGTCGCCGTAGGCGCTGCACCCCGGCAAATCGGGCGCGACGGCAATAAAGCCACCGTCTTCCTCACTCCAGAACACTTCAATCAGATACGTCTTGGTCGCGTCCATATTTCTCTACCATCTCCAATAACTGCCTCGCCTGATAAGGCTTGATGAACCCGCCGCGATTTTGGAAATTCAGCAACAGCGGTTCGCCTTCCCGGCCATAAGTACGGTGCGAACCTCGCCCACCTCTCGGGCTGAATCCGACCCGTTCCGCAATCCGGCACGCCTCCTCAAAGCGTACCCCGCTCAACGAACGGCGCAATTGCTCCAGCAGTTTTTCGTATCGGCTCACCTCAAAAACATCCTCTCAAGCCGCTCGCGCCAGGGAAAAATGTAGCGTGATCAACCGCGCGGCGGGAACGGCCATCGAAGCGTAGGCGCGTCCCTTCCTACCCCGGCCAATACTCATCGCGCAAAACCTGTTCCAGTGAGAACGGCGCGGTTTCTGGAAAAGTCGGCTCCGGCAAATTCGTCTCGCGGACGGCGATCAGGCGCGCGTCTGCGTAAGCTTCCACAAACGCCTCATCCAGGCAGGATTTCAGCCCCGGATTTTTCCGCAGCAAGCGCGCGATCCGCAGCCGCTGTTCCTTGATGGTGGCGATCCAGCTATTGCCGCGCCGTTCCGGCTGGAAAATCCACTTCAGCAAATGCGCCATCAACACACCCAGTCGGCTTTCCAACTCCCGCTCTTTGGCCGCGCCCATGTCTTCCAGTTCCTCGGCGACGGACTCGCAATCGATTTCCGCCAGCCGGCCCTCCCGCACCAGTTGCGCGGTCTGCATGGCCCAGGAGTAGAAATCCTGGTCGTGGTGGACGGCGGTTGTCATCGCAGCGCTCACTTCAATTCACCTCAAGAACCAGCCAATCCGGTTGTCTCGCAAAAATATTTGTGCAAAAAGTCAAAGATCCTGAAAAGCCGCAAAGCGCAAGTTTACGTCCAATCCATCATTCAACGCCACGCCGTCGCGCTCCACCCAGGCATGAGCTTCAAATCGTCCCTGTTCCTTGCGCACCCCGATCCGTAACTCACTGGCGACGCCCTGCCGCCGCAACAGCCACCACAGGGTCAGCGAGCGATGCAGGCAAGTCGGGTGGTGCACGCTCCACGCCGCCGCGCCCTGCACCAGGCGAACGATAGCACGAGTCCGCGCCAAAACCTGCCCCTCATCATCCAGCGTCCTGCCCGACGGCCAGCGTCTCAGAAAACCATACACCCGCTGAAAACTTACCCAGCGTAACGCCAGCGCCACGCCCGGCAACATCAGCCACGCCTGCATCAGCCACCCGCGCTCGGCCCACGACAGCCGCCAGAAGATCAATCCCTGCCGCCGCAGTCGCCACCACCCATCACTCCTCACCCTCAAGAAAAACGAACCCGAATTATTTATCCCACCCTCCATTTTCATCATAACCACCATCAAGGGTCTGCTGGATTGCACCCGGGTCCATCCTGCCCGGCAGGGTCGACCACGGCCACCTCGTCCCGGTGGCTGGTCATTATCCCTATCCCAGCGGCCACGTCTACGATTCCGGGAGGGGGCGCTCCCCGTCGCTCCACCGCTCCCGGCGGTGCGGTGCTCCGCTGGCGTTCCCAGAGACGGGCCGTCATCAGGTAGTACCCCCCGAACAGGACCAGGAAAGCGTAAAATTGCACGCATTCGGGCGCCTCCAGCCAGTGGGCGGCGACGCCGGCCGCGCCGTTCATCAGCGCCATGGCCAGCAGGAGCGCCGTGGCCCGGCCATCCGACAGACCGCAACTCAGCAACAAATGATGCAGATGCCGGCGGTCGGCGGCGAACGGGTTGTGGCCGAGGCGGATGCGGCGGATCATCACCGCAACCGTGTCCATGAGCGGCAGCGCCAGGATCCAGACCGCGGTCATCGGCGTCATCACCGCCTCCCGGTTCTGGGACAGATGAACCAGGAACCAGGCCAGGACAAAACCGAGCATCGTGCTGCCGGCATCGCCCATGAACACGCTGGCGCGAGCCCGCCAGGGATGGCGCAAATTGAAGCAGAGAAACCCGGCGACGACCATGACCAGCGTCCACAGCGCATCACCGTCCCCGGAGTCGGCGATCGGCGCGATCTCCAACAGGACAATCAGCCAACCCGCGGCGATCAGCGCCAGACCGCCAGCCAGACCATCGAGACCGTCGCTCATGTTAAAGGCGTTGATCACGCCGACAACGCAGAACAGGGTCAACAGCAGAGCGATGCCTCCCGGCGCCGTGACGTCGCCCAAGCCGAGCAGGTCGCCGAGGTTACCCAGGAGGATCCCCCCGCCGAACACCATAATCAGGACCACCCCCCCCTGGAGTACGAAGCGGATCGCCGGGCGAGTCGCGCGGAGATCGTCGTACAAGCCGACCAGCGTCATCAGCGCCATGGCGATCAGCAACGCCTCATAAGCGTGAGGCGGTGCCGGCAGCACCAGCAGGCTCAGGCCGTAGGCGACGCACATGGCGAGTCCGCCCACCAGGGGCACCGGGGTCAGGTGGTGTTTGCGGGTGGTGGGCCGATCCACCCAACCCCAGGCCCGCGCTGGCCGGATCAGCAGAGCGATCAACCCCACGCACAGGCCAAAGGCCAGCAGCAGTGGCCCGATGTCCATAACCATCAGGACTTTCGCTTGGAGTTCCAGGTTGTTGATTGTTTTGGTATAATCTCGACATGATAACCAAACAGCAATACGTTCAATATTTGATTAGCACGCCAGTCAATTATACGTGCACGAATCT
>Ga0179938_1121907_pt1 | contig 14923 bp, 8 predicted proteins | sample AD_UKC030_sludge_FD_136001 | JGI IMG/M metagenome (GOLD analysis project Ga0179938, IMG submission 136001) | Active sludge microbial communities of municipal wastewater-treating anaerobic digesters from Illinois, USA - AD_UKC030_MetaT... | ecosystem: Engineered > Bioreactor > Anaerobic >... | reverse complement strand
TGCGATTAAAACCGTAACCGGCAAATTTATCGATTAAGTCGAAGATATAAGAGGCCGTTTCCGCATCGACCTGGCGTTCAACAGCGCCTTTCACAAATCCAGCCCGTTCCCTGGCCATCTTCTCCGCGTCTTTTTTGCCCATCGCTCGTCGGAGTAAATCAGCCCCGCCAAGGGTATAACCCGACAGCACTTGGGCAATTTGCATCACCTGTTCCTGATAAAGGATGACGCCGTAAGTCGGTTTGAGAATGGTCGCTAACGCCGGATGCGGGTATTCAATACGGGCGCGGCCATGCTTGCGGTCGATGAAATCGTCCACCATGCCCGATTGCAACGGGCCGGGCCGGAACAGCGCCACCAGCGCTACAATATCTTCAAAACAGTCCGGTTGCAGGCGGCGAATCAAATCCTTCATTCCGCTGGATTCCAGTTGAAAAACGGCGGTGGTTTCATAACGCTTGAGCAACTCAAACGTCAGCGTATCGTTCAAGGGAATAGCGGCAATATCCAGCGACGGCTCGCCCTGCGCCTGCCGCTGGGTATTAATCGTCTGCAACGCCCAGTTGATAATCGTCAGCGTCCGCAACCCCAGGAAGTCGAATTTCACCAATCCGGCAGCTTCTACATCATCCTTATCGAACTGGGTGACAACGCTCGGATCGTCCTGTTCGCAGTACAGCGGTGAATAGTCGGTCAGGCGGGTCGGGGCGATCACTACGCCCCCGGCGTGTTTACCGACGTTACGGGCCAGTCCCTCCAATTTACGGGCCAGATCAATCAGCGCCCGCACTTCCTCGTCGTTCTCATACAGCCGACGCAGTTCGGCTTCCTGTTCAATCGCCTTGTCCAGGGTGATGCCCAGTTCAAAGGGAATCAGCTTGGCAATGCGGTCCACGAAGCCATAGGGATGGCCCAGCACCCGGCCCACGTCACGCACCACGGCCTTGGCCGCCATGCTGCCGTGGGTGGCGATTTGCGAAACCCGCTCCCGGCCATAGCGTTGAGAGACATACTCGATCACCCGGTCACGGCCTTCCATGCAGAAGTCGATGTCAAAGTCGGGCATCGACACCCGTTCGGGATTGAGGAAGCGCTCGAACAGCAACTCATAGGCCAGCGGGTCCAAATCGGTGATGCCCAGCGCGTAGGCGGCCAACGATCCCGCGCCGGAGCCGCGTCCCGGCCCGACTGGCACGCCATGATCCTTCGCCCACTGGATGAAATCGGCGACGATCAGGAAATAGCCGGGGAAGCCCATCTGGACGATGACTTTCAGCTCCAGCTCCAGCCGCTCATCATAAGGTCGGCGGCGCTCGGTGAAATCAGCAGCAGCGGGATCCAATAGCCGTTGCAGTCGCCGCTCCAAACCGTCGCGGGCCTGGGTGGTGAAATAGACGTCAGCGTTCATCCCCGCCGGCGTGGGAAACTCCGGCAGCACGTTTTTGCCCAGTTCCAGGCGCAGGTTACAGCGCCGGGCGATTTCAACCGTATTTTCCAGCGCTTCGGGCAAATCAGCGAATAGTTCAGCCATTTCCTCCGGGGTGCGCAGGTACTGTTGATGGCTGTAGCGGCGGGGCCGGTTCGGGTCAGCGAGGGTCGCGCCCTCGTGAATGCAGACCCGCGCTTCATGCGCTTCGAAGTCGTCGCGCTGGAGAAAACAGACGGCGTTGGTCGCCACGACCGGCGTTCCAGTGGCCACCGCCAGGTCAAGCGCCGCCTCCAGATATTCCTCCTCCTGGGGCCGGCCGGTGCGCTGTACTTCCAGATAGAACCGCTCCGGGAACAACAGCCGCCAGTCGGCCAGCCAGGTTTGGGCCTGGCCGAGCCGATCATTCAGCAATGCCTGACCGAGTTCACCCTCACGGCCACCGGACAGAGCGATCAAGCCGTCAGTATTACCCTTCAGCCAAGCGTAATTGAGGATCGGGACGCCGCGCTGCTGGCCTTCGAGATAGCCGCGACTGACCAGCCGGGTCAAATGACGGTAGCCGTCCAGATTCTGGCACAGCAACACTAATCGGGAAGATTCCCCATCCGACCGTTGCACCCAGGTTTCCACGCCAACAAGGGGCTTAACCCCGGCGTTCAGCGCAGCCTTGTAGAACTTGATCAGGGCAAACAGGTTGCTCATGTCGGTCACAGCCACTGCGGGCATTCCGGCAGCGGCAACCTGCTTGACCAGGCTTTTGATGCGAATCAGCCCGTCAACCAGGGAATATTCCGTGTGCAGGCGCAGATGAACAAACGGCGCGGTCATGCCAATTTCCCAAGAACGGCAGCTACCGGAGCGAACGAGCGGCGATGTTCGGGACAGGGACCCAAACGGCGCAGAGCTTCCCGATGAGCCAGGGTCGGATAGCCTTTATGCCGGGCGAAACCGTAGTCGGGATAGCGGTCGTGCAACTCACGCAATTCAGCGTCGCGGGTCACCTTGGCGAGGATGGAAGCGGCGCTGATCGCCGGCACGGTAGCGTCGCCCTTGATAATGGCCTGGCAGGGACAAGCCAGTCCGGATGGACACCGGTTGCCATCGACTAACACCTGGCTGGGCGTAAGGTGCAGATTCTCCACTGCTCGCCGCATAGCCAGCAGTGAAGCTTGCAGGATGTTGATTCGGTCAATTTCGGTAACGTCAGCCCGGCCCAGCGCCCAGGCCAGGGCGTGAGTACGGATTTCAGCAGCGAGCTGTTCGCGGCGGGTCTCGCTGAGGGTTTTGGAATCGGCCAGCCCGGCAATAGGGCGGGCAGGATTGAGAATGACAGCGGCGGCGATGACGGGACCGGCTAACGGGCCGCGCCCGGCTTCATCCACGCCGGCGATTAACAGGACATCGGGCATGGCGAACAGCGTAAGGTGGGGTGAAGGGCGAGAAGTTTAAAGCGCCGACAGCGGTTTCGCCATAGATCAGCCGCTGAGCAACAGCCAGATCGAATCCAGTGGACTGATTACCCCGCGTCCATCGTGATTAATGCCGGGAGTCGGGCGGGGCCGGGGCAAGGTCGCGGAAGCCGGGAAACCGCTCTTCATCTACTTCAGGCTGACCGGCACCGCCCATAATCTCCTCGGCCAGCCGGGAAAAATCCGCCGGCTCATCCGACAGCAGGTTGTCATACAACGTTGTGTCCCAACACTCGATGCGGTTGGCATAGGCCAGCAGGATCACTGCCTCGTGAATACCCGCATAGTCCAGCAAGCGCCGGGGCAATAATAATCGGCCACTGCCGTCCAGTTCCAGTTCGTTCGCGCCGCGATGGAAATAGCGGACGAAATCGCGGTTTTTTTTTAACATACAGATTCAGTCGGTTAAGTTCAGCAGTGATCCGCTGCCACTCCATGAAGGGATACAACGTCAAATGTTGCTCAAAGCCCCGATTGACGACGAAACGCTCCCCGCACTCGACCGGCAACTGCTTTCTCAGCGCCGCCGGCAGGACGAGGCGCGCTTTGGCGTCGAGTCGGCATTCAAATTCGCCGAGCAGGGGCATCATCGCCGCGTCAGCGTGAAGTCAGGGCGCTTTGGCGGGAGGCGTCGGCGAACTGCCCGCCGCCTGACCCAGTCCCCGCGCGACGGTGCTGTTGCCGAGAAAGCCGAAAATCGCCGCCGCTGCCGGCAGTGACGCGCTGCCATCCCCGCCTTCCACCAATACGCTCGGCACCTTGACAGCCTCGGGATGGGCGGCGATGAAGGCCAGCACTTCCTTGGCCATGGCTAACTGGTAGGTCAACTCCCGGCCCAGCACACTGGCCTGCGCCTGCTGGCCGGCGGCGATTTCCTGCAAACGCAGCTTCTCGCCTTCGCCGCGCAACTGCGCCGCTGTACGATCCTGCTTGGCCACCTCGACCTGAATTTCCGCCCGCACCAATTCCGGCTGCTGTTCAGCGGTGGCCCGCGCCTTCTCGGTTCGGATCCGTTCTTCCTGGGCCTGCTGCTCTTTCTGGAAGGTCGAGATCATCTGCTGGGCCAGTTGCTCCCGCTTGCGGGCCAGCAACAATTCCGGCGGCAGCGCCGGGTCGCCAAAACGTACCTCGCGGATGGATACACCGGCGTTGCGCGCCTCGGGAATCAACGCTTCCAGCACCGCTTCTTCCAGTTGCGGCCGCTTGTCCTGCAAATCCAGCACCCGCCGCACACTGTGCAAGCCGTCCTCCACCTGACCCGCCGCCAGCGCGACATACGAACCCGTGACGTTGCGGACAATGCTGCGCACCGTCGGGGTCATGACTTTATCTTCAACCGCTTGCAAATCACCCACGGAGGCGACCACAAACGGCGCGTCTTCCGGCGTCACCTGCGCCAGTACCCGCAAATCCTGCGGAATCTCCCAACCTTCGACCCGCAGCAGCACCGCGACATCGGCGGCGTTCTGCGGCGTCACCACTTCTTCCCGCTCTGCGGTCTGCTCGATCTGCCCGTTCTGATTCAAGGTCAGGTTGATGCGCCGCCGGACATAGCCGCCCTGATATTGCCAGGTCTGGATGCGGGTATCGACCAGCGCCACTTCATAGGCTCGCTTGTTGAGATAATAGGTGCCCGGCAATAGCGGTTCATTCCACACTCCGCGACAGCCCTTGGCCACCAGTGGCACGGAAAGCTTCTCCGTGCGCTCATCCCGGATCGGCTGACAGGCGGCGACGGGTTGATCCTGGATGTTCGATTTAATCACCGCTACAAAACCTGCTGGCACTGAAGTTGCGCGAAAAGCATCGCCCTTGGCCTGGGCTTCGAACAGATACTGGTTCAACCGGTAGCGGCCCGGTTTCAATACCGTCAACTGCGGCCCCTTCTGACCCTGGCCTTCGGTCAGGAAGTGGCTGGCGTCCAGCATCCGTTGTTCCTCGCGCCAAGCGTCGGCGAGAAACTGATCGGAGCGCAACGGTAAACCGTCGCGGGCGACGAGGTAGCCATAGTGGCCTTCGGGAATCTCGGTGACCGGTAACTGTTCGACTTCGTACAGAATGTTCAACAGTGGCTTGAAGTTAAAGCCGGGACCAAGGATTTCCGCCTGGGGGCCGGCCTCGCCGTTCATAGCGATGATGTGGCCGGGCGGCAGTTTGCTGGCCCCATAGATCAGTTTGAGATGGCCGACCTTGTCTTGATCGACGATCACGAACGAGGTCGCCAGAATCATGAACACCGCCGCCAGCGCCAACGCGATGCGGACGCTGGTCTGAAGCCAGCCCAGTTTCGCCGGTATAAAGCGCGGCACAAAGATCGCGCCGAGTCCAAACAGGATGATCAATAGCAAAAGGGACATGCGTCACCCTCTCAGCGGCCAGAGTGCCGAGTGATACCGAGTTTGTGGGGCGTCAGCCAGGCAGCAACACGGTCGATCCGGTGGTCTTACGCGCCTCCAGATCCCGGTGCGCCTGCGCGGTCTCCGCCAGTGGGTAGGTCTGCCGCACCTCGATGTTCACCGCGCCGATGGCGACGACATCGAATAGATCAGCGGCGCTGGCCAGGAGATCACGCCGTTGCGCTGTGTAATGCATCAGAGTAGGCCGGGTCAGGAACAGCGAACCCTTGGCGGAGAGAATCCCCGGTTCAAACGCTGGAACCGGTCCCGAGGCGTTGCCGAAGCTGACCATCATCCCCAGCGGGCGCAGGCAGTCCAGCGATCCCATGAACGTCTCTTTGCCCACCGAATCGTAGACGACGGCGACTCCCTGGCCGTTGGTGATTTCCCGGACCCGCTCGACGAAATTCTCGCGGGTGTAAACAATCACATGATGGCAACCGTGAGCGCGAGCAATCTCGGCTTTCTCATCGCTGCCGACCGTACCGATGACCAGCGCTCCCAATTGCCGCGCCCACTGGCTGGCGATCAGACCCACTCCGCCAGCCGCGGCGTGCAGCAGAATGGCGTCGCCCGGTTGCACCCGGTAGGTGCGCCGCAGCAGATACTGAGCGGTCATGCCCTGCAGCATCATAGCGGCGGCAGTTGGATCATCGATCGTGTCGGGCAACGCCACTACCCGGTCGGCGGGGATCAACCGGACTTCGGCATAGGCCCCAACCGGTGGACTGGCGTAGGCGATACGGTCGCCGACCTGGAACTCGGTCACGCCCTCCCCGACCGCCTCGACCCGGCCTGCCCCCTCCATGCCCAGCGTCCAAGGCAGCGACGGTAACGGATACAGGCCAGTGCGGTGGTAAATATCAATATAATTGAGGCCGATAGCGGCGTGGCGGATCCGCAACTGGCCAGCGCCGGGATCGCCGACTTCGACGTCCTCCCAGCGTAATACCTCGGGACCGCCATATTCATGGATGCGAATGGCTTTGGGCATGGTCTGTCTCCTCGATTATGGAAGCGTTCATTATTTATAGTCCATGGACGACACCGAAGGCATGGAATAGAGACTGAAGTTAGCCCAGCCACCGCCGGGCGTTGCGGAACAGCCGCAACCACGGTCCGTCTTCGCCCCAACCATCAGGATGCCAGGAATATTGCACGGTGCGGAATACCCGCTCTGGATGCGGCATCAGAATGGTAAACCGTCCATCGCGACTGCATAACCCGGTAATCCCGCCCGGCGAACCATTGGGATTGGCGGGGTAGCGCTCCGCCGGTCGACCGAGATGGTCCACAAAGCGTAATGTCGCCACACCCGCCGCCAACGCTGCATCGGCTCCCTGATCATCGTGAAACTCCGCGCGACCCTCGCCATGGGCGACGGCGATGGGCAGCCACGAACCGGCCATACCTTGCAAGAACAGCGACGGCGACGGCAACACCTCCACCAGGCTCAACCGGGCCTCGAACTGTTCCACCCGATTGCGGACAAAGCGCGGCCAGAGTTCCGTTCCAGCGATGAGTTCATGCAGATTGGACAGCATTTGGCAGCCGTTGCAAACGCCCAGTCCGAAACTGTCAGGCCGGGCGAAGAACGCAGCGAACTCGTCACGGGCGCGGGCGTTGAACAGGATCGACTTGGCCCAGCCCTCCCCGGCGCCCAGCACATCGCCGTAGGAAAATCCGCCACAGGCTACTATCCCTTGAAAATCCGCCAGCGTCCTCCAGCCCGCGATCAGGTCGCTCATGTGGACATCGACTGCGGCGAAACCGGCCCGGTCAAACGCCGCCGCCATTTCCACCTGACCGTTAACGCCCTGCTCGCGCAGAATGGCGATACGGGGACGAGCGCCGTCGGTGATGAACGGCGCGGCGACATCGACGGCGGGATTGAAGGTTAAATGAACGCTCAGCCCCGGATCGGCGGGATCAACCGCCAAATCGAACGCTTCACGGGCGCAGTCGGGATGATCGCGCAACGCCTGCAACTGATAACTGATTTCCGACCACCCTTGCCGCAATTCGGCGCGACTGGCGGAAAACGCCACATCACCGGCATGGCAGAGCATCAGCCGGTCGCGGTCGTTCAGCGTCCCGATGACATGGCTGCACTCGCCCAGCCCGGCAGCCGCCAGCTTCATCAGCACCCGCTGGCGATCCAGCGCCCGTACTTGCACCACTGCCCCCAGTTCCTCGGCGAACAACGCCGGCAACAGTTCTTCACCGAGATCGTCCAGCAAGACCGTCACCCCGCAACCGCCGGCGAACATCATTTCCGCCAGGGTCGCCAGCAATCCGCCATCAGAGCGGTCGTGATAGGCCAGCACCCGACCCGCCGCGTTGAGTTCCTGAATAACCGTGAAAAACGCTTTGAGATCGTCCGCCGCGTCCAGATCCGGCGCTTCATCGCCCAATCGGCTGTAGACCTGCGCCAGCACCGAACCGCCCAGTCGGTTTTTGCCGCGCCCCAGATCAATCAGAATCAGGTCGGTATCGCCCCGGTCGGTACGCAATTGCGGCGTCAACGTGCGGCGCACGTCCTGCACGGGCGCGAAGGCGGAGATGATCAACGACAGCGGCGCGACGACGCTTTTCCGCTCGCCGCCCTCCTCCCAAACCGTCTTCATCGACAGTGAATCCTTGCCTACCGGAATGGCGATGCCCAGCGCCGGACAGAGTTCCAGGCCGACGGCTTTCACCGTGTCAAACAGCCGGGCGTCTTCGCCGGGATGGCCCGCCGCCGCCATCCAGTTGGCGGACAGTTTGACATCACCCAGTTGTTCAATGCGGGCGGCGGCGATATTGGTCAGCGCCTCGCCCACTGCCATGCGTCCCGAAGCCGGCGCGCTCAGCAGCGCCAGCGGCGTTCGCTCGCCTATGGCCATCGCTTCGCCGGTGTAGACATCGAAGCTGGTCGCGGTCACAGCGACATCGCTGACTGGAACCTGCCACGGCCCGACCATCTGATCGCGACAAACCAATCCGGTCACGGTGCGGTCGCCGATGGTGATGAGAAAACTCTTGTCGGCGACGGGCGGGAAGCGCAGGACGCGCGCTACGGCGTCAGTGAGCGGCAACCCCCCACCCCAACCCTCTCCCCCAAGGAGGGAGGGAGTTTTTACGGAACCGTCGTTTATCGACGCCCCCGCCCCTTCGTGGGAGGGCGCTTTCACAGACGCCCCCGCCCCTTCGTGGGAGAGGGTTGGGGGGAGGGGGTGAACGCTGATCTGTCCCACTTCACGCACCATCTTTGGCGGCTTGCCAAACAACACGTCCATCGGCAAATCCACCGGCCGGTTGGCGAATTGCCGGTCGCTGAGGGTCAATTGCCTTTCTGCAACCGCGACGCCCAGCACGGCATACGGGCAACGCTCCCGCTCGCACAGCGCCTTGAACGTCTCTAATCCCTCGGCGGCAATCGCCAGGACATAGCGCTCCTGAGCCTCGTTGCACCAAATCTGCATCGGCGACATACCGGGGTCATCGTTCGGGACCTCGCGCAGTTCAAACTGCCCGCCCCGTTCCGCACCCTGCACAATCTCGGGAACGGCGTTGGACAGTCCGCCCGCCCCGACATCGTGAATCGAGAGAATCGGATTGTCCGCACCCAACGCCGTGCAACGGTCGATGACTTCCTGAGCGCGGCGCTGCTTTTCCGGATTGCCGCGTTGCACCGAGGCAAAGTCCAGATCCTCATGGGAACTGCCCGCCGCCATGCTGGATGCCGCCCCACCGCCGAGACCGATCAACATCGCCGGCCCGCCCAGCACGATAATCACTGTTCCCGGCGGTAATTCAGCTTTGTGAACATGCGGCTCGCGGATATTGCCCAGACCACCGGCGATCATGATCGGCTTGTGATAGCCGCGCCGCTGCCCATCGGGGCCATCCTGTTCAAACGAGCGGAAATAGCCGGCCAGATTGGGACGCCCGAACTCGTTATTGAACGCCGCCGCGCCAATCGGGCCTTCCAGCATGATGTCCAACGCGGAAACGATACGGCCCGGCTTGCCGTAATCCCCCTCCCACGGCTGGATAAAACCGGGAATCCGCAAATGGGACACCGAGAATCCGCATAACCCGGCCTTGGGCTTCGAACCGCGCCCGGTTGCGCCTTCATCGCGGATTTCGCCGCCTGATCCGGTCGCGGCGCCGGGGAACGGGGAAATCGCCGTCGGGTGGTTGTGGGTCTCCACTTTCATCAAAATATGCACATCTTCTGCGTGATAGCGGTACTCGCCATCGCCAGGATCGGGGAAAAAGCGTCCGGCGGGAAAGCCGGTCATCACCGCCGCGTTGTCGCTGTAAGCCGATAGCACATCAGTAGGGTGGCATTCATGGGTATGGCGGATCATGGCGAACAGCGAGCATTCCTGCGGGACGCCATTGATGATCCAGTCCGCATTGAAAATCTTGTGTCGGCAATGTTCGGAATTGGCCTGGGCAAACATCATCAGTTCGACATCGGTCGGATTGCGCTGCAACCGGGTGAAACTGTCCAGCAAATAGTCGATTTCATCGTCCGACAGCGCCAACCCCAGTTCGCGGTTAGCGGTTATCAACGCTTCACGCCCGCCGTTGAGCAGGTCCACGGTAGTCAGCGGGGCCGGTTGCGCCTGGGCAAACAGCACAGACGGATCATCGCCCGGCTCCAAAACCGCTTCGGTCATCCGGTCATGCAGCAGCGGCTTTAGATCAGCCAGTTCCCGATCCGTTAACGCCCGTTCAAAATCCAGGTAATAGGCGACGCCGCGTTCGATGCGGCGAATATGCTTGAGTCCGCAATTATGGGCGATGTCAGTCGCCTTGGAAGACCAAGGCGAAACCGTCCCAGGGCGGGGAATGACCAACAACAGCGGTGCAGCGGATGGAACCCCCTGCTCTGCGACCCGCGACCCGGTCAGTTGCTGTGATGCGACAGGGCGCGGACCGTATTGCAACAGCCGTTCCAGCACCTCGCGGTCGGGCGCGGTCAACGAACCCTCCACGAAATGCACGAATTCGGCGCGAATACGGGTAACGGTGGGAACCCGCTGGCGTAATGCGGCCAGCAATTTCTCCAAACGAAATGGTGACAAGGCGGGGCTTCCACGGAAACGCAGCATCGCGGGCATTCTCCTGGGTCGGGCGGAATGCGCGGATGATAACAGCAATCAGGCGGCGTTCTTCACTCAGCCACACTGCGTATTTTGTCAATATGGCGATCTGGGGGCTGGTCCGTGCAACTCCTGGCCTATCTGGCCGCGCGCTTGCTGTTGCCTGGCCTCGCCTACGACATTCCCCCCGGACGAACCGCCGTCGGTATTCTGGCTGGCGCGTTATCGCTGGTAGTGGGCATCCTCAACGCCGCCTGTATGACCTATTGATCAACCGCTCCAGCCAGTCCACCGCCTCAACAATCCCGGTCGGCGTGACCGGCGGTTTAATCGGCTGGGTCAGCAACTCTCGCAACGGTCCCTGTAATTCGCCAGTCACCAATTGTTGACGGCTGATCTTTACGCCATTGCCATATTCCAACAGCCAGTGACTCAGCCACGGCTCCTCCGGCCAATCGTCGCGGGCCACGTAGAGTACGCGAACACCATTGCAAGCCGCCTCGGTAAACGCCCCATAGCCCGGTTTGGTGAACAGCACGTCGCAGGAGCGGATGAGATCCACCATGCCCAAATCCACCAATCCCGCCCAGTTCGGCATATCCGACCGCGCCGCATTCCAGGCGGGCGGAGTCAACCAATAAACTCCGGGCAGCGTCGGCCACTGCTCCAGCGACGGACGCATCTCCACTCCGCCCAGTCCCATTAAAACCAGCGTCTCATCGCCGCGTAAGCCCAACTGGCGATTGATCACCGCCCGCTGATTCTGACCCAGGGCGGCAATAGGGCCGATGGGTTGCGTATTCCGTAACTCCGGCATCGGCATGGACGGCGCGGGTTGCAGGAACGCAACGGCGCTTTGGTAAGCGGCCAACATCGGGGCGCGCAAGGTCTCCAAATCCGGTTCATTCCGCCCATACCCGGCCAGAATATCCGCCCAGTTCAACGAACACAGCGCCAAGGCAGGAATCTCCAGTCGAGCTGCGGCAGCCAGCGTGAGATAGGGAATATCCGCGAGCAGCACATCCGGCGCGGTGTCCCGCAACAACAGCTCCTGCCAGGCCAAGCGCGCCGCCCAGTCGGCGTGGAATGCGCGATAGGCGGCCAGACTCTCCGCAACCTTCGCTTCCAGCGCATCAACCATCACCATGCCGAAATCGGCAGCACCGGCAACAACGGTGAATTCACCATCAATGCGCTGGCGCAATACCGTTTCCGGCAACGCGCTTTGCACCGTCAACCGCCCCATGAGATAACGCCGTCGCCATGCATTCAACACCGGCGCAACTTGCGCCAGATGGCCAAAACCATGCCCGGACAAGGCCACATACAGATGAAAACTTGCCTTCATTATTTTTTGCACCACCGCTTGATTTTGCTCGCCCAATACTCTTAGACTAAAATGCAACAAATTGTCTCTTTTGGGCAAAAAATAGTTCTAGTGGTATCTTGACCACAGTCGCCCGGTGGGATCGATTTGAGAGTTGCTTCATCCACTCGAGCGTGAGGGCATCACTATGGCGCAGACGCTCACATTGCACACCCTGGCTGCCGATAACCGATTCTTTGCCGGCACCGGCGGCGTGAGCCAGGGTAACCGACAGCGCGGTTTTACTCCCGGATTCCTGGACTGCGACACGGGCGCAGTTTACCCCTCCTGCTGGGCTGACGGCCGCCCGGCGCCGTTCCACGCTCTGGAGGGGCTGCCGGATCATCTAGTGTTGAATCGTGGCCCCACTGGCCGGGTAGCGACGGTCAAGGCCAGCGTCATTGCCGGCTTCGTCCGCTGCGGCTGCTTCTACACCCGGGAGCAGGCTGCCTGCTGTCTCGAACCGCGATCCTGAAGGCGTTGCGGCTCGCGCAAAGCCGGTCCGGCAGGCTCCCAACTGGCCACAACCGGCGATCTTGCGCGCATTACCCTTGCAATTCAAAATCCCCCGACTATGGTTTTTCATAACGTCAGCCATAGTCGGCGCGCGGGCGACCGCATTGAGAGCTGTGGCTGAAGATCACCCAAGCCTTTCCGATGTCATCCGGCCGGTTCTGCCCGCCGGATGCTTTTGATCCTTCAGAGCACCTGCGGACCCTATCGACATGCCCACTCAAATGCTAGAAAAGAGCACGCCAGCCGCCTGGCTGACGGAACTGCCTCCCCTCGGCATGGACGCCAAAAGCATCACCGCCGACTTCCGGCGCTATTTCAGCCATACCCTGGGCCGTGACCGGCATACCAAGTACGCCTACTACATGTATGAAGCGCTGGTGCTGACGCTGCGCGACCGGTTGTGGGAGCGCTGGAAGAACACCCGCTATGCCTACGAGCAGGACGGTGGTGTCCGTCGCGCCTACTACCTGTCGATGGAATTTCTGATGGGGCGGACGCTGAGCAACGCCATGCTGAATCTGGGCGTAACCGAACCGGTGAGTAAGGCGCTGTATGAAATGGGCCTGACCCTGGAAGAACTGGCTGAATGCGAGAACGACGCCGGCCTGGGTAATGGTGGCCTCGGACGGCTGGCGGCCTGCTTCCTGGATAGCTGCGCCACCCTGCGGCTGCCGGTAGTCGGCTACGGCATCCGCTACGTCTATGGCATGTTCCGCCAGAAGATCGAGAACGGCTACCAGGTCGAGGAGCCGGATAACTGGCTACGCAATGGCAACCAGTGGGAACTGGAGCGGCCAGAGTACACCCAGCGGGTTCGCTACGGCGGCCGCAATGAAGCGTTCATGAAAGCCGATGGCGAAATGGGCTGGCGCTGGGTGGACACGCACGATGTACTGGCCGTGCCCTATGACACACCGATTCCCGGTTATCGCAATGGGACGGTGAACACCCTGCGACTGTGGTCGGCGACGGCGACCGATGAATTTGATCTTGAGGACTTTAACGCCGGCAGCTATACCGAAGCGGTGGGCGCCAAGAACATGGCGGAAAACATCACCATGGTCCTCTACCCCAACGACGCCACCGAGAGCGGCAAGGAACTGCGGCTACGTCAGCAGTACTTCCTGGCCTCGGCCAGCCTGCAGGACGTCCTGCGGCAGTGGGTGCGCGTCCATGGCGAGGATTTCAGCGAATTCGCCGCCAAAAACTGCTTCCAGCTCAACGACACCCATCCGACCATTGCCGTAGCGGAGCTGATGCGGTTGCTGATGGATGAGCATGGCGTGAGCTGGGATCAGTCCTGGACGATTACGAGCCAGGTCATGGCTTACACCAACCACACCCTGCTGCCCGAGGCGCTGGAACGCTGGCCAGTGCGGCTGTTCCGGCAATTGCTGCCGCGCATCCTGGACATCATTTACGAAATCAACGCCCGCTTCCTGGCTGAGGTCGCACGTCGCTGGCCCGGCGACATCGAACGTCAGGGACGCATGTCGCTGATTGAGGAAGGGTACGAGCAGCAGGTGCGCATGGCCTACCTGGCCATCGTGGGCAGCGTCTCGGTCAACGGTGTGGCGGCGCTGCATTCAGAACTGCTGCAGCAGGGGCTGTTCCGCGATTTCTACGAGTTGTGGCCGGACAAGTTCAACAACAAAACCAACGGCGTGACGCAACGGCGCTGGATGGCCGGTTGCAATCCGGGTCTGAATGCACTGATCACGGACACGATCGGGCCGGGCTGGATCACCGACCTCGACGAGTTGCGCAAGTTAATTCCCTACGCCAAAGACGCCAAGTTCGGTGCGAAGTGGCGGCAGGTCAAGCACGATAACAAGGTGCGGCTGGCCACGCTGGTCGAAGCGGATTGCGGCGTGGTGTTCAATACCAAGGCGCTATTTGACGTGCAGGTCAAGCGTATGCACGAGTACAAGCGCCAGTTGTTGAACATCCTGCATGTGATCCATCTCTACGACCGCATCAAGCGCGGCGATACTGCCAACTGGACACCGCGCTGTGTGTTGATTGGTGGCAAGGCGGCGCCAGGCTATTACATGGCCAAGCAGATTATCAAGCTGACCAATAACGTGGCCCGGGTCATCAATAACGATCCTGATGTGGGTGATCGACTGAAATTGGCGTTCCTACCCAACTATCGGGTGTCGGCGATGGAAGTGATCTGTCCCGGCACGGATCTGTCCGAACAGATATCCACCGCCGGCAAGGAAGCGTCAGGCACCGGCAACATGAAGTTCATGATGAACGGCGCGGTCACGATCGGCACGTTAGATGGCGCCAACATCGAAATCCGCGAGGAATGCGGCGATGAGAATTTCTTCCTGTTCGGTCTGACCGCTCCGCAGGTCGAGGAACGGCGGCAGGGCTACAATCCGGTCGCCATTATTCATGATGATCCCGACATCACCCGGATCATGCATCTGCTGGAAAGCGCCCATTTCAATCAGTTTGAGCGGGGCATTTTTGATCCGATCCTGCATTCGCTGACCAGCCCGCACGATCCGTGGCTGACCATTGCGGATTTGCGTGTCTTCATCGACGCACAGAGTCAAGCGGCGCTGGCCTATCAGGATGAGGAGCGCTGGACGCGGATGAGCATTCTCAACACCGCCACCAGTGGTAAGTTCTCCACCGAC
>Ga0179938_1165177_pt1 | contig 16108 bp, 10 predicted proteins | sample AD_UKC030_sludge_FD_136001 | JGI IMG/M metagenome (GOLD analysis project Ga0179938, IMG submission 136001) | Active sludge microbial communities of municipal wastewater-treating anaerobic digesters from Illinois, USA - AD_UKC030_MetaT... | ecosystem: Engineered > Bioreactor > Anaerobic >... | reverse complement strand
GTTAAGGCTGGCGATCACCAACAACTCTTCGTCTGCCTCCCAACGCCGGAAGGCGAGAACGCGGTTGGCATCGTGGGTGTGGAGCACATCGATGTTGCGCGAGCGCAGGGCGGGGTGCGCCAGTCGCAACCGGATCAATTCCTGGTAGAAACGAAACAGATTCGCGCCGGTACCCTGTCGCAGAGCCGGAAAGTTTTCCCGATGGTCGATGAAATCGTTGTAACGATACGGCTCGGACGCGCCGACTTCCTCGCCCATGAAGAACATCGGAATGCCCGGTCCCAGCAGGGTCATGCCGGCGGCGACATGGACGCGGGCCTCGGCATAGCGTCGGGTGGCGGCGTTGCCCAGCGACGCACCGTTCACCGCGACCACGAGGGTCCGCGCCGAATAGACTCGCTGCCCGCCTTCCTCGTAATAGGAATTGCCCGCCTCGTCGTGCGATTCGTGATAGACGACCTTGGCGGTCGCACTTTCCGTCAGGGCGCCGGCGAACCAGGACATGCGCAGTTCCCGGTTGTCGCCGTAGCCGGCGAATTTGAGCAAGCGGGCGCGGCTGGAATCGTTTTGGGCATCACCGATCAAGTGGTGATAGAGATCCGCATACCAAGTGGCGTCGAAACCGAGACCGCCTTGCTCACTGGGTTGCGTAACCGCCGCCCAGCCGGAATGGTCCTCGGCGATCAGAAAGACATTGGGCCGGAGCAGGCGCAGCGTGCGGGTCCATTCGCGCAGGAATTTCGCGCCGAAAATCCGTGCGTTGTTGGCGGGCGCGCCGTTGGCGTGAAGCACCGCGTAGGAATGAATGGAAGTGGTCTGATCGACCCGGAAGCCGTCGAGATGGAATTCGCTCATCAGCATCGCCGCGCTGCTGATAAACAGCTTGCGCACGGTCTCGTCCCAAAAGCGCGGCGCGTAGCCGGTCGACATGTTGTCGATATAGCCGCCGTGGCCAGACGGGACATGCGTGGGATCGTTACGCGCTGCCTGTTCGTAGGCGGGATAGTCCGAAGGTAAGCCCTCGTACCAGTAATAAATGTTGTGTTCCGGCGTGGTGGAATCGTAAGCCCACTGCGCCCGCTCGCCGTCGTGGGTGTAGTGGTTGTACACCACGTCCAGCAACACGGCGATGCCGCGCCGGTGGCATTCGTGGATGAAGTGTTTGAACTGGTCGCGCCCGCCACCCGCGTATTCGATGGCCAGATAGTGCGAGGTGCCATAGCCCCAACTGGTCCAGCCCTCGAATTCTGAGGTGGGCATCAACTCGACGCAGTTCACCCCCAGATCGGCCAGATAATCGAGCAGGCCGATGGCGTCGGCCAGCGTGCCCCGCCGGTCCTGACCAGCCCCCAAGCCGTCGATGTGGAGTTCGTAAATGACCAAGTCGTCAATGCGAGTCGGCAACGGGCGGTTGGGATCGAACTCGTCTCGCCAGAATTCGCTCTCGCTGACCCAATCCGTTTCTGGCCAGACCGGATTGCCGTTGGCGTCCACCTGACGGAACGGTCGCACAACCTGTTCAGGGTCGATCACCACCGAACAGCTCTTCGCGCCGTCCAAATCCTGGCGAGTCCCGTCCCAGAGTGGTGGTGGCGGTTGCGTGTTGTTTGGGTTTGGGTTAGCCGGATCCTTGCCGCCGCTGCCGATCTGGCACCGGGAATAAAGGTCGGTGCGATAAGCAATCGAGCCGTCTTCCCGGGTGACGCGGAACATGTAGGGGGTATGGTCGAAGCCGGCGAAACTCGCCAGCGCGGGCGCGTCGGCTACCGTGGTCGCCCAGATGCCGTTCTCGACCTGATGCATCGGGAGGGTCGCCGTCACGCCGCGCCCATCATTCCCATCATTCCAGATGTAGCCGCCAACCGGCTCGCCGCGCACCACTTCTACGTTCTGGGCGTTTGGCGCCCAGACCGAAAAGCGAATCGCCGGTTCGGTCTGGCCCGCGATGAACTGCTTGTTCGCGCCCAGCCGACGGCAATGAGTCAGGTAATAACGCTCGGTCTGATTGGCGGCGCGCAGCGTGAAACTGCGGTAACGTTCGGTGATGGCAGCATCGCTGACTTCGGTGGGAATACCCCACACGTTGGGCCGTTGCGGGGTGTCGACATTCACGCCCCAGCGGAAGGTCTGGCCGATCTGGCTATCGTCGAGATTGACCGTGACGCGGAAGGCGGGGCAGCCATCTTCCGCCGTGAACGCTTCCATTGAAAGCGGGATCGAACTCCATTGCTCGGAGCGCAAGCCCTGCGCGTTCCAGGTTCCCGTCACGCGGGCGTTGATGAGAAACGGCTGGCGTAAGCCCGTTAGATACTCGAAATGGACTGGTATGAGCGCCATGACCGATGCCTCCTTTTTTTGACAAATGCCCCACCAAAACCATCCGAATCAGCCGTCGAGGTCAGGCGGGTGCTAAGGGCGGCGGATCCTCCTGATCGACGTACCCCCGGGTAATCTGCACCAGATTCCCATCGGGATCCCTGAGCCAAGCTGAGCGCCAGCCTGCGATAAAGTCGTCACCTGCTCGAGGGCTGAAAGTGTGCACCTTGAGCAATCACTTGCAACAGGAATGGCCCGTTCGAATCGAGCATTACAGCAATCGCGGGGCCAACTTGCTCCGGTAGCTCGATGTACGCCGAGTCAAACACCGGCTCTTGGGTGGTCCGGCGCACGAAACCGCGCACCTGGAATGCCCTGTTTTGATGGACTGGTTGTTGGGTATGAAGCGGCAGAACACGCCCCGCCTCATATTGTTCCTGTTCGTCCTCACCACGCAGCCTTGCGTCGCGTGCGAAGTTCAAGCTGACCAACTCGTATCCACCGTTGTCGATCATGAGATGCTTGACGGGCATGTTGTCCCTTGCTGCCACGATGAATGCTCCCTCGTTGAAATCGGCTCCCCCATCGCCAAACAGCGAGATCACCAGCCCATTCGGGTTTGCTGCCTGAAACCCTAAAGACGCCCCATGTGCTCCTAAGGTCGGCCCAGGGGTGCCATAGTAGAAGAGGTCATGCACGCCAAGGTGTTCCACGTAGTCCAGGAACGGTCCTGAGCTTGTCAGCGCTTCGTCAAAGATTGCGACGTTATCGAGGCTCAGTTTCCCGTTCTCCGCCCTCGTTTTCAGTGCCAGCACCAACTCCTTTGCTATGCGGGCGGGATGGACCGGGGTTTCGTCCATATGCTTTTCGTACTCTGCGATACGAGATTGGAGGGCAGCCCGATTCTCTCCCTCAATCTGCTTCAAGCGTTCGTCCGCAGCCTGTTGCTGCGTCGGCGTGCGGCGCTTCTCGAGCTGCTGGCCCAGTCCAATAAGTGCGATCCCGACGTTGGCCCCAACGAAGACATCGGCGATCATGTTGCACCTGGTCTGGTCGGCTTGTTCCGGGCTGATGACGATGGTGGGAATTCCTTCCGGTACCCCCGGACGCCCATTGGGCCAGACGTTGTTGGGGAATGGGCCACCGACCACCACGACCACATCCGGGGCATAGCCGGCGATCTGCTTCTCAACGTCATCCGCTTCTCCGAAGCTCAGGTTGCCGCACCAGGATGGATGCCCGCGGTCGAAAAGGGTGCCCGGTGCATAGCAGGCAACGACATACGCCCCAGTTAGGATTGCCAGCTTTTCGGCTGCTTTTCTGGCGCCAGGCGAGCGCCCAACCTCCTGATTGAGCACGAGGACGGGCCGCTGCTTGTTCGCCAGCAGCTCTGCTGCCTGAACGATCGCCGCCTCCGTCTCTGCTGTCGGGCTTTCGGAGCTCGACGTGCCTTTTACGGGAGGTGTCGCTACCTGAACAGGAGCGATATCCGCAATGGTGTTCAGAATATCCTCGTCGAGAACCACCGCGACGAGGCCGTAAGGCTCGCTCATCACCGCCGTCATGGCTGTCTGCAGTGCCGACAAAAGCCCATTGGGGCCTTCTCCTTCGACGGGAAAATGGACACTCTTGACACCCAGCTCCTTGAGCAACCCCAGATAATTGGGGACAGAGTTGTGCCCACCATACTGCCGAGCCAGTTTTCCGGCATCACCGACGAGTAGAAGGCATGGTTGGCGCTGACGAGCCAGGAAGTCGAATCCGGCAGCACCATACTTGACACCGACCTGTGCGTGTAACTGCAGAACCGGAATCCTCTTCACTCCCTCACCGGTGGCATTGGCCAGGGCCTCGAACCCCGAGGCCATGCATGTGGCAGTGAACTCATTGGTACCGTGAACCAGGCCTTTCAATCCCGTAATGTCCTGTATGGCCTGCCAGATCGGTCCCTCGTTGCTGCCGGCATTGCCACTCAAGAAATGGAAGCCGACGCCATCTCCGAATGAGGGGTGCTGGATGAGTGTTCGAATAACGGCTTCGGCAGCAGTCCCCCGCTTGCCAGTGGTGAGGGCTTCCGGATTCGCATCGGGGTTTCGGCCCGGCGTGTTGGTGATGAGTGATTCCGTAGGTTTGCTGAGAACGAGTCCGCTGCTCATGGTGCTTTATACCCCCTATCTATGCCGTGAAGCTGATAAGACTTTGATACGGTCGGCCTTCCAAGGCGCCGTGGGCACCGACCAAAAGTTCAATATCCAGGTTGAGCGCCTCGACCTTGCGCCGAAAATCTCGGGAATAGGTCAACCAATGGGGAGGAGGGACGACCCCGGGCGGAACGAGACCTGGGTTGAATAGATCCGCGTTGAACAGCAGTTTTACGCTTGCGACATACACGAGCAGATTTTCCGCCGAGTGGGGCGATGAAATCCGGTGGATTTCAATCGCGCCACCGCCCAAGCTGAGGCTATTGTCGCCGACGGTTCGTATCGTCGGTCGAGTCCCCGCCGCGACCAGCGTGTCGGGGTTAATCGTATGCGGCCGGGCGAGGCACTGAGTTACGAAATTGCGATCGCCCTCCGCCACGATGAGCTCGGCGCCGATGGCGGCGTAGGCCCGAATTCCGCCGCTGTGGTCGTGGTGGTGGTGGCTTAGGATTAAGTGCGTGATCGGCTTGTCCGGCCACCTTGAGGTGACGGCCTCGATGACCGCCCGCGAGCGGTCTTCATTTTGTGGAGGATCGACCACGACCACCCCCGAGTCGAGGGCGATGGCCAATGAATGGTGGATACCCCCGCCAATTGACACGACATCCGGAGAAATGCGCACGAGGACCAGCTCGCCGGCATCGAGAGAAATCGGCGCCCCCATGGCTGTGGCGCGGTGAATCCACTGCTCGTTGATCAAGCCGCGCTTGGCGACCGCGGGATCGAACGGATGAGTCTCAGGCAGGACAAAGGTGTCTGGGTCGAGCTGCGGATTTAGCTCGACTCGCTGGCGAGTCTCGCGGTGTATGACTTCTCCCTCCCAGCTCAGCTCAACCTGGTATGGGAAGGCAAGTCCGCTGTGGCGGCGCCAATCCGAGAACGCCACGACGATTTCGACATCGCCACAGGGAAAATCGTTTTCCTGAGTGACGAGGCGGGATACTCGATTGGAGTCGAGAGCCACGTAGAGGCGGATCGGTCGGGGTAATGCGATGATTTCAATGACCCGATGAGGTGCGCCGTCGAGCTCTTGGCGGCCGACATATCGAATGACTTGCTGCCCGGTGTCGTGCTGCCGCCGGAGAGCATCGCCCACGAGCAGTTGGGGATTGAGCAAGTATTGCTGGCGACGAACAGCGGCCAAGCGATCGGATTTCATGGCTCGAGCCGGCTGCGGATGGAGGGCTACGTCAGCGCCGGTGATATAGCCTTCGTTTCCAACCACAATTTCGTCGTACACGACGTTGTCGGTCAGCGGCTCTATGATGCTCCGCTGCCAAGATAGACGCATGCGGTCGAGGGCCGGGTCGTGGACGGCCACGATGTCAAAGTCTGAGGGGCGAAGCGGGGGACCTTCAGGCCGCAGAGCCTGAAGGGGCTCCCATCGGGTTCCCTGCGCGTTTATCCGAAAGCTAAACGACTGGCGTCCAGCGAGCCCAGGACTTCGGCGATTGCGCCGTCGATATCGTCGTCCTGGGCGGACACCCCCAGTGAGAATGGCATGGCTCCTTCTCCGCTCTCTGATGAAGTTACTAGGACTCTGTCCGATTTGGCCTCGCGACGTGCTCCTATGCGAAATCTGAGGTAGCTTCTGGGTTGCAATACCGTCCGTATTCACGTAAGAACATCAAAATTGGCCAAATTCCGTACGATCACAGACCCGAAGTCGTTAACTCGGGCTGTCTCTTAGGTACGAATGATCATCTATTCGGAGCGTGCCTCGAGTGCCTCGTGGAATTCCGTGACCAAGTCTCTGCTCAGGTCGATACCGGCCAGTACGGCACCGTCTTCAGGCAGGATCACATGGTGGTTGCTGCAAATGGCGATAGCGAAGGAGCCCCGGTTCATAACAAACTCCCGTATATGGCCGCCCCGCGTCTTGTCGTCCGACAGGAAATGCACATGGTATCCCACATCGTTAATACCTCTGACGTATGGCGGACACCGAAATCCGACAATCGTCCCAGACACATCCTTCATTTCAAATTGCGGGCAGGCTCTCACCACTTCCGCCGTCGGCGGATACGGCTTGCTTTGTACCGGCAAAGCGTGCGTCTTCATGTAAGAAAAAAAGCCTTCTGCGCGAATGGCGCAAAACACGTTTCGGTTCGACGCTTTTTCGTCGACCATTTTCTCCATGGCATCCATATCGCTTGGCTCACTGAGCGCCCACGTTTGCTTTGGACGGAAACGACAGATCGTGGCAAACGGTGTGCGGTTGTCAGGGTCAGGCGTATAGACCTTGCCATCGGCCTTGACCTGGTACATGCAGCCGTCCACAACAATCATTTCCCCATCCATCCGGTCGAAGGTGCCAATACCGTGGTCGCCGTACTTCAACAGTTCCCCGCACGGCAGGCATCCGTCAAACCGGCTCGCAAGCAAGGCGTCGAGGATGGACACCTGGGTTATGGTGTCCGTCATCCAATCGTTCTTCATGTCGTTGGTCCCTACTTTGGATGCCATAAAACATACCCCCCTTAGGTTGGATGCGTGGAAGAACACAAACTGGTGTCAAGATATACAGGTACATAAACCTGCTTCTCGCAAAGAAAACTACTTCTCCCAGAATTCGGGTTCTACGCCGACGTGCCATAACTCGATGCGGTAGGCGTGGACGACGACAACGCCGTAATTCGGGTCGTCCGGACCCTGGAAGACGGCGCTAAGCTTGTCGCTCCAGAAGGCGTGCCGGGCTTCGGAGTCTGTTCTGAACTCCGCGCGTCCCTGGATCTGGAGATACGGCCCCATGTCCGTCGGGAGGCTGATGCCACACGTCAGGTGTACCTCGGGGTTGCTCTCGATCTGAGCGACCTTGCGCGCGTTGACAAGCGAGGAACATCGGAACGTCAGGTCGCCCGAAGCCTCCACCATCACATAGCGGACCCACGGCTTGCCGTCCTTCGTGGTCGTGGCAAAACCTGCCAGGAACGGGGCCTTGACGACGTCCAGAATGCGATCCTTAAGGTTGGGCATGGTTGGATCTCCTTCTTGAATAGAATGTCGCCTGCTCGACGTCAAAGGCAAACGATAACCTTATGGTCGTCTATGAGTGCGAACCGCAGGCAAACTGACACTTGAAGTTTGCATTGGCTAATTCCTTGTTCATTGTGGCAATTGGATGTTTCCGCGGCTTGAGGAGTGGTGCATTTTTCTGTACCGGATTAGTACCGATCGCCCACTACACCCTGATTGATAAGGGACTCAAGAGGGTCCAAATGTTCCGTTCGTAGAGTTATATCTTGTGACGCCCAGTTTTCCTCCAGGCGTTCAATTCTCCGCGTCCCTGGTATCGCGGTGACATCGCGCGACAGAACCCATGCCAATGCGACTTGAGCTGGTGTGACTTTAATCTCTTCCGCAACTTCAGCGACAAAATCGGCCAACCGGCTGTTCCTAGCGATTGCTTCCTCAGTAAATCGCGGATTCTCCAACCTCCAGTCTCCGGACTCTAAATCGCTTCGTGACCGGATTGCCCCGGATAAGAATCCTCGGCCAAGTGGACTGTAAGCCACAAATCCGATGTCAAGTCGTCGAATTGTTGGCAGAATGTCGGCCTCTACGTCCCGCGACCACAAGGAATACTCGGTCTGGAGTGCACTGACGGGATGAACCTCGTGGGCATGGGCGATGGTTTCCGGGTCTGCCTCAGACAGGCCGATGTAGCGTACTTTCCCCGCCTTCACGAGCTCAGCCATAGCACCGACCGTTTCCTCGATCGGTGTTTCGGGGTCTACACGATGTTGGTAGTAGAGATCAATGTAATCTGTTCCGAGGCGCTTGAGTGAGGCATCGCAAGAAGCCTTTACATAATCCGCACTTCCTTTAATACCTTGCCAGCTACCGTCTTCGCCGCGAGAAACGCCAAATTTTGTTGCCAAGGTGATTTGGTCGCGACGCCCCTTGAGTGCCTTTGACAACAAGATTTCATTCGTAAACGGACCATACATGTCTGATGTATCCCAGAACGTACACCCAATGTCTGCTGCGCGATGGAGAACGGAAAGGTTTTGCGCTTCTGAAGAGGAGCCGTAAAAATCCGACATTCCCATGCAGCCCAAACCGATTGCAGGCACACGAAGGCCTTCTGATCCCAATTTGACCATTTTCATAACTCTGATCCCCTTCTTTACTTAGAGCAGACGATGACCTACCGGCCAGTTTGGGTCGCAATCAATGTACCCAGCCAACCACAGTGGAGCATCTCATCCCGGGTCTCTGGCTCCAGCCCGTCCGCAATCATCTGGCCTTGGAATCACGGTCGGCACCTAGCCGCCGCGGATCAGATCCGCAGCCTTTTCGGCGATCATCATGACGGCAGCGTTGATATTGGCGTTGGGAATTTTGGGCATGACCGAAGCATCGACGACGCGAAGTCCTTCCACTCCGCGGACCCTCAGCTGGTCATCGACCACGGCCTCCGGGTCCCTTCCCATTTTGCAGGTGCCCACCGGGTGCCACACGGTTGAGCAATACTTACGAGCGTACTCGCGGAGCTCCTTGGAGCTGGTGACCGCTGCTCCGGGAGCGATCTCCCGTCCGCGCAGCTTGTCGAATGCGTGGGTGTGGGCAAGCTCTCGCGTGTACCGAAGCGCAAATTCCAGCACCGCGACATCCTCGTCACGGGCCAGGTACTGCGGATCGACGCGAGCGAGGGCCGCTGGATCGCGGGATTCCAGTGTCACCGTCCCCCGGCTTACCGGCTGGTTGAGAACGGGCGTAAAAGTGAAACCCCGGTTGGGGGCCACCTCCGGTGCGAACACCTGGAGGGAAGGCTGAAGGGCGGGCCCGAAGAAGTACTGCAGGTTGGGCGACTCCTGACGGTTCCCGGCTGGGGTCCACATCAAAAGCCCGGCTTCGGCCGCCAGCTCGGGCGGAGTCAGATCACTCAGACTCTCGAAGGCGCTGCTGAGGAGCAGGTGATCATGCAAGTTAGCGCCCACACCCGACAGATCTTGCACCACAGGAATGTCATGCGCTGCCAACTGTTCGGACGGTCCAAGGCCCGACAGCATCAGCAGCTTTGGCGTCGCGAACGAGCCGCAGCACACGAGCACTTCGCGCTCCGCCCGAATCGTCTGCCGACCGTCAGGGCCGTTATACTCGAACCCTACCGCGCGCCCCTTCTCGATCAGCAGGCGCGTTGCCCGCACCTGCGTCAGCAACCGCAGATTCTTGCGCCCTAAGACCGGCTTGAGGAAGGCGGACGCCGCGGTAACGCGGACGCCCTCGAGGGTCCGGGTAGTCTGATAGAAGCCTGCGCCCCCTTCCTGCGTGGGTCCGTTGAAATCGGTGTACTTCTCCTTGGCGCCCAATTCCGCGTGAGCCTCGACGAGTGCGTGCAACACCGGCTGGGGGTCTCGGCAGTCGATGACCGAGAGCGGCCCGTTGTCCCCATGGTACGGCGACATGGGTCCGTGGTAGGTCTCCGATTTCTTGAAATAGGGGAGGACCTCTTCATAGCTCCATCCCTGGTTGCCGAGCTCGGCCCAGTAGTCGAAATCGCGGCGGTGCCCACGAATGTGCATCATTGCGTTGATAGCGCTGCCGCCTCCGAGGACTTTACCTTGGGCAATGTCAATGGCACGGCCGTTGAGTCCTGGCTGCGGCACGGTCGTGTAGCCCCAGTTCTCCTCAGCCTGGGGGTCCCAGAGGCTGTACATGGCTTCGATGGCTCTGTCGTAGATGGCCGGATTGGTGTCCATGCCACCGAACTCCAGCAGCGCGACGCGGATGTGTGGATCTACGCTCAATCGGTTGGCCAAGACGCAGCCGGCTGTACCGGCTCCAATCACTACATAGTCAACGGAATCAAACATACACGCCTCCTTAGGTAAGACGGGCCAATATCGGTGCATTCGGTCCTAGGACCTCTGCCGCAACGTCAGCAGGGTGCTTGCCGTCGAACGCGATGACATTCTTGTTCGCACCGGCCTCGATGAGGATTTCGGCACATTCTGGAAAACCGTGTCTTAGCGCTTCGTGCAGAGGAGTTTCGCCAGTCGTTGGCCGCTGGACATTGACAAACGCGCCGGCTTCCAGAAGTGCTTTGATCGAACGCGGTTTACCGGTTCGGCATGCATTGTGAAGCGCGGTGTTCCCTGACTTGCGGCTAATCAGGTTTGGTTCCGCTCCGTACGAAAGGAGCATCTTCACCATCTCAACGTGGTCTTCTTCTGCGGCAATCATCAAAGCGGACTCCGCACTGACGGGATCAGCCTGGTTCGGATTCGCCCCAAACGGCAGGACGAGATCGGCTTCGTCGGTGTTGCCCTGCTTTGCTGCGGCCAACAACCGTGCTGGCATGTCTCCCCGGAATGCCCTGACGGCCTGGGACGTGTCCCAGTATGCCCTCAGCATGACGATTAAATCACCGGCAACCTGAATGCGCTGAACGAACTCGATGTCGTAGACCAAGCCAGTTGCTCTGATGCGAGCAGCCTCGTGGACGAGCACCAAGGCTTGATCGTCTCTGAACATCATATTCAGGCGTTCATATTGGACGGTCTCCTGCCTCTCACCCCACGGGCCGAATGTCGCGATGACCTCGGCCTTGGTCGAGAAGTCCCCAAGCCACGGAATAATCGCGCTCAGGCCGGGTATGCCGCCGGGCTTTCCTTCCTCAGCGGGGCTGTTGATCCAGCGGACGTTGTCGTCCAGACACGCCATCGCAGCATCCACGTCACCGGCATCCAGTGCGCCAAACCACCGCGACACAACCGCTCGGGTTGCTTCTTCACTCATGTTTCGGTCCTCTCCAGCAGGCTCGCCACTTCATCGGGCGGAGTTGACGTTCTGCAAGGATTCGAGTGGATTGGTGCCCACAATGCCCGCATTGAGCGCGCCACCGTCCATGCCGACGGGCGCCAGTACCATGCCGAGACCATGGTCCAAGGCTTCTTCGAGCGTGTTCAATACCCCAGCCAGCGGAACTCCCGCGGCCTTGGCCGTACTTTCGATCTTCCGGACGGTCGACTCGTACCTTTCCGTTCCCCACGCCGCCCCTAGAGAAGCCGACAGGTCCAGTGGGCCGAGGTGACAGACACCGCGGTGTTCCTTGAGCATGGCGACGATCTTGTCGGTGTCGTTGGCCGCCCCTTCGGTCTCCATCATGACTACTGGAACCGCCCAGTTCCTTTTGTTGCTCTCTCCGTAAGTTTCGATGTTCGCCTTCTCGACCGCGCTGAGAAAGTGTCGTGCTTCGTCAGCACCGAGCACTGCTGTGGCTATAAGTGCCGCGACATTCGAGCGGACGAAGGTTCCCACGTCTGAATCAAGGGCACTGCCTAGGCGCACGAGTACATTGGTATGCTCCCGCAGCGCTTTGATGTGTCTGATCGTTTCGTCGGTGGACCAGGTACCGTGTTCGCGTTCAATAGCGACGGCGTTCAGGATTCCGCTGTTCGCCAGTTGGATCGCATTGTTCAAGTCCGGTGTGGTCAAAGCGCCGAACACCACGAGCTCACCGTCCTCCAACGCACGTCGCACGTCGTTGAAGTCTTGGCTGGGTCGACGAATCGGCATCTCGCGAGGAAGCGGCTCTCGTCCTTCGATCCGGCTGCCTTTCGGCAGCCAGCTGCGCCATGCGATCTCATGGGCGGCTCTTTCCGTGATGGTGGTGATGTGCCGATACCCCTTTTCGAACGCACACAGGATTTGCTCGTCGGTGCTGAAACGTCCTGACAGTACGATCTCGGCATCTCGAGCGGCGTTCTCGATGGCGGAGATCGCCGCTTCCACCTGGCGGTCGAGCTCCTCCTCCGCACAGAATTTCGCGAGCTCGGTCCGAATGCCAGCGTGGTCGACTTCGACCATTTTAACGCCGATCTGCTTGAGCGCAGGGAGTCGCTGCAAAACGTCCGGCAGAGCGGGCCTACTGAACGAGACACCACCAATGAACATGTCATTGAGGGTGTCCATCATCTTGGGATATTCCGCAAAGGTACGCTGGGCCAGGTTGTCCGCCCCCACAGCGCGTTTGCCAAGCGGATGCTGTGCCGTGGAAGGCCTGGGGGTAACGTCGGCACTGGGCCGCTGTGGGAAGTAGACATCACGAAGCAGCGCGCGTACTGCCTCGGGGCTTTCCGGGTTCACGAGCAGCGCACCGAACAAGCCGGCCCCAAGGAGCTGCTTGATGTAAGGATCTGATTTCTCAAACCGCATCACCGGCAGAAACGGTGTACCGCGAGTCTGCACCGCGAACGCCTGCACCTCCTTCGCGGAAACCAGACGTCCATCCGGCCAACAGCGGTTCATTATCGTCGTACCGAACGAATGGTTCTGCACAACCTCCGCGGACATCGCGTTGGGGCCGTCAAGCTCGATGCTCTTCACGATCACGTCCGAAGAGCCTGCCAATGTGCGCCACACCGTGCCCTTGTCCGCCACGCGATCTGGGATCGTAAGGAAAGTCAGATTCTCGTATGAGAACAACTTATACGGTGGCGAATCCAATTGCAGTGCTTCCCAAACCGCCGCCGCATTTTCCTTCTGACCTTCGGTTACGAATGCTGCAGCGGCAAAGTCCCGTTGGGTTCGGCCGGTGTGATCTGGGATGTCGGCCACCGCCCCAAGACTACGCGCCCAGCGGATCTGCTCGAGATAGCTGGCTGATCCGGTGGCTGCACGCAGCACGGAGTCGTGAAGTGCAGTCAGGCCGTTGACTGCGGGCTTGTGGTTGAGTGCCTGCTTCATCGCCTCTGGCGTCATGACCGCCTCAAACCTCTTCAGGATATCGAAGTGGTTGAACACCGCAGCGCGAATGATCGCGTCCACCGCCATCGGGTACATCTCTTCCTTGTCTGGGTCCGCCCCCTTCTGCAGAAGGATGTCCACGACTTCGCGCCGAAGTCGGGCGACCCCCTCGTTTGCGTCGTTACCGGTCACCGCTGCGATGACTGGCGTTTGGAGCAGTTCGCCCGCCAAGCGGTTCGGATCGAAACTCGGATTTTGGGTGGCTTCCTTCAATTGGCTGGTCACCCGTGTCACCGCTGCGGAGCGCTCTGGCTCCTCGAGCGTCGCGACCTCAGCCAAACCGGACGTGATCGCATTGAACACTGCTTCACTGGCCTGCTGTTCGGGGGTGTTGGCCTCCGGATTTCGCGAGCCACCCGGGATGGCCTCGAGCAGCGATCGGGTATCGGCCTGTTTGGCTTCTGTCGTTGCTTTGTCGAACGGCTCGATGGCATCAATCATCGCCTGGTTGTGGAACTGACGCCCAAACTGCGTGGCGTTGATTCCTCGGACCGTGGTCTCGGTAAAGAGGCGCAGCATCTCCTCTGCAATGTCGGCCCCCTGGGGCAAAATGGACCCAAGGTTTTCGAGAATCGACTTGGCCAGTTCCACGTGCCCGTAGAATGCAGCCTGCAGCAGAGGGGTATGCCCGTTGACTTCCATGCGTGCATGGAGCTGCTCGGGACTCTTGGATAGGAGGGCCAAAGTACTCACAACGTCCCCCTTCTGGGTCGAGAGGTGGACCGCCAAGATATTGGTGTCGTAGTCCGGACGTTGAGGGTCTTTGAGCGGAAGATTGGGATCCACCTCGTGGGCGCCAACTCCCTCCGTGAGCAGCATTCTCAGGACCTCCGCGTTGCCGGTTGCGGCTGCCGTCAAGAAAAGGTTGAACCGGTCCGCAGCATAATCGTTCGGATTGCCGCCGTGTCGCAGCCAGTCGCGCACCACTTCGTTGTCGCCACGTCGAGCGGCCGCGAGCACGCCATGGACGTCCAGAGGGTCCACGCGCGTGCTCAGATCGAACAAGACGAACGGCCGCTGACTCACAAGCTGAGGCTTGCCGTTTGCGTCCGGACGAAGCGTCCAGATGCGCTCCACGGAAAAGTCAACCGACTTGTCTTGGTTCGGTTCCGGATTCCTTCGATCCGCTGTGAAGTGAATCTTGAGGTGGGCATCAATGGTTCCGTCTGCATTCTGCAAGGGAACCAAGCCTTGGATCCGGTGCTTGGAGTTGATGAATGCTTCGTCAATCATCCTGAACCATTGAGGAAAGTCTTCAACAATCAGGCCCCCGTTGAGCGCGATGTTCAATTCGCTTTGTGGCGCCAGAACCTCGAGCATGCCATCGAGGTTTCGTCTGTCGAGATTGTCGAGGTAGCTTACGGCGAATTGGCGTGTCCGTTCCTTGGAAAACTCGGGGGTGGGATCGGGAGCTTCACTCTGGCCGGAAATGAACCACCGGCCGTCCTCCATGCGGGTAAGTTCCCAGACGATGTCCAATGTGACATTGGCGCGAGGATTCTCGTCTTGTGCAGGGTTACGCCGATCGACCTCGGAGTGAATCGATAGTCTCGCCTGTGCCGAGTTCGCGGTGACCAGCTTCGGGTCGAGAGCCACCACCGTGTGGTGCAGACGGCTGAATGCCGAAACGATGCGACGGTACCATTCGCGATACTCGTTTTCGCTCGTCAAAGTGGCGTCAGGCGACAAGACATGGATATTGAAGCCGTTCGGGTCGAGATGGCCGACCATCGATTCGATGTCGCCCTCATCGATCGCCCCAAAGTAGGCCTTGGCCAAGGCGCCGACCTCGCGCGTGAAGACGCCAGCATCCGGCGGAAGACGTACTGAATTTGCCTCCAAGTCGGCTCGATTCACCCGGTTGATCTGGCACCTTTCTGGTTCCATCGTTGTTCCCCCAGTTCTTCATAGAATCCGTTTGGGTCTCGCTCTAATCCGCTCGTCTCTGGCTACCAGCCCCAGCGGCGCAGCGGCGGGTCCCCGTCCAGGACCTCGATCATCTTCTGCCCCGTCAGAATGCTGTCCGGCGTCGAGCGCCCGGTGATGAACGGATAATCCACGATCACCGAGGTTTCCCTGCCGACGTTGCCGATATAGCCGCCGTCCGGCCCGGTGGCGTCGCGCAGGATGTACTCCAACGGATACGGCGGCGGTCCCATGTTGAAATTAAGAAACTGGTTGTAGCTCTGCATGAAGCCGGTGCCGTCCAGGTAGTCGTACTCCTTGCAATGGCCAGTGACCCGCTTGCCCCAGATGATGCTCTTGCGGTCGTTGAGGTCGCGGGCGAAGGCCAGACAGGTTACGGCATAGCACTCCGCCGCCACCGGCTTGTCCTGGCGTAGAAAGCCGAAAATCAGCTCGTGAATCCGGTGATTGTTGGCCATATCCACCAGCGGCCCGCTGCCGCCCACCATCAACAGGGCGTCGTATTGCCGGATTTGCTCCTGAGCGCGCGCCACATCCCGGTAATAGGCTTCCCACTGGCGCAGCACTTCAGGCGCGCTCCAGTAGGGCTGCATCGGGAACCAAGCGGACAGGTTGACCGGTTTGTTCAAACGCGGATTGGCGGGATCGTCAATCGCCTGCACCTTGACCGCCATCTCCGGCGTGGTGACCGATCTACCCAGCGGCGGATCGACAAAGCTGGCGTCCTTGCTGACCGCGATCGCTACCGGCCGCTTGCCGGTCGGTGTCGCGAATACGGATTCGTAGCCGGCGGCGTCAAACACGTCCAGGGGACCGATCAACTCCTCGCCCCAGAAACCCCACTCGGACAATACAATCAGAATCTTGCGACTCATGAGTTCAAACCTCCGCGTCTAACGCCAAAATCTGTT
>Ga0179938_1082613_pt1 | contig 37454 bp, 38 predicted proteins | sample AD_UKC030_sludge_FD_136001 | JGI IMG/M metagenome (GOLD analysis project Ga0179938, IMG submission 136001) | Active sludge microbial communities of municipal wastewater-treating anaerobic digesters from Illinois, USA - AD_UKC030_MetaT... | ecosystem: Engineered > Bioreactor > Anaerobic >... | reverse complement strand
GCTTTACTGCAGCCTGCCGTTGGGTTGTGGTTTTGATTGTAGAGCATAGGTAGGAGACGTCGAAGCTCGGGCGCCAGTCCGAGTGGAGTCGCCCTTGGAATACTACCCTTTCGTTGGAATTCTACGGGGTATCGCGTTCCGTCCGGGGCGCACTCAAGGGAATGCTGGAACCGGCTTCGGGCATTCTTAACTTCGAGCAACTGGTGGAACTGGGTCGGCGCGGCGAGTTGAGCGCCGATGAGCGACCCATCGTGCAAATTGTCGACTGGCTGCTGCAATACGCTTTCTCTCAGCGCGCCAGTGATATCCATCTGGAGCCACGTCGTGAGCAGGGCCAGATCCGCTTTCGTATCGACGGCGTCCTGCACGCCATTTATCAATTGCCGCCAGCGGTCATGGGTGCCGTCACCAGTCGGATCAAAATTCTGGGTCGGATGGATGTGGCCGAAAAGCGTCGGCCACAGGATGGCCGGATCAAAACCCGCAGTCCGGCGGGACGAGAGATTGAGTTGCGGCTGTCGACCATGCCGACCGCCTTTGGCGAAAAGTGCGTGTTGCGCATTTTCGACCCGGACACGACCGCCAAGGATTTCACGCAACTCGGTTTCGCGTCAGAAGAGGAAACGATCTGGCGGTCGATGATTGTTCAGCCGCACGGCATCGTGCTGGTGACCGGCCCGACCGGCTCCGGCAAGACCACTACGCTGTACACCACGCTCCGGTATTTGGCCGCGCCCGAGGTCAATGTCTGTACCATTGAAGATCCCATTGAAATGGTCGTCCCGGAACTCAATCAGATGCAGGTGCAACCGGCGATTGATCTCACCTTCGCCCAGGGGATTCGCACCCTGTTGCGCCAGGACCCCGACATCATCATGATCGGTGAAATTCGCGACCTGGAAACGGCGCAGATGGCGGTGCAGGCGGCGTTGACCGGCCATCTCGTCCTATCGACACTGCACACCAATGACGCCGTTTCGGCGATCACCCGCTTGCTGGATCTGGGCATACCACATTATCTGATTCAGAACGTATTGATCGGCGTGATGGCGCAACGGCTGACTCGCACCCTCTGCCCGCACTGCAAGGAGAATGCTCGTATGGACGACGGACTGTGGGAGGCTCTGGTTCGGCCCTGGTCATTGCCGAAGCCGGAGGCCGTCGGCGCACCGCACGGTTGCCCGGAATGCCGCAACACCGGTTATTTGGGCCGGGTCGGCCTGTACGAGTTGCTGCGCATCACCCCGGAGCTGCGCCGCCTCTGCCAGGCGGACGTGGATGAAGACGCCCTGCGACATGCAGCTTTTGAACAGGGGATGCGTCCGTTGCGTATCAGCGCCGCCCTGCAGATCATCGCGGGTTTGACTACCTTCGAGGAAGTTGCGCAGAGTCTGCCGCCGCTGGAGCATTGAACGCTGCTTTTTGTCATTTTAATACACCACAATATTTTTGACTAAATTGTTGTGTTTAACATACAATGCCTTGGCGTTCTTATGGCCTTTAGCCGAATCCATCCAATAAATTTCAAACTACTGCGTTTTTAAGGAGTGCGTGATGTCTTCCAAGATGCTGAAGAGTGCTGTTGCCGTTGCCCTGGCCGGTGGTCTGCTCGCCGGAGCCGCTCAGGCTTACGAGGCGGGTCAATGGCTGGGCCGAGTCGGCGCTTACGGGGTGTTCCCGGAATCCAATGGTCTCAGTAACGTCCTGGGCACTGGCGCTAATCTCGAAGCGGACAATGGCTATACCCTCGGCTTCAACTTCACCTACATGGTGAACCCGAATATCGGTATCGAACTGCTCCTTGCTCTGCCGTTCCAGCACGACCTTAAGCTCTCGAGCGCCGGCACGGTCGGCAAGACCGATCAGTTGCCCCCGACGCTCAGCATCCAGTATCACCTCATGCCCCAAGGCACCGTCCATCCGTATATCGGTCTTGGCCTGAATTACACGAACTTTTTCAACGAAGAGACCGAGGGTGCGCTGACCGGCACCAGCCTCAAGCTGGATGATTCATGGGGTTTGGCGGGTCAGCTCGGCATTGACATTGACGTAGCGCCCAACTGGTTCGTGAACGCCGACCTTCGCTATATCAGCATCTCGACCGACGCCAAGCTCAATGGCGTCGGCATCGGCACGGTGGACATCAATCCCTGGGTCGTCGGTCTGACTGTCGGCACCCGCTTCTAATTCAGTGATTGGCGGCTTTCTCGCTCGACCAGGAGCGAGAAAGCGCTCATCCCTCACGCCTTTGCGGGATAGCCCAGTTCCCTGAGCATCCCGCTCAATTCTCCCCGAACATCCCCGGCTGTTTCCACAGTGACCCGCCCGGTGGGCACGTCTACTTGCACCCCGCGAACCTGCGGATGCTGGCCGAGTCCGGCGCGAATTGCGCTCGCGCATCCCTGACATTTGACGTTTTGCACCTGAAATTCGAGTTCCATCAGCTTTGCCCTCTGGCGATTGATCAACGAAGAAAGTATAAGCCCTGACGCCCGGTTCGAGTCATCATGGGGCAATGAGCCACGGCTATCGAACCAAAATAGTGCAAAACACTGGGCCTTTGCTCCATAATAAAGCAATACGCCTGATCTGCATGACGATGAATAGCCGCAGACTATCGTTATGATGAAAAATTTTTCCGTGGCATGAATCCTGCTAAAAAGGCCGGGTATTATTCATTGAAATCCATCCCTGACATAACCCCCGAGGAATTTGCTCCAATGAAAGCTGCTGATGTGATGAAGCTGATGGAAGAAAAGGGCATCAAGTTTGTGGATTACCGGTTCACCGACACCCGTGGCAAGGAACAGCACGTCACCGTCCCCGTCAGCCAGGTCGGCGAGGATGTGTTCGAGGACGGCAAGATGTTCGACGGCTCGTCCATTGCCGGCTGGAAGGGCATCCAGGAATCCGACATGATCCTCATGCCGGACCCGGCGACCGCCCGCGTCGATCCGTTTTTCGAAGAGCCGACCCTCAATCTGACCTGCGATGTGATCGAACCGAACACCATGCAGGGCTACGAACGCGATCCGCGCTCGGTCGCCCGCCGCGCCGAAGCTCATCTGAAGTCTACGGGCATTGCGGATACCGCTTATTTCGGGCCGGAAAACGAGTTCTTCATTTTCGACGACATTCGCTGGGGCGCTGATATCAGCGGCTGCTTCTACAAGATCGATTCTTCGGAAGCCGGCTGGAACTCCGAGCGGGCCTACGAAGGCGGCAACTTCGGCCATCGCCCCGGCATCAAGGGTGGCTACTTCCCGGTCCCGCCGGTCGATTCGCTGCATGATATTCGCTCCGCCATGTGCCTGACGCTGGAAGCCATGGGCGTCAGCGTCGAAGTGCATCACCACGAAGTCGCCACTGCTGGCCAGTGCGAAATCGGCGTACTGTTCAACACGCTGGTGAAAAAAGCCGATGAAGTGCAGGTGCTGAAGTATGTGATTCAGAACGTGGCGCAGAGCTACGGCAAAACCGTGACCTTCATGCCCAAGCCGCTGGTCGGCGACAATGGCAGCGGGATGCATGTCCATCAATCGTTGGCTAAAGACGGTGTCAACCTGTTCGCCGGCGACCAGTATGCTGGCCTGTCCGAAGCAGCCCTGTACTACATCGGCGGCATTATCAAGCACGCCAAGGCGCTCAACGCCTTCACCAATGCCTCGACCAACAGCTACAAGCGGCTGGTGCCTCACTTTGAAGCCCCAGTCATGCTGGCCTACTCAGCGCGCAACCGCTCCGCTTCGATCCGCATCCCCTACGTCAGCAGTCCGAAGGGTCGCCGCATCGAAGTGCGTTTCCCGGACTCGACCGCCAATCCTTATCTGGCCTTCGCCGCCATGATGATGGCCGGTCTGGATGGCATCCAGAACAAGATTCATCCGGGCGGGCCGATGGATAAGGATCTTTACGATCTTCCCGCGGAAGAAGAGAAGCAGATTCCCAAGGTCTGTTTCTATTTCGACGAGGCGTTGAGCGCGCTGGATGCCGACCGTGAATTTCTGCTCAAGGGCGGCGTGTTCACCAATGACCTGATCGATGCCTATATCGGTTTGAAGAACGAAGAAGTCACCCGGTTGCGGATGACCACCCATCCGGTGGAATTCGATCTGTATTACAGTCTGTAACGCTCTCCCAAAACCATTCACCCCTCCACCCTAACCCTCTCCCAATTCCAGGGGGAGGGAGTTTTGAGACCAACCAAGGTGTTGAAAAACTACTATCACCGGGTGGTGGAAAGTTTGAGCATCGCCGTGCTGGTGCTGGACCGGCGATTGCGGCTGTTGTTCATGAATCCGGCCGCCGAGACACTGTTCGAATTCAGCTTCCGCAAGGCCCGCCAGCAAACGCTGCCGGAGCTGATCGTCGGCGCCGAGGCGTTTATCGCCGGGTTACGGCACTGCCTGGACAGCGGCTATCCCTATCTCGAACGGGAACTGCAACTCACCTTTTCACCCGGACGCACCGTCACCGTGGACTGCACTGCCGCGCCACTGCCGGAACGCGATCCGCCCAGCGAACTGCTGCTGGAGCTGCGGCAAGTGGACTGGCGGTTGCGTATCAGCCGGGAGGAAAACATTTTGGCCCAGCACCACACCACCCGGGCGCTGGTGCGTAACCTGGCCCATGAGATCAAGAATCCCTTGGGCGGATTGCGCGGGGCAGCGCAGTTGCTGGAGCGGGAATTGCCCGATCCGGCCTTGCGCGAATACACCGGCATTATCATCGGCGAGGCTGACCGGCTACGTAATCTGGTCGACCGGATGCTGGGGCCGAATCAGTTACCCAATCACGGCGAAGTCAGCCTGCATGAAATTCTGGAGCGGGTGCGCGCCCTGGTCGAGGCCGAGGCAGCCCCCGGTATTCGCATCGAGCGGGACTACGATCCCAGCATCCCGGCGCTGTGGGGCGACGCAGACCGGTTGATTCAGGCGGTGCTGAACGTGACGCGCAACGCCGCGCAGGCGCTGCATGAACGCCAGCAAGGCGTCATCATTCTGCGTTCGCGGGTGCAACGCCAGTACACCATTGGCGCCAAACGTCACAAACTGGTGGCCCGGCTGGATGTCATCGACGATGGCCCGGGCATTCCACCCGAGGAGCAGGAACAGATTTTCTACCCGATGATCAGTGGCCGACCCGGCGGCACCGGGCTGGGCCTGTCCATCGCGCAGAGCATCATTAACCAGCACGGCGGGCTGATCGAATGCGCCAGTCGGCCCGGCGAAACCGTTTTTACCCTGTTGCTGCCCCTGGATCGCATCGAATGAGCCGGAAAGAACACATTTGGGTAATTGATGACGATCACGCGATTCGCTGGGTGCTGGAAAAGGCGCTCCAGCGCGACGATTTGGCCGTTACCACGTTCGACAGCGCGGTGGGCGTCATCGATGCCCTGCGTCACGGCAAACCGGACGCGGTGATTGCCGATATCCGTATGCCCGGCATGAGCGGTCTGGAACTGCTGGCCCGGTTGCGCGAGCGGTTGCCGGAACTGCCGGTGATCATCATGACTGCCCATTCCGATCTCGACAGCGCGGTGTCCGCCTATCAGGGCGGGGCATTTGAATACTTGCCCAAGCCATTCGATGTCGACGAAGCGATGGCGCTGGTGCGTCGCGCCTGCCAAACCCACCGCCAGCAGACGGGACCGGATGAACCCGCAGAACCCTTGCCGGAAATTATCGGCGAAGCGCCCGCCATGCAGGAGGTCTTCCGCGCTATTGGCCGGCTGTCGCGTTCCAACATCACGGTGCTGATCACCGGGGAATCAGGAACTGGCAAGGAACTGGTGGCGCGCGCCCTGCACCGTCACAGCCCGCGTGCTGAAAAACCCTTCATCGCCATCAATACCGCCGCTATCCCCCGCGATCTGTTGGAATCCGAACTGTTCGGCCACGAACGCGGGGCCTTCACTGGAGCGCAAGCCGCCCGGCAAGGCCGGTTTGAACAAGCCAATGGCGGAACGCTGTTCCTGGACGAAATCGGCGACATGCCGGCGGAATTGCAGACCCGGTTATTGCGGGTGCTGGCCGAGGGCGAGTTTTACCGGGTGGGCGGCCATACCCCGACCCGGGTCGATGTACGGGTCATCGCCGCCACCCATCAGACGCTGGAGCAGCGGGTCCGCGACGGGCTATTTCGTGAAGACCTGTTTCATCGCCTGAACGTCATCCGCATTCAACTGCCGTCGCTCAACCGACGCCGTGAAGATATTCCGTTGCTGACCCGGTACTTTTTGACCCAGGCGGCGCGCGAATTGGGCGTTGAATCCAAGCTGCTGCGCCCGGAAACCGAAAGCTATCTCAGTCGGCTGGATTGGCCGGGCAATGTCCGGCAACTGGAAAACCTGTGCCGCTGGCTGACAGTCATGGCGTCCGGTCGGGAAATCCATCTGGAGGATCTGCCGGCTGAGCTGCGCGAGCGTGCGCTGGCGGTCACCCATGGCGGCGCTGATTGGGAAACCGCCTTGCGGCTGTGGGCCAGCCAGAGTCTGGCGTGCGGCGAGCAGAAATTGCTGGACACGGCCCTGCCCAGTTTCGAGCGGGTGATGATCCGGGCGGCGCTGGAACAAACCGGCGGTCACCGTCAGGACGCGGCCCGACTATTAGGCTGGGGGCGCAACACACTCACGCGGAAAATCAAGGAATTGGGGATGGAGTAAACGAACCCCATGTTCCAGGTCATCCTGTTCGAGCCGGAAATTCCGCCCAATACCGGCAATATTATCCGCTTGTGCGCTAATACCGGGGCCGGGCTGCATCTGATCCGCCCGCTCGGTTTCCAGATGGCAGATCGCCAGTTGCGACGGGCCGGCCTGGATTATCATGAATGGGCGCAGGTCCGCGACTATGCCGATCTGGCGGACTGCCTGACGGAACTGTGTCCGCCGCGACTGTTCACGTTCACTACCCGAGGTCAACAGGCTTATCATACGGTCGCTTATCGGCCTGGCGACGCTTTGTTGTTTGGCCCGGAAACGCGCGGTTTACCGGCAGCGGTTCTGGACACCATTCCCAAAGAATGCCGCTTGCGCATCCCGATGCTCACCGTTGGGCGCAGTCTGAATCTGTCCAACGCGGTCGCAGTCGTCGTATACGAAGCCTGGCGGCAGTATGGCTTTCCCGGGGCGTGCTGAGGAAGCGAACCGCCCACTGACTGCTATGCTTTGGCGATCATCGCGTATAACGCGCTTCCCGTTCTTTCCAGGAGACCTCGTTCATGGATTTTCTGCTTGACCCGCAAGTCTGGGCCAGCCTGGTCACCCTGACCGCGCTGGAGATCGTCCTCGGCATCGACAACCTGCTGTTCATCGCCATCCTGTCCAACAAGCTGCCCGAGCATCAACAACGCGCCGCACGGCGCAGTGGCCTGGCGTTGGCGGTCATCACCCGTCTGCTGCTGCTGGCCAGCATATTTTGGCTGGCCAAGGCTACAGAACCCCTGTTCAGTGTGTTTGAGCATCCAGTGTCGATTCGCGACCTGATTCTGCTGGGCGGCGGTCTATTCCTGCTGGCCAAAGGCACCACCGAGATTCACACCACCGTGGACGGTGTGGAAGAGGAAATGCGCCAGGCCAAGACCACCGGCTTTGTAGCGGTGATCGTTCAGATCATGGTTCTGGATATCGTGTTTTCTCTGGACAGCGTGATTACCGCAGTGGGCATGGCTCAGCACCTGTCGGTGATGGCCGCCGCCATTATTATCGCGGTCGGCATCATGATGTTCGCTGCTGAGCCGCTGAGCCAGTTCATCAACACCCACGTTTCGGTGAAGGTGCTGGCGCTGAGTTTCCTGATTCTGGTCGGCGTGGCGTTGATGGCTGACGGCCTCGGCTTCCACATTCCCAAGGGTTATCTCTATTTTGCCATTGCCTTCTCAGTCGCGGTCGAGGCGCTCAACCTGAGAGCGACCAGCCGTCGGCGGCAGGCGGTGGCGCAAGCCCATTGAACCAGGCAGACGGCAAACATGGCTACGGAAATCGAACATAAATTTCTCCTCCGTAATGATCGCTGGCGTTCACAGGTCGAGCGTTCGGCGCGGCTGCGGCAAGGCTACCTGACCAGCGATGCCCGTTGCTCAGTGCGAGTGCGCGTTGTGAATGGCCAAGGTTTCCTAAATCTCAAGAGCGGTACGCTCGGTATTCAGCGCAGCGAGTACGAATATTCCATTCCGCTGGCTGAAGCCGAAGAAATCCTCGACACCCTGTGTGAGAAGCCGTTGCTGGAAAAGACGCGCCATTACCTGCATTTTGGCGAACACTTGTGGGAGATCGATGAATTCGCGGGCGACAACGCCGGGTTGATCGTGGCGGAAGTGGAACTGAGCCGGATCGACGAGCTGTTTGCCCGGCCTGACTGGCTGGGTGAGGATGTTTCGCACGATATCCGCTATTACAACTCACAACTGGCCCGGCATCCCTACCGGAATTGGTGATGTCCGAACGATTGATTCACATCAGTATTCCAGAGCAGCGGCTGGAAGTGCTGGAAGCGCAACGTGTGATGGCAACTTACCCAGTGTCCACCGCCCGCAATGGCCCCGGCGAGCGGCGCGGCAGTGGATGTACGCCGTGCGGCTGGCACCGCATCCGCATCAGGATCGGGGCCGGATTGCCCCTCAATACGGTCTTCGTCGGGCGCCGGCCTACGGGCGAAATTTACCATCCGGAACTGGCGGCCCGCTATCCGGATCGGGACTGGATTCTGACCCGGATTCTCTGGCTGACCGGGTTGGAACCCGGACGCAACCGGGGCAGCGATAGCGATACCCTGCGCCGGTTCATCTACATCCACGGTTGTCCGGACACGGCGCCGATGGGCGAACCGCGCTCGCATGGCTGTATCCGGATGCGCAACCGGGACTTGCTGGAATTGTTCGAGCAGGTGAGCGCGGGCGACCGGGTGTTGATCAGCAGTTAATTGTTCAACCGGGATCGCAGGCTATCCAGTACTCCCTTGAAGGCTTCCTGATTACGGGAATTAAGATCGCTCAGGGTCTGGTGCGCCTCATAGACGATCCGGGTCAGCTCATCCTTGCAGGGCGTATCAATTGCCAGTTGTTGCAAGGCCGCAGTAATGGCCTCGCCAGTGTCGCGAATATTAAATATCTCATAAAAACCCATACTATCCAGGATTTGATTAACATCCGGATTTGTGGATAGCAATGTGGTTTTATGAGCGAAATGTTGAAGATTAAAATTAGCGATCTTGGCTAATAAACCCAGACTAGTGCTGTCGATGGAATGGGTTTCAGTCAGATCAACGACGATATCATTGTAGTCGGTGTGGGTGAACAGTCTATCCAGAAAATCCCCGAGTGCGCAACCCATCGTATAGCGGATATCACCGATCAACTTGAGAATATAAATATTGCCCTGCCTGACATAGAAAGCCGCACCGGATTCCATTTCAGTCCATCCTCTCAACCAACAAAAGCGTGACGTCATCGGGCAGTGGTTCCGCCTGATCCAGCCCTAGCGTCTGGATCAGATTCTCAATCGTCAATTCGGTATGGCCGACCAGCTCCAGTAGAAACGCCTGCTTGTCGCGCAGGGTCGGTTGCGGCAGCGTTTCCAGAATACCGTCGGAAATGAACACCATGGTAAAGCGCGGCGGCAATTGGAGGGATTCGGTCTGATAGTTGGCGAAATCGAACAGGCCAATCGGCAAGCTCTTTTTCCCCACATAACTGGCCTGCTTGCCATCGAACAGGATTGGGAATGGGAACTGTCCGCCACTGCTGTAGCGCAACTGATTAGTTGACCACTCGATCACACCATAGAACATGGTCAGATATTTGTCCATGTGGCAGCCAAAGATTTCCCGGTTCAGCCGACTTAGCGTTTCCGCCGGGTTGAGAATGCCCTTGTCACGATTTTGCCGGCGCAATTCCCGGTAGCGGCCCATATAACTTTTAAGCATGACGGTTACAAAAGCCGAGGAGACTCCGTGGCCGGAGACATCGGCAATGTAGAAACCGAGATGATCGCCGTCAATAGCAAAATAGTCCACGAAATCGCCGCTCAGGTACTGCGAAGTCAGCAGATGCCGACTGAAACGATAACTGCGGTAGAGCTTGTCATTTTCGGGCAGCAATTGAAACTGGATACGCCGCGCCGCCGCTTCGTCCTCGCGTAATTGCCGCACTGTCTGCCGCAGTTGGTCATTGACCGCTTCGAGATGTTCGCGGTGTTGACGATTTTCCTGGCGTAGCCGGGCGCGTTCCAGCGCATAGGCAATGGCGTGCTCCAGCACCGCCATATCCTCAATCGGCTTGGTCACGTAATCCCAGGCGCCAAATTTAAGCGCCTGAATGGCGTCGCTCATCCCACCCATCCCCGACACCACCAGAATCGGCAAATCGGGAAATTCGCGGGTCACGGTCGCTAACACTTGCAAACCGTCCATACCGGGCATGCGCAGATCACAGAGCACCAGATCCGGGCGCTCACGGCGGATCAGGTCGATGCCGGTCGGCCCGTCGCCCGCCTGGAGCACTTCGAAACCACTGTCTTCCAGATAGGTGGCGAGAATTTCGCGCACCATCGGTTCATCGTCAATCGTCAGGACGCGCACCGCTGGCGTATTCATGAACGGCTCTCCCGACTCGACAAGATGTGGACTGCGGCGGCCAGCGGCGCCATGTCGCTTAGGGGCTTTTGGTAGACGCGGTCGTCGTCAAGTCCTATCGCACGCAAATCATCAGGCAGGCTGTAGCTGGAGGAACCCGTGTGGATCAAAAATTCCATGTTGGGATAAAGCTGGTGCAGGATGCGAATGGCGGAGTTGCCGTCTATATCGGGCAGACGCATGTCCATAATGCACACTGGGCAGGTGTCGCCCTCGACGAGCCAGCACAGGGCAGGGGTGACCGACTCGAACGCCATCACCTGCAAGCCTTCATCTTCCAGATAGGCCTTCAGATTTTCCCGAATCATTTCCTCATCATCGACGATCAAGACCCAATCCGTCATGAGAGCGCCTCCCGGCCGATGGGCAGGCGGATACTGAAGCAGGCGCCTTGACCCGGTTTAGACGCCACCGCCAGCTTGCCCCGATGCTGCTCGGTGACAATGAAATAGGATACTGATAACCCCAAGCCGGTCCCTGAACCGACCTCCTTGGTGGTGAAGAACGGTTCGAAAATCCGCTTGAGGGTTTTTTCATCCATACCGGGTCCGTTGTCAATCACTTCGATTAAAACGTAATGCGGTTCGCGGAGAGTACGCAAGGTGATCGTCGGGAAAGGCGCGCTGTCTTCGGCCATCGCTTGGGCAGCGTTCTTGAGCAGGTTCAGGATCACCTGCTCGATCTCGGTCTTGTCGCAATACACCAGGCGCAGAGTGGGATCATAGTCGCGCTGGATCGCGATGCGCTTGAAGTCGTACTTTTTTTTCAAATCATAGTCGCTAGCGGCCAACCGCAGCACGGTTTCCAGCAGGTCTTCGAGATCCACGGGCGCAAAGCGCGATTCGCTGCGCCGGCTGAACGAGAGCATATCGGCGACGATCTTAGCGGCGCGGGCGCCCGCTTCCCGGATGCCTTCCAGAAAATGCAGAACGCGCCGCTGTTCCAAATAGCGGTTCAACCGGTCCAGGTCGATGCCGATGGCTTCGGCGACCGCACGATTCTGGGGCATATCCGGAGTGATGCGGCGCAGGATGTTTTGGCTACCCTGCAGGATCGCGCCCAGCGGATTATTGATTTCATGGGCCATCCCGGCGGCTAACCCACCCACCGAGAGCATTTTTTCGGTTTGCACCATCATGGATTCGATACGGACCCGGGCGGTCACGTCATCCACCCGGATGACGGCACCGCTCGCGCTGTCCGCGATTAAAGGATAGACCATCACATCGGCATAATGGAGTTCGCCCTGATCCTCGAGCGTCATGCGCGGGGTCTTGATCGGGGTGCCCAAGCGGATGGCTTCTCGAACCTGCTCAAATTGACTTTCCAGTTGCGGGAACATTTCGCCGAAAAACCGGCCTTGGGCGATTTCCCAGGAGGCGCCGCAGGCTTGTTCGGCAGGCTGATTCAGGACAGTGATATAACCCCAGGGATCGACGCCAATCAATACCGAGGGCATCGAATCGATGATATTTTTGAGATAAAGCCGCATCCGCGCCACTTCTTCCTTGGCCTGTTTCTGCTCAGTAATATCGATAGACACGCCTAAAACAGCAGTTTCGTTCAACCCCGGTTCGCTGAACGGAATCTTGATCGTTTGCATGATGCGTGCGCGTCCGGTGTGATCGGTGAACGACTCCTCGGCGATCAGCTTGGAAGCGCCGCTTTCAATCACCTCCCGATCATCGGCCAGCATCCGCTCGGCTTCTTCATCAATCTCATGCACGACGCCATGAGAACGATCCACCAATTCCTCAACGGTCAGGCCATAGGCGGCGGCAGCAGCGCGGTTGGCCAGCAGAAAACGCCCGTTACGGTTTCTGGCGAAGATCATGTGCGGCACCAGATCGATGATGCGTCGCAGCCGCAACTCGCTTTGCTGTAGCGCGGCTTCCGCCTTAACCTGCTCGGTGATGTCCGTACCTGTGCCGCGATAGCCGGCAAATCGGCTCTGCTGGTCATAAATGGGCTTGCCGCTGACTTTCAGACAGCGATCCTGATCAGAGCGACCGCCCACGTTGGTGCGGTAGACGAAATCGCGAAAAGATTGATGGTTTTCCAGCATTTCCCGGTGCTGTCGCCATTTTTGCGGGTCAATCGCTGCATCGACCGTCGCCAGTTCCCACCGGGTGCGACCCAGGACGTGTTGCGGGGCGATGCCGGTCAGCGCATAGAAGCGTTCCGACAGGTAGGTAAATCGCAGATTCCCGTCCATCTCCCAGATCCAGTCGCTGGCTGCCTCGGTCACATCACGGAAGCGTCCTTCGCTTTCGCGCAGGGCGGCTTCCGCCTGCTGGCGCTCACCGAGTTCCCGTTGCAACTGGCGGGTCCGATGCGCCACCTTCCGCCGCAACAGCCAGGACCACAACAGGGAGGCGACGGTGATCAGCGCAATCGGCAGCAGCATCCAGAATGTCAAACGCAGCATGGTCGAGAATTCCCCGGTCTCCACCGGCTCCTGATCCAGTGCGTAGGCCAGGGTAGCGCCGACGAGGGTAGTCACAATCAGCAGCGTCCACACGGAAAATCGCGCCAGCCCGGCAGTCAACCGGGTGGCGGGGCGAGGATGGGTTAAAAGACGTGATCGGTTAAGCATGGAGGCTGATGATGACTGGATTAATCGCTATGATAGAACCATTTTGCAGCCATGGTGGATTTGGAGCGAATAATGATGGCATTAGGACCGGTGATGCTGGGACTGGAAGGTTTGGCGCTGACTGCCGAGGAGCGGGAGCTGCTGCGCCATCCGCAAGTAGGTGGGGTGATTCTGTTTGCCCGCAATTATCAATCGCCGGAACAGGTGATGGCGCTCACGGACGCCATCCATGCGCTGCGACAACCCCGGTTGCTGATCGCCGTGGATCATGAGGGGGGTCGGGTTCAGCGATTCCGCGAGAGTTTCACCCGCCTGCCCGCAGTGCGGCGACTGGGCGAAATTCACGATCAGGATCCCCAGCGCGCCCAGCAACTGGCGCGGATCACCGGTTGGTTGATGGCGGCTGAATTGCGAGCGGTTGGCGTCGATTTCAGCTTTGCGCCGGTGCTGGACCTCGACCATGGCGTCAGTGGCATTATCGGTGACCGGGCCTTTCACCACGACCCCGAGGTCGTGGCGGATCTGGCCCATGCCTATCGGAGCGGGATGCAGAAAGCCGGCATGGAGGCGGTGGGCAAGCACTTTCCCGGCCATGGCGGAATCGCCGCCGACTCGCATCTGGAACTGCCGGTGGATCCACGTTCCTATGACGAACTGGCCGTTGCCGACCTGCTCGCCTTCGAACGGATGATTCATTACGGCCTGGCGGCGCTGATGCCGGCCCATGTGCTCTACCCCCAAGTGGACGACCAGCCGGCCGGCTTTTCTGCGCGCTGGCTCAAGGACATTCTGCGTCGACATCTGGAGTTTCAGGGCGCGATTTTCAGCGATGATCTGGACATGGCCGGAGCGGGACTGGCCGGTACGCCGCCGGAACGGGCGCGAGCGGCGCTGGCGGCGGGTTGCGACATGGTGTTGGCCTGTAATGATCGCGCCGCCGCCGTGGCGATTCTCAAGGGGCTGGGCGAAGCGCTCGATCCCGTCAGCCAGTTGCGGCTGATTCGCCTGCACGGGCGCGGCCGTTCCAACCTGGAGCGCTTGCGGCGCAACCCGGTCTGGCAGCGAGCGATTCACCGGGTGCAGGATTATGATGCGTTTCCCTTGCTGGAAATGGATATTTGAATTCGGAGTCCGCGATGTCTTCCTCAATCACTCCGGAACAGGCGCTGGCCGTGCTGCGTGATGCGGAACTGCTCTGCAGGCCGGAGCAGATTCAAGCGGCGCTGGATCGTTTGGCCACTGCGATTACGGCCTGCCTGGAGCGCCATAACCCGTTGGTGTTGGTGGTAATGAATGGTGCGTTCATTCCCGGCGCGGAATTGTTGCTGCGTTTGCCTTTTCCCTTACAGGTCGGTTATTTGCACGCGACCCGCTATCGCAGCGGCACCCAGGGCGGCGAAATCGACTGGATCGCGCCGCCGCGTCCGGCGGTCGCGGGACGCACGGTGTTGGTGGTGGATGATATTTACGACGAGGGCGACACGCTCAAGGCCATTCTCGATGCCGTGCGCCGGGAAGGCGCGGCAGCAGTCTATAGCGCGGTGCTGGTCAACAAGCGGCATGAGCGCAAGGTCGCCGGGCTGACGGTCGATTTCGTCGGTCTGGAGGTCCCGGATCGCTATGTCTTTGGCTGTGGCATGGACTATCAGGAATATTGGCGGCAACTGCCGGCTATCTATGCAATCAGTCAGTAAACGCCGCTCATCTCCTTGTGAGGAAGTTCATCATGACCCCGACCGTCGCTATCATCGGAGGCACCGGCCTCACCGCTCTGGATACGTTAAAAATCACTCGCCGGGAAGCACTATCCACACCTTACGGCCAGCCGTCCAGCCCGCTGATTTACGGTGAACTGGACGGACGCTCGGTAGTGTTTCTGGCCCGGCACGGCCTGCATCACACCATCCCCCCACATAAGATCAACTATCGGGCCAATCTCTGGGCGCTGCAGCATATCGGCGTTCGGTGGGTGATTGCGGCAGCGGCGGTCGGGGGCATTCGCGCCGATATGGAACCGGGCGTTCTGGCTTTTCCTGACCAGATTGTTGATTACACCTGGGGTCGGCCCAGCACCTTCTTCGAGGATCATCTCAGTCATGTGACCCACATTGATTTCACCGAGCCGTATTGCCCCACACTGCGTGAGAAGCTGATTCAGGCCGCCCGCGAGCTGGGCCTTAATGCCCGAGAATCGGGTACTTATGCGGCGATGCAGGGGCCGAGGCTGGAGACGGCGGCGGAAATTCGCCGGCTGGAACGGGACGGTTGCGACATCGTGGGGATGACCGGGATGCCGGAGGCGGCGCTGGCCCGGGAACTGGGGCTGCGCTACGCCGCCTGCGCAGTGGTGGCTAACTGGGCGGCGGGTAAGATTCCTGGCGAAATCACCATGGCCGAGATCGAACGGAATCTGGTCGGCGGCATGGAGCAGATTAAAAAATTGCTGGTGCGGGTAATTTCGATGTTGGATGAAGAGTGAGCATGGTGGAAAGCAACACCCGTCTGGAACTGACCTGGATCGGCAAGGAGAACCGGCCAAAGCTGGAACCGCGTATCCTGATCGAAGACCTAGACAAGTCCTATCACGACGCCCATCGGGCCAGCGAGAACGACCTCTTCGACAATCGGCTGATTTTTGGCGACAACCTCCTCACCCTCAAAACGTTGGAACAGGAGTTCACTGGCAAGATCAAGTGCATCTACATCGACCCTCCCTACAAACCGGGATGGTTCGGGCATCAGCGACCGCCCAGCGGCAATAAACATTTTCGTTGCGCCCTGCCTTCGCGTTATCATCGCCGCCTTGTCATCATCAAACCCTTCGTCAAAATCCCCAACATTTTGTTGGAACTGAAAATTCACCCCATCGTTACTGATTGATCATGCCAAAAACGCTCTTTGAAAAAATCTGGGAGTCGCATGTCGTTGCCGAACAGCCCAACTCCCCGGCTATTCTGTACATCGACCTGCACCTCGTCCACGAAGTGACCTCGCCCCAGGCGTTTACCGGCCTGCGCCAGCGCGGTTTGCAAGTCCGCCGCCCCGAACGCACCGTCGCCACGATGGACCACTCCATCCCGACCACGCCACTCAATGTGCCGATTGCCGATCCGCTGGCTGCTGCGCAAATCCGCCAGATGGAAACGAACGCCGCCGAATTTGGCGTCACCCTGCACGGCATGGCCAGCGCCCATCGCGGCATCGTCCATGTTATCGGCCCGGAACTCGGTCTGACCCAGCCGGGTATGACCATCGTCTGCGGCGACAGCCATACGGCCACCCACGGCGCGTTTGGCGCATTAGCTTTCGGCATCGGCACCAGCGAAGTCGAGCATGTTCTCGCCAGCCAATGCCTGTTGCAGAGAAAGCCGAAAACCTGCGAAGTCCGCATTGATGGGACGCCCCCGGCGGGCGTGACCGCCAAGGATATTATCCTGGCGCTGATTGCCAAAATCGGCGTCGGTGGCGGCACCGGCTACGTCTTTGAATATACCGGCTCCGCCATTCGCGGGCTGACCATGGAACAGCGGATGACCGTCTGCAATATGTCCATCGAAGCCGGCGCACGGGCTGGACTCATTGCGCCGGACGAGACGACCTTTGCCTATCTGAAGGGCCGTGAACACGCACCGAAAGGTGCGGAATGGGATCAAGCGATAGCTCGTTGGCAAGCACTGGCCAGTGATGAAGGCGCGACCTACGATCACGTTATCACCCTTGACGCCGCCGCGCTGGAACCGATGATCACCTATGGCACCAATCCCGGCATGGGCATGGGCATCACCGGGCGCATCCCCGATCCGGCCCGCCTGAGCGACGCCAACCAGAAAGCCGCGCTGGACAAAGCGTTGCGCTATATGGGCCTCCAGGCCGGGCAAGCGTTGCTCGGTCAGAAAGTGGATGTGGTGTTTATCGGCAGTTGCACCAACTCGCGCATTTCGGATCTGCGTGAAGCGGCGGCGCTGCTCAAAAACCGCAAGGTTGCTGACGGCGTGCGGGTCATGGTGGTGCCCGGCTCGCAGGTCATCAAACAGCAGGCCGAAGCCGAAGGACTGGATCAGGTGTTCAAGTCCGCCGGCGCGGAATGGCGCGAACCCGGTTGCAGCATGTGCATTGCGATGAACGGCGACCAGCTTCAGCCCGGCCAATATGCAGTCAGCACCAGTAACCGCAATTTTGAAGGCCGCCAAGGTCAAGGCGGGCGCACCTTCCTCGCCAGTCCATTAACCGCTGCTGCGAGTGCCTTAGCCGGCGCCGTGGCTGATCCGCGCGCCTTGGCCGGAGATCGCTAACATGGCCCAGTTTACCTCCCTGACGTCCCGCGTGGTCGCGCTGCCGGTCAACGACATCGACACCGACCAGATCATTCCCGCCCGGTTTTTGAAGGCTACTGACAAAAGCGGCATGGGCGACAATCTGTTCGCCGACTGGCGCTATCACAGCGACGGTTCGCCCAAGCCGGATTTCGTGCTGAATCAGCCCAAAGCGGCGGGCCGCCAGATTCTGCTGGCCGGCGACAATTTCGGCTGCGGCTCCTCCCGTGAACATGCGCCCTGGGCGCTGACCGGCTTTGGCTTCCAAGCGGTGATCAGCACCTCGTTCGCCGACATTTTCCGCAGCAATGCGCTGAAAAACGGCCTGCTGCCAATCGTTGTCGATGAGTCCACCCATCAGCGCCTGTTCGCCATGGTCGGGGAAAATCCCGGCGTGGAACTGACCCTTGATCTGGCCACCCAAACGCTGTCGTTCCCCGGCGGTTCGGTCTCGTTCTCCATTGACCCGTTCAACAAGACTTGCCTGCTCAATGGCGTCGATGAACTGGGTTATATCCTGAGCTTCGAGAAAGAGATCGCGGCGTTTGAAGCCCGAAGATAAGCCCATGTCCTTGATTCAAATTTACGATACGACCCTGCGCGACGGCACGCAGAGCGAAGGTTTCACCCTGTCGGGTCACGATAAAATTCGCGTCGCTCAACGGCTGGACGATTTAGGCGTGGCCTTCATCGAAGGCGGCTGGCCCGGCTCCAACCCCAAGGACGCTGAGTTTTTCGAGCGCGCCCGCGATCTGGAATGGAAAACCGCGCTGATTGCCGCCTTTGGCTCCACTTGCCGGGTCAAGGGCGGCCCGGAAGATGACGCTAACCTCCAGTCGCTGCTGGATTCGCAGGCCCCGGTCTGCACGATTTTCGGCAAAACCTGGACGCTGCACGTCACCGATGTGTTGCTCACCACGTTGGAAGACAACCTGCGCATCATCGAGCAGTCGGTCGCTTACCTGCGCGCTGCGGGCCGTCGGGTCATTTACGACGCCGAGCATTTTTTCGATGGCTACCAGGCTGATCCGCTGTACGCCATTGAAACGCTCAAGGCCGCCATTCGCGGCGGAGCCGAAACGGTCGTGTTCTGCGACACCAACGGCGGCACCCTGCCCTGGACGTTGGAAACCATCATCCACGAAGTGAAGGAGGCCATCGATCACCCGTTTGGCATCCACACCCACAATGACGGCGATTCTGCGGTCATCAACGCGCTGCTGGCAGTGCGCGAAGGCGCGATCCAGGTGCAAGGGACGATCAACGGTGTGGGCGAGCGTTGCGGCAATGCGAATTTGTGTTCGGTCATGGCCAATCTGGAACTGAAAATGGGCCGCCAGTGCCTGCCGAAAGATGGCTTGAGCAAATTGTACGAGTTGTCGCATTTTGTCGATGAAGTCGCCAACGTGACGCCCAACGACCATCTGCCCTATGTCGGCAAGAGCGCGTTTGCCCACAAGGGCGGCGTCCATGTAGCGGCGATGCGTCGCTCGGCGCAGTCGTATCAACATGTCGCGCCGGAGCAGGTGGGTAACAAGATGCGGGTGGTCGTTTCCGCACTGTCCGGGCGGGCCAATCTTCTCAGCAAGGCCGAAGAACACGGCGTCGATGTCAGCAGCGTGACCGATGTCGTCGGTGTACTCAACGATGTTAAGGAACTCGAAGCACGCGGTTTTTCCTTCGAAGCTGCCGAAGCCTCGGTCGCCATGATGCTCAAGCGCCAGCAACCGGGTTACCAGCCCTTGTTTGAACTGGTGGATTTTTTGGTCAACGTCGAGCATCGCCAGGGACGGGGCATTTTCGCTGAAGCCATGGTCAAGTTGAAGGTGGGCGAGGAAGTGCTGCATACCGCCGCTGAAGGCAATGGTCCGGTGAACGCTCTCGATCTGGCCCTGCGCAAGGCGCTGATCGGGCATTACCCGGAAATAGCCTCCTTCCATTTGGCGGATTACAAAGTCCGCATTCTGGAGGGCCAGAACGGCACCGAAGCCATCACCCGCGTGTTGATTGACACGCGCAACACCACCCGAATGTGGAGTACGGTCGGCGCGAGCGCCAACATCATCGAAGCCTCCTGGCAAGCGCTGGTTGATGCAGTGGAATATGGGCTGTCCGTAGCGCATTGATGCAGGGATGCCGGGTCTGTCCCCCTGTCGATTTCTGGTCTTTATTTATACCGGGAGATGTTTAAATGCAGTGGAGAGGTATTCTCAGGTTAATGGCTGCCAGCCCCACGATCATTGGGCTTGGTGTTTTGGCGATAACAGTTCCTTCTAAAGTCTTCGCGGCGGATATGCTGTGTCGAGGAACCATTCATCGCGCTAATAGCAATATCTCATTTTCCGTGCCCTGGAGTCCTAATACCGGTTTTGAGCAGCAAGTGCAGTTCCGCAACGCACGGACTGGCATAGATATTTCCCGATCCTCCCGGCTACGTTTTGATCGCAAGAATGAGAAGGGTCAGCGGATTTATCGCGGCAACGTCAGCGGTATGGCGGATGTCACTTTAATCAACTTATCCAGATCCTTTCAACCTCGACCCGGCGGGCAGATTTCCGTGAATTTTGATGGTCAATGGGGGCGTGGAACCTGCTCTAATCGTCGTTAGATAGGGAACACTTCTGCATCCTGAGTAGAATCGCCTTAAAACAATCCCCCTCTGCTATTTCATGGAAGTATGCCCGAAAAGCAGGGGACCCTTCACGGAATCCTTATGAAAGCTCATATCGTTTTACTGCCCGGTGACGGCATCGGCCCGGAAGTTGTCAGCCAGGCCGTTCGGGTACTGGATGCCATCGCCAGCCAATTCCGACACGAATTCGTTTATCAGGAACGGCTGATGGGCGGCTGCTCTATCGACAAGTGCGGTTCGTCGCTGACCGACGAAACCCTGGCGGATTGTCAGGCGGCGGATGCCGTGCTATTGGGCGCGGTGGGCGGGCCAAAATGGGATAATCCGAACGCCAAGGATCGCCCTGAACGGGGATTATTGGCCTTGCGTAAGGGTCTCGGCGTGTTCGCCAACCTGCGTCCGGTCAAGGTTCACCCGGCGTTGATCGATGCCTCGCCGCTGAAACCGGAAAAACTCCAGGGTGTGGATATTCTGGTCATCCGCGAGTTAACCGGCGGCCTGTATTTCGGCTGGCCAAAAGGTCGTGATGTCAAAGATGGTCGTGAGCGCGCCGTCGATACGCTGGAATATTACGATTACGAAATTCGCCGGGTGATGGAATTGGCATTCAAGTTGGCTCAGGGCCGCCAGCGCAAGGTTACGTCAGTAGACAAGGCGAATGTCCTCGAATCTTCGCGGTTGTGGCGACAGATCGCCGTGCAGGTCGGCGCAGAGAACCCGGAGATCGCCTTGGAACATGTGCTGGTGGATACCGCCGCCATGCGCCTGATCACCGGTCCCGCCTCGATGGATGTCATGGTCACTGAGAACATGTTTGGCGACATTCTCACCGACGAAGCTTCCGTGTTGGCGGGTTCGATGGGCATGTTGCCGTCGGCCAGTCTGGGCGCGGGCCGGGTCGGATTGTACGAACCGATTCATGGTTCCGCTCCCGATATCGCCGGGAAAGGGATCGCCAACCCGATTGGCATGATCCTGTCCACGGCGATGCTGCTGCGTCACTCGTTGGGGCTGGAGACGGAAGCCGTGGCGATTGAAAAAGCGGTGGATGACACCATCACTGCCGGGGCGCGTACCGCTGATCTCGGTGGGAAATTGACCACCACCCAGATGGCGGATGAAATTATCCGCCGATTCTGATTTCCGCAAGAATCCTCGCAGAATTCTACTGGAGTGGACGATCTTCTCCACCATGCCCAATAGTTATTCTGCATTTTGCCAATCACTTTCTCCATCTCGTTCGTCTGCGGGTGAAAACAACGAAATCATCTACTGCGGGCACACTGGCCATTGCCACCAACAGGAGTGCTAATGGCACAGTGGCGATGTAGCCAACCAACTTAAAGCCCCACACTCCGATCACACCTCCGGTAAAAAATAACACTGCCAACGAGATCAGCACCTGGAGACGATCTCGGTTGGCAAACACCTTCGGCAAGTGGTTCGATCCAGGTGCGCTCCAATACACCAGTTTGCCCAATTCAATCCCAATATCCGTGACCAGGCCAGTGATATGCGTAGTCCGGATTTCGGATCGGGACAGCTTGGTAATCACCGCGTTTTGCAAGCCCATAATGAAGCTCAACAACATCACGGTGAGTGGGACAAACAGTCCGGCGATCTCGGACAGTTTGTTGCCCAACACGCCAAAGCACAGTAACAGCGCGGCTTCCAGCAAAAGTGGCAAAGCATATTCGCTGTGCATTTTCCGAGATCGCGCATAGTTGACCATGATCGCTGTACATGCCGACCCGGCAATGAACGACAGTAGCGCCCCAAATCCAGTCAAATACTCTCGGTACGCACCCAGTGCCAGATGGTCAGCCATCGATGACACAATTCCAGTCATGTGCGATGTGTATTGATGCACGGCCAGAAAACCTCCGGCATTAGTAGCACCCGCCACAAAAGCCAACATAAAACCTAGGTGTCGGTTGGCCTGGGCGGTACGTTTTCTTCCCGTGAGTCGTCTGGAGTACTTGATGGGCATGATCGTGACCGCCCCGGACATACCGGCCTATTCGTGAGAAAAACAGGAACGATGAAAGCTTCGATATCTTTTGGCGGAAGCGATTGATTATTCGAATAGTATACTTCAACTCTATGATCAATGACGCTGTTCCGCCGAACCCTCGCGCCGGTTGGTTGCCAAAAGGCCGGAATGGTCCTTTCGGAACTGGCCCCACTTACGGAAACCTTATGTGCAGAAATCGCTTTGTCGCCCTAGCCTGCTGGCTGACCGTCAGCCCGCTGGTCGCCCTCGCCGCCACCCCGGTGCATGAATTCATCTTGGACAACGGCCTGAAAATTCTGGTGCGCGAAGACCATCGCGCCCCGGTCGTCGTTTCGCAAGTCTGGTACAAAGTCGGCTCCAGCTACGAGCCGAGCGGTCTGACTGGCATTTCCCACCTGCTGGAACATCTGATGTTCAAGGGTACCCCCAACGTGCCGGGTGGTGAATTTTCCCGCCTGATCGCCGCCAATGGCGGGGATGAGAACGCCTTTACCAGCCACGACTACACGGCCTATTTCCAAACGCTGGAAAAAGAACGACTGGAACTGAGCTTCCGACTGGAAGCCGACCGGATGCGCCATCTGCTGTTGAAACCGGAGGACGTAGCCAAGGAAGCGCAGGTCGTCGCCGAGGAACGCCGGTTGCGCACGGAAGATCAGCCCGAGGCGCTGACCCAGGAACGTTTCCAGGCGGCGGCCTACATCACCAGTCCCTACCGCAACCCGATCATCGGCTGGATGCAGGATATTGAGTTGATCAAGCCCGACGATTTGCGCCGCTGGTATCAACAATGGTATGCGCCCAACAACGCGACGCTGGTGGTGGTCGGCGATGTCGATCCCGCCAAGGTGCGGGAACTGGCGGAGAAGCACTTTGGACCGTTGCCGACCAGCGAATTAACCCCGCCCCGGTCGGCGGTGGAGATTCCCCAAAAAGGCGAGCGGCGCATCACTGTCAAAACCCCGGCGGAAGTGCCCTATGTCGTCCTCGGCTATAAAGCACCGACGCTGAAAACTGCCGCTGAGGGGTGGGAACCCTACGCGCTGGATGTGCTGGACGGCGTTCTCGACGGCGGCAACAGCGGACGCATCAGCCGCAATCTGATTCGCGGTTCCCAGGTCGCCGCCGCTGCGGGAACCAGCTACAGCACGACATCACGGCTGGAGGAATTATTTACGCTGGCTGGCAATCCCGCGCCGGGCCGCACCAGCGCCGAACTGGAACAGGCGCTGCGTGCGGAAGTTGCCAAGCTGCGTGAAGAACTCATCAGTCCCGAAGAATTGGCGCGGGTCGTTGCGCAGGTCACCGCTACCGATGTCTATCAGCAGGATTCGCTGTTCTACCAGGGTATGCGGCTGGGCACTCTGGAAACGGTCGGGCTGGGCTGGAACAAGCTCGATGACTATGTGCAACGAATTCAGGCCGTCACCCCGGAGCAGGTGCGTGAGGTTGCCCGCAAGTATCTGACCGATGACCGGTTGACCGTGGCGATGCTGGATCCGTTGCCGCTGGAAGGTCGGCGGCCGGCGGCTCCCGGCGCGGCGATGGATCATGCGGTTCGCTAAAATTTCCCCTCACCCCCGGCCCCTCTCCCACAAGGGGAGAGGGGAGTTAAGGATTCTTTCGCTATGCTTTCTCTGAAATCGTTGTTATCCGGCGTTCTCGCCGCACTGTTGCTAATGGCGTCCGGGCTAGCGGTTGCCGTCCCGGAAATTCAGCACTGGCGCGCTGCCAATGACGTACCGGTTTACTTCATTCCTGCCCGTGAGTTGCCGATGGTGGATGCGCAAATCCTGTTCAGCGCCGGTTCGGTGCGCGATGACGGGAAACCCGGCTTGGCACAACTGACGAATGCCTTGCTGGAGGAAGGCGCGGGTGACTGGTCGGCGGATGTCATCGCGGACCGGCTGGATCGGGTGGGCGCACGCTTCAGCGCCAGTTCACGGCGCGATTCGGCGGTCCTCTCACTGCGCAGCCTCGCCGATCCGCGCTATCTGCAACCGGCGGTCGAAACCGTCGCCCGGCTGCTCAAGGAACCGACTTTTGCCCCGGACGCCGTGGAACGGGTGCGCCAGCAGATGCTGACTGCGCTCCAGGAACGCGCCCAGTCGCCCGGCACCATCGCCCAGGATGCCTTTTTCAAAGCGCTCTATGGCGATCATCCCTACGCGACGCCGCCCGAGGGAACGACCGCCAGTCTGAACGCGCTCACCCGTGCGGACATCCAGGATTTTCACCGCCGCCACTACACTGCGGCTAATGCGGTCATCGCCATCGTTGGTGATCTGGATCGTTCCGCCGCCGAATCGCTCGCGAATGCCCTGGTCAGCGGTCTGCCCAAGGGTGAACCGATTCCGCCGCCCCCGCCCGTTTCCCCGGTTCCCGCCAGCCAGACGATCCGCATTCCCCACCCGTCCAGCCAGAGCCATATTCTCATCGGCCAAGTCGGCGTGAGCCGCGCTGATCCTGACTATTACGCCCTCTATCTGGGCAATCACGTCCTCGGCGGCAACGGCTTGGTCTCGCAACTGTCCCAGGAGATTCGGGAAAAACGCGGGCTGGCTTACGGAGCCTATAGCGCCTTCTCGCCTTCTCGCCAAGCGGGTCCCTTCCTGATGAATCTGCAAACCCGCAATGACCAGGTCGATACCGCGCTCCAAGTGGCGCAAACCACCCTGCGCGAATTTACCGCCAAAGGCCCGGAATCGCCGGTGCTGGAGGAAGCCCGGCAGAATATTACCGGTGGCTTCGCCCTTGACATTGCCGGCAACGGCAAACTGGTGAACTATCTGGGGTCCATCGCCTTCTACGGCCTGCCGCTGGATTACCTGCAAAACTTCATCGGCGTGATGAACGGCATCAGCCTCGATCAGGTCAAGAGCGCCTGGCAACGGCACATTCAACCGGATCGGTTGATCACCGTCATTGTCGGCGGCCCGGCGCTAACTCCATCGAGTGCGCCCGGCACATGAACCGGCGCGGGCGACCGTCTAACCAGTTGCGCATCATCGGTGGCCAGTGGCGCAGCCGACGTCTGGCGTTTCCCGACCTGCCGGGGTTACGACCGACCCCGGATCGGGTGCGGGAAACCCTGTTCAACTGGCTGACTCCGGTACTGCCCGGCGCCCGCTGCCTGGACTTGTTTGCCGGCAGCGGCGCACTCGGCATAGAAGCCCTGTCACGCGGCGCAGCGGAAACGGTCTTTGTCGAGCATCACCCACTGGCCGTTCGCACCCTGCGAGAAAATTTGGCCCGATTGAACGCTCAGAGCGCACGGGTTGAACCGGCGGAGGCGCTGGCCTGGCTGCGCCAACCGGGAATACCCTTTGAAATTGTGTTTCTCGATCCGCCGTTTGGGGAAGGACTGCTGGAGCCGGTCTGCGCCCAACTGGAACAAGGCGGCTGGCTGGCGGCGAATGCCTGGATTTATCTGGAAGCCGAAGCGAATCAACCCGCACCAGCGCTGCCGGCGGATTGGACGCTGCATCGGGAAAAAATCGCCGGGACGGTCGCTTACCGGCTGGCTGTGAAGCAGTGATGGACCTGAGTCAGCAAATCCGCTAGCCCCAGGAGTTTCTTCCGGCAGAGAGGCCAGATAGTTAGCCAGGTTGAGCATACGGTGCAGACTATGACTCTCCCGGCGACGGGCCGCCCGACAACGGCGGGAATTCGGGATGGGATGATTCCCGCTGCCGAACCGCTGGGTTATAGCGCAGGCAGTTGGGGACGCAGGGACATTCAAAGGCGATTTTCATCGGCGCGATTCGCCCCTCATTTTTAAGCTGGAACAGCTTCGGCACCACTCGGTCGCGCAAGGTTTCCGGGTCAATGGTATTGACATAAATCTTGGTGCCGCCCTCAAACCCCGCCGGAGTCGATACCCGCCATTTGATCAGAATACGCCAGGGCATTGGCACATCGACATCAGGCGGCTTGTAGTACCACTCTTCATTGCAGGGAATATCCGACCCGGCGGCGGCATGGCAGCCATGCACCAGATCGGACATGCTGCGCAACTCCTCGGGCGAATGATTCCACGGCTGGCTGCGTTCGCTCTTGGAGAAAATCTCCAGCGTCGGATAGCGATGGCCGAAGCCGGCATAGGCAATGGCGTGATCATTTTCCGCCACCACCAGATTGCGGTAACTGGCGAAGTTAACTGCCGCCTCGTTGTAAATGTTGGGATTATCCCGCACCCGGTGTAATTCCATCTCGTTCTGGACGCCGCGTTCGTCAATGGCCACCAGTTGCTTGTGCAGGTGATCGAACGACGCCCCCGCCGGTTTCAACCAGTTCTGGAAGACCGCGACATACCGGACATAGCGGTTATTGATGTACAGATCGCGCAGGGCATCGATAGTGAAACGCAGATATTGATAGTGTTCCTCCGGGGTCAGCGTTCCTGAAGAAGCTAATTGATGGTCATGGGTCGCGCCGTCGATGAGATGGCGTCGGGCGACGATCACTTCATGACCGCCGCCGAAGAAAGCATTAGCGAGTTGCAACCGCTCGTCCACCGACAACCGGTTGCGGGCGGCTTCATCCAAACCAGAAGCTTTCAAGCGCTGTTCGACGACTTGCAACACATGCTGGCGGCCCGCTTCCGAGGCCAGATAACTGCACTTGTGCGCTTCCATGGAGTCTGGAATCTGGTAGCCAAAGTTCTTTTGCCAGTAGTCAAAAGAGACGATCTCGAACAGGTTGGGAATGCGCCGGAATTCAGCCACGGTGTCAAACAGTTCCTCGGCGTGGAGATGGCGCAGGGTGGTGAAACCCTCGCTGGTTTTAACCAGCCGCGCTTTTTCCGGCGGGGTCTCCAGATAATGCCGGGTGCAGAATGAGCAGTGGGCATCGTGCTGGGCTGGATCGAGCGGCTTGGGGTTGGGTGCGCTGACGCCCAGTGGCCGATTGCCCCGGCCCGGCACGGTCCATACCTCCGTACCGGTGAACGGGTTGACCTGCTTGATGGTCCCATCGGCCATCCGCATCAGATAATTGGATTCGGGAATAATCTGCGGCAACATGCCCGCTATACCTCGCTGCTGCGTCAAAATGAGCCTGTATTGCCTAACTCTAGTCCAGAGTATGCGGGCCTGCCACCAGGCCCCATGACTCATCATCCACCGTTCAAGATTGACCGGGTGATCGCGCTCCAGCGCAAGAATCTGATCGCCAGGGAGGAACTTCCAGACCCCGACCCTGTTTCAGATTGCCCAGGATCTGCGGGCGATGCAGATCGACACCAGCATCGCCGAAGCCGATGTCGGCGTTTTACAACCGGGCATGGCAGTACACTTCACAGTAGACGCCTATCCTGAGCAACGCTTTCAGGGCCGCATCCGCCAGATTCGCCTGAACCCGACTATCCAGCAGAACGTCGTGACCTACAGCGTGGTGGTCGACGTGGACAACGCCGATGGACGGCTGCTGCCGGGCATGACCGCTTACGTCCGCATCACCACTGGCGAACGTAAAAATGTGCTGCGCGCACCGGTGGTGTTCTTGACGTGAATACGGATATCAATAAAATGCTTACAACACATTGATTATAAATAAACTTAATGAATCTATATCCACGTTTGAAGCACTACCCAAAAAAAATTAGCGAAACTCCGGTATTTTCATCAAACTAGAATATAATTGACATTATCGTAAACTAAGTTTCTTAATGCTTGCTGTTGCAGTGAGTATCAGAGTTTGCGATAGTGTCTAACTCCTGATTTGACAACTTATTGATAAGCACCAACTGGTGGAGGCTAGCATGAAAGCTAAAATCATTAGCTTATTTTTTACGGTCTGTGTGATGTTTGTTACTTTATTCGCAATTCCTCAGGCTGCCATGGCTCAGGCTGTAACGGATAACATCCTAACAGTTGAAGAGCCTCTTCCTAACGGTACTTATTCCGGCGTTGCCAACTTGCGGGGTTGGGCAGTATCAATCAACGGAATCGAGCATATTGAGCTTCTTGTTGACGGCACATTTAAGACTAATATTCCGTCTGGAGGGTTAAGAACAGATGTAGGTGATTCTTTTCCAACTTACCCCGCCTCAGATAAATCCGGTTTCTCAATGGCTTATAACTATTCAGACCTTTCTCCTGGTCAGCACACCTTTACCCTCCGAGCCGTTGATAATCGCGGCAACGCCACGGCAAAGACCATTGCAGTGTTCACCACGCATTTTGACGTTCCCGGTAATTTTTTAGCTGATCCAGAAAAGGTCAGTCTGCGAGGTGCTACTTTTAGTCTTGGGACCAACAACGATAGGTCATTATTTATCAGAAATATGACGGTAGATGGTAAGACTTATACGATCCTTTTGGATTGGAGTACTCCTTCTCAAGGATTTTCCATTACGCAGATCTCTAGCCCTTAGTTGCCAATTCGGTGGTGTTCTTGACGTGGACATGGATATCAATAAAATGCTTACAACACATTGATTATAAATCAACTTGATGAATCTATATCCACGTCTGAAGCACTACCCACGATCTTTACTGCAAACCAGCGAGTGATTCAGGAAGCCAAGACAGCTCATCGGCTCAGGCTGCGTTAGCGCCTTGCCGAGGTTCCACGGTTCCTGGACAACTGCTCAGCCCGAACTGCCCACTACATCACTGTCACCGAAATACTCCGTCGTATAGCGCTCCACCCGCAATTCCGGCGACCAGAAATCCAGCGGCAATCCCGCCTTCTGCTTGAGTTGCGCCAAGAATACATAGGGATCCGTCAGATGCTTCCACACCGACGGCAGGAAGGTCCCCCGATGATGGCGAAAATGCAGAATCAGCCCATCCTCGCCGGGCCGCAACTGCGCCAGCAATTCGTCCTCGGAAGCAAAATGCAGCGGCTCTGGCGGCGACAGCACCGAAATATGAACGTCCAGCGCCGGAAATTCCTCCATGCGCACTTCTGGGAAGCGCGGATCCTCGAACGCCGCCGCGTAAGCGTGTACCGCAGCATCCTGAACCAGCGGTTGATAGGCGGCCAGCGCGCCGATACAACCCCGCAACTGACCACTCTTCTCCAAGGTGACAAAGGTTGCCCGCAGCACACGGAGGGGTTCTGAATAGTTGCCCGGATTGACGTCCAGCGGCTGGCGATGGCGCAGGCCGTGCTGAATCGAAGCGCGGGCGACTTCAAGCAACGTCGCCCGGTTCTCCGGTGACAGCGAATTAGTGGAAGGCATAAGCACCATACCCCACGACTTGATCGCGTGTCCCGGCGGTATCGCCGGAATTGCGCAGATCGAGGGTTTCGCACCGCAAACCCTTGCGCCGCGCTACCCAGAGCAGGCCATTGACCGGATTGCGCCCACAGGCCTGTTCATAGCCGATGTCCTCGAAGCGCAGGTTTTCAATGGCGCTGGAGGTTTCGCGATCCATGGCGCGGGCAGTCTGATAGTCGTGATAATGGCTGAGATCGGAACTGATGACGATCAGCGTTTCCGGGCCGCCCCACAAGGCTTCCAGCACGGCCCCTACCTGGGACGGGCGGGCGTCGCCGACCACCAATGGCGCGAGCTTGAAGGCGCCCAGCACTTCCTGCAGGAACGGCAGATGCACTTCCAGACTGTGTTCTTGGGCATGGGCTTGCTCCAGGAAGCCAACTTCCGGCAATTGCCGAACCTGTTCGACCGCTTCCTGGTCTATGGGAATCACGCCCAACGGCGTAGCAAACGCGGTCATGCTGCTGACGGCGATGCCCCGGAAACCGACCCGGTGGCTCGGTCCCAGCAGCACCACGCGGGTAATCAGGTCGCGCACCGCGCTCAACCGCGCATAAGCGGATGCGGCAATCGGGCCAGAGTAGATATAGCCGGCGTGCGGGGCAATAATCGCCTTGGGCGGCGGCTCCGCCGGAACTGGAACTTGGTTGAGAAAAGTCTGCACTTGTGAATGCAGTTCGGCGGCGCTCGCCGGATAGAACATGCCCGCTACGGCAGGTGTGCGTGTAGTTTGCATAACGACGCCCTCCCGGTTTAGTGTGCCAACGTCGATCATCAGCGCACAGGATGATTGGCGAATTTATCATCTAAAGTATAGAGCGTTATTCAAGCAGAAAAGATCAAACCCTATGAACCGCTAGGTTTCCACTGGCGGAATAACGACGAGAGCCTTTGCTCATGAGGCCGCCATGACGATTAAAACCACCATTCCACCAATGCCTGCTTCTACCATTCCGGAGTTCTTTCCGACCCAATACTGGCATATTCTCGACGATGGCCGAGTGCAATGCGATGTTTGTCCGCGCTATTGCAAGCTGCACGAAGGCCAGCAGGGCCTGTGCTTTGTGCGCGGCAACCATGATAGCCAAATCAGGTTGACCAGTTACGGACGCTCCAGCGGATTCTGCATCGATCCCATTGAGAAGAAGCCGCTCAATCACTTTTTGCCGGGAACGCCCGTGTTGTCCTTCGGCACCGCTGGCTGCAACCTGGCCTGCAAGTTTTGCCAGAACTGGGATATGAGCAAGTCCCGCGAGATGGATACCCTGGCTGATGAAGCTTCGCCGGCCAAATTGGCGCGGGTTGCTCACGAACTGGGCTGCCGCAGCATCGCCTATACCTACAACGACCCGGTGATTTTCATGGAGTACGCGATGGACACTGCCATCGCTTGCCGGGAGTACGGCATTCAGTCGGTGGCGGTTACTGCGGGCTATCTGTGCGAAGAGCCGCGCCGCGAATTCTTCAAATACATGGATGCCGCCAATGTCGATTTGAAAGCGTTCACCGAAGATTTCTACTGGAAAATCTGCGGCGGCCACCTGCAACCGGTGCTGGATACCCTGATTTATCTCAAGCGGGAAACCCAGGTCTGGTTTGAGATCACGACGCTGCTGATTCCCGGCGAGAACGATTCTGATGCGGAACTGGAGGCGCTGACCCAGTGGGTGATGGAAAACCTCGGGCCGGATGTGCCGCTCCATTTCACCGCCTTCCATCCCGACTGGAAGATGATGAACCACTCGCCGACGCCGCCTTCCACCCTGAGTCGGGCGCGGCGCATCGCCATGAAAAACGGTGTTCGCTACGCCTACACCGGCAATGTCCACGACGAAAAGGGCGACAGCACCTATTGCCATCAATGCGGCCACAAGTTGATTGGCCGTGACTGGTACACGCTCGGCGTCTGGAACCTGACGGCGGAGGGCCGATGCAATGCTTGCGGTACGCCTTGCGCCGGTGTGTTTGAGGCCGAACCGGGAACCTGGGGCGCACGGCGGCGGCCGGTACGGTTGCGGCAATATGCAGATTGAGCCGATATGCTGAGCTACCGCCATGCTTTCCATGCCGGCAATTTCGCTGACGTATTCAAACATGTCCTGCTGATCCAGCTCATCCGCGCCCTGCAATGCAAGGACAAACCATTCCGGGTCTTCGACACCCATGCCGGGGCGGGGCGCTACGATCTGCATTCCGCGCCCGCCCGCAAAAATCGGGAATATCAGAACGGCATCGGCCAGTTGTGGGATCAATCGGCATTGGGGCCGGAATTGCGCGAGTATCGGGAACAAGTGCGGGTGTTGAACCCGGATGGCGCATTGCGGGAATATCCTGGCTCGCCGCGCCTGATCCGCACCCTGTTGCGACCGGAAGACCGGTTGACGCTGATTGAACTGCACCCTGGCGACTATCCGGCGCTCAAAGCCGAATTCACTGGCGACCGGCAAGTCGCGGTGCATCATGCCGACGGCTACGCCAGCCTGAAGGCGTTTTTACCCCCCCCGGAACGGCGCGGACTGGTGTTTATCGATCCGGCTTTTGAACTGCGGAATGAATTTGACCGATTGGTCGAGGCGGTGCAGACGATGCACTGGCGCTGGGCGACGGGAATGGCCGCGATCTGGTATCCGATCCTCGACCGTGCGCCCAGCTTGCGCTTTCAGCGGAATCTGCAACAACTGGGAATTCCGGCGATCCTGTGCGCGGAGTTGGGACTCTATCCCTATGATCAACCCGTCGGTCTGCATGGCTGCGGGATGATCGTCATCAACCCGCCTTGGAAACTGGATGAAACGCTTAACCGGCTGTTGCCGGAGTTGCTGGCGGCCTTACGAACCGGCGAACCGGGTCAAATCCGGCTGGAGTGGCTGATGCCGGCGAATTGACTGTCTTACGCTGACGGAAGGGGTGGATACAGCGTTTCCAGCGCTTCCGGCTCCACCCGAATAACCTCGATATCCCCTTTGCGGGTGAAATTCCAGCCGTGCGCATGTTGCGTCCCGAAGATGGCGTAGGACAGGATGGAATAGCCGCGCAGGCCGATTCGATCCGCAATCTACATCGTGCTGCTGGCCCGGTCCAGGGCCTTGCTTTGAATACCGTTCCCGTTCATAGCCATCTCTCCAAGTCGTGAACCCTGATCGGCGATCAAGATGTATAAGGATTATCGGCGGCGGTGATCGAGTCTGTAGATACAAGGTGGTTCACCGTAACCCCGATATCGCCACCGCCGTTCCAAGTCTGACCAGAGATTTTCAGCAAGTTTCACGCCACAAATTTACTTATCGCCAGGCAATGGTTCGAGGGCTTGCTGCGGCGGGACGGTGAACTGGTGGGTGGCCCGCCATTCCTTGACTTTCTTCTCGGCTTCAGCAATTTGCGCCGGGGTCATCTTGGCCGCGATCTCCCGTTTGGCTTGAGGTCCCTGACTGTCGCCCTGGCTGTCCGCCATCGCATACCAGAAATAGGCTTGCACCAAGTCTGCCGGCTGGCCTTCGCCCTCCGCGTACATGATGCCCAAATTGATTTGCGCCTGCGACAGGCCCTGTTCAGCCGCCTTGCGATACCATTCGATTGCTTTTTGGTCATCCATCGGCACACCGTGTCCGTTGTCGTACAGGACGCCCAGGTTGAACTGGGCAAAAGCGAATCCCTGCTCGGCCAGTGGCCGAACAATCGCCAACTCCGTCGCATAATCGCCGCGTTCGTGGGCCGTTCTGGCCCGATCCCAGTCGCCCTCGGCCCAAACTGGTGCGGCGCACAGCAGGCTGCCCGCTAGCCACAGAAATAACAGTTTTCTCATCAGTAAATGCTCAGTCGATGGAGGTGGGAGACAACGGAATGGCTCAGGCCCAACGCAGATCGTCGCTATTGTTCCAGGCGCGGGCCAGAGAAGCCCATCCCGCCATCCAGGCGTGGTAAAGGTGGCTGTTGGGGACGTAAGGATTGCGATCCTCGCCCCGACTGGCCGCTTCGACGCCTTGCCGGAAGGCTTGACGCAAGAGCGGGGCCAGTTTTCTGGAAACGTCGATAGTACTGCGCATAAGCTGAATGAATGAACCACGCCAAATTTTGAAACCGTTGAAATAAACGGTGTTGCGTATTTGACATCATTTTTATTGATTTTGCAACTTTGTTGCGCTGGCGCTATCCGCCTGCATTCGGTACAGGCTGGCGTAGCGACCGTTGCAGGCCAGCAATTCGGCATGCTGGCCGATTTCAACAATGCAGCCCCGGTCGAGGACGACGATGCGGTCGGCGCTTTCAATCGTGGACAGGCGGTGGGCGATGACAAAAGCGGTGCGACCTTGGCGCAGGGTATCGAACGCCTGCTGGACCTTGCGTTCGGACTGGGTGTCCAGCGCCGAGGTGGCCTCGTCGAGAATGAGAATCGGCGCGTTTTTCAACAGGGCGCGGGCAATGGCGATGCGCTGGCGCTGACCGCCGGACAGACGTGCGCCATTTTCGCCGATCAACGTGTTCAAGCCTTGGGGCAATTCGCGGATGAAATCCATGGCGTAGGCGTGTTCGGCGGCTTGGATAATCTGCGCTTCGCTGGCCAGAAAACCGGCCCCATAGGCGATGTTGGCGGCCACCGTATCGTTGAATAGTACGATCTCCTGGCTGACGTAGGCGATGTTGGCGCGTAAATTCGCCAGCCGCAGGTTACGGATCGGGATGCCGTCCAGCAGGATATCGCCGGATTCCGGCTCGTAGAAACGTGGCAGCAGGGCCATCAGTGTCGTTTTGCCACTGCCGGACGGACCGACTAAAGCGATCGTTTCCCCCGGACGCACGTCTAGGTTGAGGTTCTGGATGACCTCCGCGCCTTCATCCCGGTAGCGGTGGCTGAGGTTCTGGATGCGCACTTCGCCACGGGCGCGGCCCAGAGTTTGCATTCCTTGATCCGGTTCCGGCGATTCATCGAGCAGGGCGAAAATGGTTTCCGCCGCTGCCAGTCCGCGCTGCAATTGTTCATTGACCTTGGTCAGGCGCTTGATCGGCGCCAGCAGCATGGCCATCGCCCCGAACAGGGAAACGAAACCACCGACGGTAATCTGGTCGGCGGCGGATTGCAGAGAGGCGAAATAGATCACCGCGCCCAGGGCGAGGACCGTCAGCAGTTGCACCAAGGGTCCGCTGGCTTCGGAGGCGGTGACCAGTTTCATGCTCAACTGACGAACCCGGTTGTTGACCCGGTGGAAACGTTCCCGCTCATAATCCTGGCCACCGAAGATTTTGATGACCTTGTGGCCCTGCAGGACTTCGTCGATGACGTGAGTGAGATCGCCCATCAGTTCTTGCAAATCCCGGCTGAGTCGCCGCAATCGCCGGCTGACCGTGCGGACGATGAAAGCGATGCCAGGAGCAATCAGGAACGCCATCAGCGACAGTTGCCAGTTGAGATAGAGCATCCAGCCTAGCAGACCGACAACCGCCAGCCCATCCTTGACCACAGTAATCAACGCCTGGGTGGTGGCGTTCATGACCTGAGTGACGTCGTAGGTCAGGCGGGACAGCAGGTTGCCGGCGGAGTGATCGTCGAAATAGCGGGTGGGCAGAGTGAGCAGCCGGTCGAACAGGGCGGCGCGCAGGTCCATCACCACCCGGTGGGCGATCCAGTTCATCGTGACCGAACCGATAAAGCCGGTGATGCCGCGCACGATGAACACGGCGACGAGCAACACCGGCATCAGGCGGATGCTGTGGGGGTCTTTTTCGACGAAGCTGCCATCCAGCAAGGGCTGAATCAGGGCTGGAATCATCGGTTCAGTGGCGGCGGCGGCGGCGGTGCCCAGCATCGACAGGATGAAAATGCGGGTATAGGGCCGGACGTAGCGCAGCAGCCGAAAATAGAGGTCTTTGCTGTTCATAAATAGCCACGCTCAACCAACGGGTAGTCAGGCACTTTTTCGTGGATTTCTTCCAATCTATCGAGCCACGCAAGGTTTCTGCCAATCACCAGTTCAACCAATTGGGCATGGTGGGTATTATTCATGGGAATCTGCCGCATTTGAAAACCATGCTTTCTCGCCAGATTTTTGACTTCATCCGCATGGTCATAGGTCATTAAAAAATCGCCTTTCAGCGATTCGGCAATTTCGAATAACCGTCCATGATCCATATTGCAATGACGATACAGACGCTTGCCCGCTTTTTTGCCGCCCGCTGTATAAGGAGGATCAATAAAAAAAACTGCGTTTTTATTTTCAGCGTAGTCAGGCAGCAATTCCAAGGCGTCCGCTTTAAAAAAAGCCATTCTCTGCCTGATATGATTTAGGTTAATAATACGGTTAGCCAGTGTTTTCGGATACCAGCGGGATTGAATTCCTTTGCCGTTTTCTCCATTTCTGAGCAGCCCGGCGCCTTCCGCCAGAATGCCGCCATGAAGGGTTCGATTTTTAAGAATGGTTTGAAAAGCGCATTGTTGAATTTCAACGGAATTTATTTTTAATTCATTTTCCAGATTTTCATGAGTCAGATCAAATTGCTGAATCCTTTCAGCCAGCCACTCAGAATAACCAAGAATAACCGCTTGCCAGACTGCTGCAACTTCATGATCCATTTCAATCATAACTGCTCGTTCAACAAAATTCTCGAATAATGCGGTAAGACTGATAATGCCTCCTCCGGCAAAAGGCTCTACAATCAAATCCGGCTTAAAATCAAGGGATTGCATCCATTGTCTGAAGGTGGGTACGAACCAGGTTTTTCCACCAGGATAGCGAAAAGGACTGCGCTGCGGCACTGAGGCAACATTCACCGGCTTGTTTTTCTTGCAAAGAAAACCGGTGCCAGAAAAAAGACTTTGCTGTTCCGGGAGATTCATACCAATGGATTTTCAATGGATTGGTTATCAGGAGCCGATTCCAGATGATCACCTAACTTCTGCTGAAGTATGTTGATAAAATCCGCAATTTTTCCGGGCTGAGGCGTCGTTATTTTAATCAGTGAAGATTGGAAACTTGTAAAAACTTCATCAACTTTTTCAAGCTTGAATCTTTTAAGTTCCGGCTTATAAATCAGTTCATATATAAACCATCCAATTTCCCCATCGTTTTTTGAAACCGCATCCAACTTGGATATAGGAAGAGTTTCATAAAATCCTTTGTTTAACGCAACAGCGACTTTCTTGTTCCAGGAATTTAATATTCTACCCTTAAATAGAAGTTGAGGAGCAAGCCTTTTTCGAGAAGAAGATAAATAATCAGGACGTGGGTAGTTAGGCTGATTTGTCCAATTCATATCTTGGTTATTTATAGATGAATTGATATAATTCTCGAAAGGTTCACGAACATTTCCAGAGATATAGACAGCTTGAATTTCAAGCGCTCCAAAGTCATAAATATGTTCATTTTCATCATACGCTACCAGAACAACATCAATATTACCTGCTGATTTTCCATGAGCATCATTTAATCGAACTTCGGTTAAAGAACTCCAGGTGGCGCCTTCAGCAAAGAAAAATTCTGCGGCGTCCTTAACGATCAGCCAGTCTTCACGAAATCGGATTGGGCATGTAATGACTGGGGAATCATTGTGAAAAATGCTACAAACACCGAGAGGATTTTTAGCTTTATCCTTTGTGCAGTTAGGGACTTTGTTATTGAATGGACAAAGCTTGTTTTGACGATAAAAAACAGCCCGTTCAGAAAAGTCAGTCGTCAGTTGGCCAAAGACTTCAGCAAGAGGATGTTGGGGTAGTTTCATCATGCAATTCCTTATGTTATTGAGAAAGCGATTCCTGTCCGGAGCGACTGAAAATTTATGATGCCACACCCGCCAAAATCTGGCTATGTGCGATGCATCCCGACAAGGCCAGTGTCTTCCAGCGCCGTGTTATGATGTGCCCATCATGCAACATTTTCCATGACCAACCATGAAACCCGAGATACCCCGTTTTGAACAAGCCCGTGTACTGATCGTCGGCGATGTCATGCTGGATCGCTACTGGTATGGCCCCACCTCCCGCGTCTCGCCAGAAGCGCCAGTGCCGGTCGTCAAGGTCGAGGAAGTCGAAGAACGTCCCGGCGGCGC